>ERZ772779.169-NODE-169-length-31954-cov-8.335590_pt1 | contig 31954 bp, 22 predicted proteins | sample MGYA00511360_ERZ772779 | MGnify/ENA primary metagenome ERZ772779 (study PRJEB29015, sample SAMEA2738112) | human oral metagenome | biome: human oral; feature: human-associated habitat; material: saliva | place: China | collected 2231 ...
TGCGCCAGTTCTACTTGTTAACTGTGTGACTGGTGTGACTGGGGAGCTCAGTCTGTTGCGTGTTGTTTCACGTGAAACAACTGTATTATTTTTTGGTGCGCCTGACCTTTGTGAGGGCGTCGATCGCGTAAACTTTAGTCCTGATCTGATCGCACTCGTGAGGAGCAAAGTGTCCGGCTCATCCATTTTCGACCAACTCAAGGCTGATACCACCGCCCTGGAGAAGGTGCGTGAACTAGGCTTTGCTACACCCACCCAGACCCGAGTTATCGCCGTCGCTAACCAAAAAGGCGGCGTCGGCAAAACCTCAACTGCGGTAAACGTAGCTGCGGCACTAGCCGAAGCGGGCCTGAGGGTATTGCTTATTGACGCTGACCCGCAGGGTAACGCCTCCACCGCATTCGGGCTGGAACACCCCGAGGGTGAACCTTCCGTCTATGACGTGATAGTGGAAGGTAAACCCATCAGCCAGGTAGCGAAGGTTACCGAGCTAGGGGAGAACCTACAGGTAGTGGTGTCCAATATCGATCTTTCCTCAGTGGAAATTGATCTATTAGAGGCGGTCGGGCGCCAATCGCGACTACGTGAAGCAGTGCGCAACTACCTCATTGAGGTAAACCGCAGCGGCGGTAAGCGCGTGGACTACGTGATTATCGACTGCCCTCCCTCACTTGGCATTATCACCATTAACGCCTTCGTGGCCGCCGGTGAAGTGTTAATCCCCATGCAGGCCGAGTACTACGCCCTTGAAGGCTTGGCTTTGCTTACCCGTTCTATCGATCGTATTGCCAAGGTTTACAACCCGGCGCTACACGTATCGATGATTGCCCTTACCATGTTCGACAAGCGCACCATGTTGGCGCGCGACGTCGAATCCGAGGTGAAAACCTACTTCCCCCAAGCCACGTTAGAAACCAAGATTCCTAGGTCGGTTCGTATTGCCGAGGCCCCTTCCTACGGCGAACCGGTGGTCACCTGGGATCCGCGCTCAACCGGCGCGGTGGCATACAAACGACTGGCACAAGAAATTTCAATGCGCGGGATTACCCAGCCCGGCGTCGCTCCTAAGGAAAACTGACATGGCTAAAAACCGTCGAGGGCTAGGTCGTGGCCTCGCCTCATTGATCCCAGAACCCGCCGAGCAAGAAGTTGTTTCCCGTCCTGCGCACAACGCCGCTGAGGCTACTGGCACTGATGGTCAGCGTCCCACGGATCTGTTCTTCGCGGGCAGTTCGGAAACTTCCGAGATTGTCACCTCCCTGCTAGCCCCCGCCCCGCGCCGCGATCGAGGCTCTCGTAAAAAGAGTGTTTCACGTGAAACGGTCACGGGTGGGACTCTCTCGTTGGCTAGTGAGGCCGCTGCTTCTAACGACGACGCCGCTGCCGGCTCTGAGGGCGCACAGCCGGTTGAGCTGGTGGATGTGCCCGGCACGAGTTTTGCTGAGATTCCGGTTGATGCGATTGTGCCTAACCGTCGTCAGCCACGGACTTATTTTGATCAGGCAGAAATTGCCGAGCTGTCAGCTTCAATTAAAGAAGTTGGTTTGCTGCAGCCGATCGTGGTGCGCCCCTGGCCTGAAAGTGAGCCATTGCCCGATGGTGTTTCACGTGAAACAGTGCCTGGTGGACGCGCCTACGAGTTGGTTATGGGTGAGCGGCGTCTGCGCGCCTCGCGCGAAGCGGGCCTAGAAACCATTCCCGCAATTGTGCGCACAACCGCAGATGATGATCTGCTGCGTGACGCCCTGCTGGAAAACCTGCACCGTGTACAGCTGAACCCGCTGGAAGAGGCTGCCGCCTATCAGCAGCTGCTAGACGACTTTGGTTGCACTCAAAGCGAGTTGGCTGAGCGTATTGCGCGCTCCCGCTCCCAAATTGCTAACACATTGCGTCTAATGAAGCTGCCGCCGTCGGTACAAAACCAACTCACTGACGGCTCCCTGTCTGCCGGTCATGCTCGTGCCCTGCTGGGCCTGCCCGACGCCGAGGCTATGGAAAAGCTGGCTGAGCGCATCGTTAACGAGGGCCTGTCAGTACGCAATACTGAAGAGCAGGTGGCCTTGCAGGTGGACGCCGCTGAGGCGGGGGAGACCAAGGTTAAAGCCCGCAACCGTGCAGTGCTTAATCGCGAACTTTCCACCAAACTCTCGGGTATTTTTGACGCGCGCGTGAAGGTTACCCAGGGTGCCAAGAAAGGCAAAATCGTCATCGAATTTAGCGGCGGTGAGGATCTAGAGCGAATCGTCGGCTCGCTAACTTCAGCCTCCAAAAACTAGCGCCAGCTACAGTCTTCTCATACCTGCACTGGGTGCTAAGGCGCTAGCACAGCAGGTAGCGTGGGGGCGTTTATAAGCTAGCAAGCTGCTGACAAAAGGGGCGGCCAAGTTCTAACGAACTTGGCCGCCCCTGCGTTTTACTTATTGCCCCTAAACCTTAGCTCGCGAAGATTTAGCGGCTTGCGCAGATTTAGCTAGATCCACAATCAAGCTCTGTTGCCGTGTCTAATTTGATACAGCATAACGGCAGCCTATTTCTAGCCCTTAACGATGAACATCCCCGTGCGCATTTTTGCACACCCCTCATAACGATGTCGTAGGCACCGTTACGGAGTAATGAATTCGGTTTTATCGCTGCCTGTGTATATACATTGCGTTTTCCTTGTAAAGCTATTTTATAGAGACTGTCCATATGTCCCCATCAACCAGGTATTGAAATTCCGTCAGAGCCGGATCATTCATCACATGCATCAAGTCCTCAAAATCATCGACCGTATTGATCTCTGACAGGCGATTGCTTTCCACCCATCCCATCTGCCCCTCGTCGGAAGACACGACCATGCCGCTATATTCGGTAGCCTTGAACAGAAGAACAACATACCGTCCGTCTTTGATTGGAAATTGCTTCACGCCAACAAGACGGGGAATTTTTATGGCCAGCCCCGTTTCTTCTTTCATTTCACGAATCACTGCGTCAACGAAAGATTCGCCCGGTTTCACATGACCGCCCGGAAGGGTATATCCCTGCCAGTCATTTTTTATTCTGTTCTGCTCATATTGTTCTCACTTCTTCTTTTTCGGAGCGGGAAGTTCCTCATACATTGCTTCCAGCAATTCCCGCAGAAATTCCTTGTTATCCACATCATCCACGAGCAGCATTTCCTTTGCGCCTTCATACGGAAGTTCCATGTCCGCATTCGGCATCATCGTCACAGCAGATTTTGTCGGTTTCACAAGAAAGCGGTCATCGTAAATGCCGCCGACAATCTTGCCGCGATAGTAAATGATGTATTCTCCCATCATCGCGCGATAGGTCACATCATCCAATTCCGAAAGCCGCTCCAATATAAAATCCAGGTATTCCTTGCTTGATGCCATCTGTCAAATCTCTCCTTATAACTCGCACACCGTGATATATTCTTCGGCGTTCTCATACACGGTCTTGAACCCGACATTCTTATACATCTTCACGGCGTAGTTTACTTTCTGCGCCGCCAGGGATGCTCATTCGTAGCCCTGCCATTTCAGCAGTTCGAGCATTTTCACCATAAGTTGTGAGCCGATGTCCTGACCGCGATGTTCGCTTGTAAAACGAGATGACGAAGGGCGGCGTATCGTCATCCACATGGCCGTAATCGTCCATGATCCTCGTCCAGACCGCTCCGATCACCTTACCACCGAAATCTGCTACCAGGCGGTTATCACCTTTTCGGGTATCGAAATCATCCGTGTACACACGAAGTTCCGGCTTCTCGATAATGTCCCGCGCAGGCGGTCCCGCTCCATTCGGTATGAAGATGGCTTAAGGCTAACCACCAACATTTAGATATCGGTGCAATAAGCATGGCTGCGTCCTAGTGTCTTCTAAAAAAGCGCAGATAAAGGGCTAAAAGTCTCATGCGAGAACTTCAAAACAGGGTAACCTAACTTAGGTTATATAAACCTTATCTTCGTGAAGGGTCACGATAATGTCTCAGGTTACTGGGTCGGGCGTTACTAAGGCACGCTCGGCCGTCACGATCGGTGCATTCACAGCTGTTTACTTCGTCCTCATGTGGTGCTCGGGAATGCTGGGTTTCTTCGGCCCCGCATTCATGTTTGTTGGCTGGATCATCGGGCTTATCCTCAATGGGCCGGTCATCATGCTGATGCTGGTTCGCTCACGCATGTTTGGCACGCTCACGATCATGGGAAGCATCGTTGCGCTCCTGATGGTCCTAACCGGCCACTCATGGGTTACCTTGCCAGTTACCCTGGTGCTTGGTTTCCTAGCTGACCTCATTGCTCGCAGCGGCGGTTACCTGAATGCATCTCGCAACATCGCAGCATACATGCTGGTCTCCCTGTGGATGATCGGCCCGCTTGCGCCAATCTTTTTCGCTCCCGACTCCTACTACGCAGATATTGCCTCCTCAATGGGGCAGGACTACGCCGATAGTATGCGCGCACTCTTTAGCCCCGCAGTGATTGGGGGATGGCTTGTTGCCGCCATGATCATCGCGTTCATCGGCGGGCTCATCGGCCGCTTCCTGCTACGCAAGCACTTCGCTAAGGCCGGCGTTGCCTGAGATTTCGCCGGCCGAGTCCGCCCCCGGTGAGTCGCCAAGCCGGCTGGATCCGCGCACAAAGCTGCTGGCCCTGCTGGTGCTTAACGCGCTGGTTATGCGGGCAAGTCCCACGACGACGCTCATCGCCGTGCAGGTGCTGGTTGTGGCCGCCCTGGCCTGGGAGGTAAATACCAAGTCTGCGCTGCGTATAGGTTTTGGATGCCTCATCTGCGACGTGATCTACCTGGGCTCTCCCCTCCTGGTTACCTGGATGCAGTCAGCAGCTTGGCCGCATCCCGTGGCGCTCACAATCGGCACCTGCGCGGCAATCATGTACTGGTTTGCGCGTTTCTTCGCGGGCTTCGGCCTAGCCCTGTACGTGTACCGCACCACCAGGATCGGACAGATGAAAGCCGCCCTGCGCGCTGCCCACCTACCACGCATCTTCGTTGATGCTCTGGTGGTTGCCTTCCGGGTAATTCCCACAGTAGGGGCCGAGGCGGTCGCCATCCGTGAAGCGATGCAGATGCGCGGCGTCGACCTGAGCACACGTGGCGTGCTACGCCACCCACTCGTGATCGCTGAGCAATTCCTAGTGCCACTGCTTTCGTCTATCGCGCGCGTGGCCGACGACCTAGCGGCCTCCAGTGTGGTTCGCGGCCTAGGCAGCTCTACGCGCCCCACCAGCCTTACGCAGCTACGCGCCACAGGCTGGGACGCGCTAGCCCTGGTATGCGTCACCGCTGTAATTGCCCTTGAATACTGCTGCTACCTGGGAATCCTGCCATGATTGACGTTGCATCCCTATCTTTCTCCTACGTAAGTGAACTAACGGGAGACCGCGTCGAAGCCTTGAAAGACGTGGACCTGTCAGCTGACGCCGGCAGCCTCACCCTGGTCTGCGGGGCCTCAGGCTGCGGCAAATCAACCCTCATGAAGGCACTAACCGGCCTGGTCCCACAAATGACTCCAGGGGAGTTAGACGGGGTGGTGAGTATCAACGGACGCAACCTCGCCGACGTCGCCCTAACCGACGTCGGACACCTATGCTCCTCAGTCTTTCAAAACCCCCGCACCCAGTTCTTCTGCGACACAGTTGCCGAAGAACTAGCCTTCTGCGGAGAAAACTATGGACGCGAGCGCGCCACACTGCGCCAGCAAAGCGAACGTGCCGCCAAACTCATGGGCATCAGCCACCTGATGGAGCGCAAGCTTACAACCCTCTCGGGTGGGCAGCTGCAGAAGGTGGCGTTGGCCTGCGCACTAGCCAGCGGCGCCCCCGTACTGCTGGCAGATGAGCCCACCTCAAACCTGGACCCCGCCGCGATTGCCGACGTGCGCGGAGCTCTGAAAATACTTAAAGAGCAGGGCCTGACGATTGTTGTCGTTGAGCACCGCCTGCACTTCCTGCGTGGCCTGGCCGATCAGGTGCTGCTCATGGAAGGCGGTAGGGTGACGCGGCGCTGGAGTGGCGCGGAGTTCTTCTCCATGGGGCAGGCGCAGTGTCGCTCGCTGGGGCTGCGCACTCTTGTGGACCCTGGCCCGCCCGAAACTTGGGTGGCTGCGGGCCAGGTGGGCCGCCAGGAAAAACAGGTGGGTCGCCAGGAAAACAGGGAAGCCGCCCCAAGCCAGGTACGCCTGTCATGCCGGGGGCTGAGCTTTGCCTACGGTGCCAACCCGGTTTTTGAAGGGCTCGACGCCGACTTCCCAGCCGGGCAGATCACCTGCATTACGGGAGCCAACGGCGTCGGCAAAACCACCCTAGTGCGGGTGCTGTGTGGGCTAGCCGCCCCCAGCTCAGGCACTATCAGCCTGGACGGTGTGCCCGCCTCACGCAAAACCCGGCGCTCGGCCTGCGCCCTAGTCATGCAAGACACCGGCCGCCAACTTTTCTCCGATACTCTCGCCGGGGAGCTAACAATTGGCGCCTCACACGCCAGCGGACAAAGTGGGGAACAACTACTGGCTGATTTCGACCTAGCTAACCTAGGCGAGCGCCACCCACTGAGCCTATCGGGTGGGCAAAAACAGCGCCTGGTTATCGCCGCCGCCCGCGCAACCGGTAGACCCATCGTCATCCTAGATGAACCCACCTCAGGGGTGGACGCCAGGCACCTAGATTCAATCACCGCCACCCTGCGGCGCATCGCAGACGAGGGGGCCGCCGTCGTCGTTGTTACCCACGACGGCGAGTTTGCCGCAGCCTGCGCAGACCGACTAATCACGCTCACAGCGACGGGCATCAACTGCGCCCGCGAAGGAGACCAACAATGACCACCAACCAAGACGAGAGCAAGGCAGCGCAAACTGCCTGCCTATGTGAAGCGCAGGGCAGTGCGCAAAGCAGCCAGGGCGCGCAGGGCGACGATCCGCGCGCCGCCTACCTGGCAGGCAAACGCGCCTTCAAAGAGCTAACCGCCCCAATTCGCAAATCCATGATCATTGCCCAGGTACTCGGGGTTCTCTATGGGGCGCTCGCGGTGGCCCCCTACGTCATCCTCGTTCAACTTGGCCAGGTACTGCTGGATGCCGCCCAGGCGGGCGTCTCACCTGATCGCGGCGAGGTTATGGACCTACTGATGTGGCTTATCAGTGCCTTTGGGGCCCGCTACGGAATCTACTTTGTGGCCGTAAGCATCACCCACTTCGCGGACCTGCGTTTTGGGCACATCGTGCGCTCTCGCATGGTTAAAGTTCTATCCGGTGCCCCCCTAGCCTGGTTTACCTCCACTAACTCAGGGACCGTGCGCAAAGCCATCCAGGACGACACACACGACGTACACACTGTTATCGCCCACGCGCCCGTCGAATCCACCGCTGCCATCAGCGCGCCGATCTCTTTAGTTATCTACGCCTTCATTGTTGACTGGCGACTTGGACTCCTCTCGATTGCCACCATCCCCATCTATGGCCTCATATATGCCTGGATGCTGCGAGGTATGGGGGATAAGACGGCGCAGATGGACCGTCACCTCACGCGCGTGTCAGCCACCATGGTTGAGTTCGTCTCCGGCATTAGCGTGGTTAAAGTCTTCGGGACTGTGGGGCGTTCACACCAGCGTTTCACCCAGGCTGCTGAGGAATATTCACGCTTCTACCGTGAGTGGTGCGACCCCATGTTGAAGGGATCCGCATTGGGGCAGGCCAGTGTGTCTCCCTCCTTGATTCTGCTTATTTCGACGGCGGGAGGGGCGGCGCTGGCGGGCACGGGTGCAGTCAGCCCGGTTCAGGTCATCACCTGCGCGCTTATCGCCCTGGTTATCCCGGCGGCTATCGAGGTGCTAGGAACAACGGCCTGGGCCTACCAGATTGCCGGTGCTGCTGCGCTGCGTATCGTTAACCTGCTTTCTGTGAATCCTCTGCCTGCCACTGGCACTTTGGTGCCTGAAGCGGCGGATATTGAGATCGACGACGTCTGCTTCTCCTACGGCCCTACGCTCGCCTTAGACCATGTAAGTTTGCGCGTGCCTCAAGGCAGTATTACTGCGCTGGTGGGCTCTTCTGGCTCTGGCAAGTCCACCCTGGCCACACTGGTTGCGCGCTTTGCTGACCCGGACCAAGGCAGGATCCGTATTGGGGGCGTAGATCTGCGTGACGTCGACCCAAATGCTCTCTACAAGCATGTCTCGTTTGTACTTCAAGACCCGCAACTTCTTGATATTTCCGTACGTGACAATATTGCGCTCGGTATGCCCGAGGCCAGCGATGAGGAAATCTGGGCTGCTGCGAAAGCTGCCTGCATAGATGATTATGTGCGCGGCCTACCTCAAGGTCTTAACGCTGTCATCGGCCAGGATGCGCATCCTTCAGGCGGCCAAGCTCAGCGTATTGCGATTGCCCGCGCCCTGCTTGTAGACGCCCCCATCCTTGTACTTGATGAGGCCACAGCCTTCACAGACCCGGAAGCTGAAGCCGATATCCAAGCAGCCCTGACCCGACTGGTCCAAGGCAAGACAGTCCTGGTGATCGCCCACCGTGCTACCTCAATTGCCGGTGTCGATCAGATTGTCATCCTTGAGGCGGGCCGTCTCATTGCGCAAGGCACCCCCAAGCAACTCGCCGACCACCCATACATGCGTCGCATGAGCGCAGTGAAAGGACACTGACATGTTTGAGCTTATATCACGACTACGTGAACCACTGTCTGCTGCGGGACGCACTAATTTCAGGCAGGTGACGGCGCTTTCCTGCATTGTTGGCGTGGTTAGAGGTTTATCCTTGATTGCGTTCATCCCGGCCGCAATTGCCTTAACTTCAGGGCGGCCAGCCTGGGGCATGAACCTAACTGCCTGGCTCATCGTACTGGCGCTGTGCGCTCTAGCTTCTTTCATCACTGAATACCTGCTAGCTATGCGCTCCTATATGGTCTCCTTCGACTTCCTGTCCAACATGCACCGCGCAATCGGCGATAAAGTAGCCTCCCTGCCGCTGGGCTCTTTCCGGGCGGACACGGCCGGAAAGATGTCACGCCTGGTTTCACGTGAACTAATGCTGTTAGGCGAGATGTTTGCGCACATGTATTCGCCTTTCATCGCTGCGATTGTCACTTCACTGACGATGCTTGTGGGTATCACTGTGTTCTCTCCGGCTCTGGGGCTGGTGTGTGTGCTAGCTATTCCCGTCATCGCTGGGGGAGTGTGGGTGGCCCGCAGCTGTCTGAATTCCGGATCTGCACTTAAAGAACCTCCCGCCCAAGAGCTGTCTCACCGCATCGTAGAGTATGCAACCAAGCAGGGAGCCCTGCGCGCGTGCGGGCGCTCCAGCTCCTATGATCCGCTTGAGCGGGCCGAGGACACCTATGGGAAAGCCGCGCGGCGCTCACTGATACGTGAAACCATCGGTCAGGTGGTCAACGGAATGGCCGCTCAACTGGTCGTGGTTTCACTGATTATTGTGATTGGGCTGCTGGCGGTGACCGGTAGCGTCAGCCCTGTGGAGGCGATCGTCTCGATTGGTCTGCTTTTGCGCTTTACGCAGATCCTCGTCGATATTGGGACGCTAGCCTCCGCCTTTGAAACTCGCCGCCCAGTGTTGGATCTAAGCCACGAGGTCCTTAGCGCCCCCGAACTGCCAATCCTTCCGTCCAGCCCCGATCAGGACCCGGCCAGTTCCAATCATGATCCGTCCAGCTGCGATCAGGACCCGGCCTGCTCTGGTTCCGCTGTGGCCCTTACTGACGTGTCCTTCGCCTACGAAGCCGACCACCCCGTCCTGCGTGGCGTTTCCTTCCAGGTTGCGCCGGGAACCATGACGGCGATCGTGGGCCCCTCAGGTTGTGGTAAGACCACTATCGCGCGCCTGGTTGCTCGCTTCTACGATGTCGACGCCGGCAGCGTGAGTGTGGGGGGACGCGACGTACGCCAATGGGACACTGCCCAGCTCATGGCCCAGCTGTCGCTGGTATTCCAGGATGTATATCTTTTCGACGACACACTCGAAGCTAACGTACGCATTGGTAGAGCCGATGCTAGCGACGACGACGTTAAAGAAGTAGCCCGCCTAAGCGGCGTCGACGAAATCGTTGAGCGTCTACCACTAGGGTGGAACACCCGTGTAGGTGAAGGGGGCCGCGCCCTATCGGGCGGCGAACGTCAACGCGTCTCCATTGCCCGCGCCTTGCTTAAAGCAGCCCCCATTGTTCTATTTGACGAGGCCACCAGTGCCCTGGACCCCGAAAACGAAAACCGCGTCACTGACGCTATGGGTGTGCTGCGACGCAACGCCACCCTCATTGTCATTGCCCATAAACTCGACACTATTACCGCCGCAGACCAGATCATTGTGCTTGACCACTCTGGCCGCGTAGCCCAGGTAGGCACACACGCCGAGCTCTATAGCCAAATTGATGGACAATACCGGGCCTTCTGGCAGGCCCGCAGCCGGGCAGCCGGATGGAAGTTGGTCTAAACCGGGCGGAGACTGCTCTAAACCGAATGGAGGCTGGTCTAAACCATCTCCAATTGAGGCTGATTAAAAAACTACTCCCGCGAGCGATGGCTCGCGGGAGTTTTGTTGGCCTTAGGATTTGGAACGCGATAGATCCACAATAAGCCCCAAGCCTGCCACCAATGCCGTAGGCAGGATCCAGCCCAGCTGCGCACCCTGGCCGGGGGAGAGAGCTAGAAAATCATTTAGCGCCGGCACGTCTTTAACATGCTCGCTGACAAAGGTGAGTGCCGACCACAGGGTTGCGCCCCACGCAGCGAAAGTGAACATGAAATTACTGCGCAGACGCAAAGCATGGCTGAGTAAAGTCGCAAACACCAAAGCAATCGCAATGGGGTACAGGAAAGTAATCAGCGGAGCTGAGATCTTAAGCAGAGTCTCCAAACCATAGCTAGCAAAGGCGAAACCAATCACCGCAAAAACAATCAGCAACGCCCGGTAACTAAGCTTTGGAATAAGCCGATTAAAGAACTCAGCTGAGGCTGCCAACAAGCCCACCGCCGTCGTCATACAAGCCAACAACACCGTCAAACCATAGGCATACCTACCAACCGACCCCATAGTCAGTGCCGACGCATCCGAAAGCAGGGCGGCGCCGTCGCTATAACTAGCCCCATTAGGCATCAACTGACCCACAAAACCCAAGCCCACATAAACCGCAGCCAGCAGGGCGCCAGCAATCAGCGCGGCCACACCGGTGTGGGTGGTGGCCCCCGAGCGGGAAATGCCGGTGCGGCCAAAAGTGAAGGCGTTAACCACCACGATACCGAAAGCCAAGGCAGCTACCGAGTCCATCGTCATATAGCCGGATAACAAACCGGCATTAATCGGCTGCGTGGTGTAATCACCCTGGGGAGCGGCAGGGCTGGTCTCAAAGACACTCAGCGCGCGCGTCACCAGCAGAACCAGCAGTAGCAGCAAGGCCGGGGTGAGGATCTTACCCAAGTAATTAACCACCTTGCCTTCACGCCAGCAAAGCAGCACTGCCACGGTGAAAAACACGGCGTTGAAAATAATTGAAGGCAAAATGCCTTCGCTATTAGTAATCGGTTTTATAGCGGTTGAATAGCTGACCGCACCAGTACGCGGCACGCCGTAAATAGCGCCAATTGACAAATACACTGCCGAAGGGAAAATAACCCCAAATACCTTACCGGCGCGCGAGGAAAGGTCTCGTAGATCTGCTCCGGCCACTGCAATGGCAAAGACAGAAATAACCGGTAGCAGCACGCCACCAATCAAAAAGCCAATAATCGCAGGGGTGAAGGCAGTGCCCGCCTGGGCGCCCATAACCGGTGGGAAGATCAGGTTTCCGGCTCCGAAGAACATCGAAAACAGAGTCAGTGACACGGCAATGAGTGAAACTTTGCCAGCCTGCTTATGCGGTTCACTGCTAGACGTTGAAGTTTTAGCTGATTTAGCTGCCATAGCGTTTAGGTCTTTCGTCTAGAAGATATTCGATAGGACAAGTCTTGCAGTCTAGACAAATATCTACCAGGGCCTACCTTGCTAAATACCGAATTTCAGGGTGGCTGGGGTGCGGGCAAAAAATGTTGGGGGTGAGTGTTTCACGTGAAACACTCACCCTCAACGCAGGCTATGTAGTCGGTATTTTGCTGCGCCCGGCACGCGAAGCCTTGCGGCCAGGCAAGCTGCGCTTCGCGCGCCGGGCTTAGGGCAAGCTGACTCGGCTCCCGTTAGGGAAGTGTGCCGGCGCTAGCGGCTACTGGGCGTCCTGACTCTCGCCCTGATAGTTGTTGTAGGCGGCTAGCACCAGCTGCTGGCACAGCTGCGTGAAGTTACCATCCACCTCAGCTGCCAGCGGCAGCAGCGAAGTCTCAGTCATGCCCGGCACCACGTTCACGTCAATGAACCAAGGCGTGCCCTCTGCGTCGACAATAAAGTCAGAGCGCGACAGCGCCCCTAAACCTAAAGTCTCGTGAACCTTCACCGCCGCCTCACGCACGGCGTCGTCACGAGCCTGATCCAAACGCGCAGGCACAAAAAACTCACTACGCCCAGGGTTATAGCGGGCATCGTAGTCGTAGGAGCCGTCAGTAACAATCTCCACCGTCGGCAGGGCCCGAGCTACGCCGTCGCCGTCACGCACCACCGAAACGGAAGCCTCCACGCCCTCCACAAACACCTCAATCAAAGCGTTGTCAGAATAGGCGAAACACTCCACCATCGCAGAACGCAGCGAGTCGACGTCGTCGGCATAAGAAACCCCCAGCGCCGAGCCGCCCTGGAACGGCTTAACCACCAGTGGCAGACCCAGGTGCGCAATCACCAAATCCAGCAGCTCATTGGCGCCCAGCTGGTTGAAGAAAGACTGTGGCAGGGTCAATGAGTCAGGTGTAGCCACACCCGCTGTACGCACCCCAGCCTTAGCGGTGGGCTTATAGCTAGCGCGCTGGCAGCCATCAGAGTGCGTGCCCACAAACGGCACCTCCAGGGCCAGCAGAATGTTTTGCAAACTGCCATCCTCACCCGTGGAGCCATGCACCAGCGGCCACACCACATCGGGCTTGTAGCTGCGCAAAGACGCCAGCAAAGAGGCGTCAGGGCAGAAAGTATTAACTTCGTGGCCGGCCTCGCGCAGCGCCCTAGCTACGCGGTGAGCCGAGCGCAGCGAAACCTCGCGCTCGTGGTTGAGGCCGCCGGCAATGATGGCCACACGCAATTGCTGTGTCATGAAAGGCCTTTCTATACGGCTAAAAATTTGTAAGTAAATTTATGTGAACAGCCGGGTGCCCGTGACGGTACCGCAAGCTGACGGGCGCCGGGACGGGCGGGGCAACCCGCTGACCCGGGTGCCCGGCGGATTAGTACTGCCCGGGAGCGGGGCGCTTGGCCGTACCAAACAGCGAAACCAGCTCCAAGTCACGGTTAACCACCTCAGAGATGCGGCGCACGCCCTCACGAATATCTTGCTCATTGGGGTAGCAGTAGGACAGACGCATATGGTCGCGGCCCTCGCCGTTGGCGTAGAAGGCAGTACCCGAAACATAAGCCACCAAGTTAGTTACCGCGCGCGGCAGCATGTCCTTGGCATCCAGGCCCTGCGGCAACTTAACCCAGGTGTAAAAACCGCCCTCGGGAACATTCCACTGGCACATGGGCAGGTAATCGTTAAGCGCCTGAATCATGGCGTCACGTCGCGAGCGGTACATGCCTCGGAAAGTGGAAATCTGGTTGCGCCAGTCAAACTCGCTTAGGTACATGGAGATTGAATACTGGCCCATAGAGGTGGGGCACAGGATCGCAGACTCAGAGGCTAGCTTCAGCTTTTCGCACATTGCCGACGGCGCACAGGCCCAGCCCACGCGGTAACCGGGAGCAAAAATCTTAGAGACAGACCCCAGATACAGCACATGATCGGGAGCCAAGCTCTTAAACGAAGTGTAGGTGCGCCCGTCAAAACCCAATAGGCCGTAGGGGTTGTCCTCCACAATCAGCACATGGTGGCGCTGGCAAATCTCCACGATCTGCGGACGGCGTTCCTCACTGATACACACCCCGGCAGGGTTGTGGTAGTTGGGAATGGTGTAGAAGAACTTAACCTTGCGGCCCTCGCGCTCCAGGCGAGTGAAAGTTTCTTCCAAGGCCTGGGGAATGACGCCGTCGGCATCAATAGGGCTCTGCACTACCTCAGCCTCATAGGCGCGGAAAATACCCAGGCTACCCAGGTATGAGGGGGCCTCACAGACCACTACGTCACCCGGGTTAATCATGATTTCGGTAATTAGGTCAACAGCCTGCTGGGAGCCGGTAGTGATGAGGATGTTGGCACTGTCAGCCTTGATGCCCTCATAAGCCATTACTTCAGTGAGCTGCTCCGCCAGCTGCGGCAGGCCCTTACCGTTGCCGTATTGCAGGGCTTTGTAACCGTCACGCAGCAGCATCTGCTTGGTGGCTTCAGCGATGTCGGCCATGGGCAGGTCTTTAAGGTTGGGCATCCCGCCGGCCAGTGAAACTACCTCCGGGCGCGATGCCACCGAGAATAAGGAACGCACTTCTGACTCGCGCAGCCCTGCGGCTCGCTCTGCGTAGGAGTCTAGCCAGGGGTCGAGTCGGTTACCTCTTTGATTCTCAGTCACGGTGGTTCCTTTCGTAAGCGCTGGTGGGCTGGTTGCACCCAGGCGCGCGTAGCTCCAATTCTGCCACGTTGATGGCGTCTAATGCCTGAAAGCTACTGAGGGCGTAAGTGCTGAGGTGCTGGGGTTGGGATGTTGGGGTTTGGGTGTGGGGCCGACGGCGACGCTGCGGTTGGGTGCTTGGGTTAGACTGCGGGGCTGGGGTGTAGGGCTGATGGTTGTGGTGCGGGCCGACGGCGACGGCGTGCGCGGGCCGCGTTTGCTGGGAGATGCAGCGGCCTGGAGGGCGGTGATGCTTGGGCTGCGGCGTCAGGTGGCAGCATAGGGGCCGACGGCTGCGCGGGGTGTGTGCGGCGCGTGTGTTTCACGTGAAACACGATGTTTATAGTGTGGCTGGCGGGCGACGTCGTCGTCGATATTTAGTGCTTAAGGGAGGTGGGCGTAAGGGGCTGAGCACAAAAACTGACAAATCATCCCTTCCCTATAAAACCCCATGGAATTTTTATAGGGAAGGGATGAAATTGCCTGTATTTGTCTGAAATTGCCTGTGTGTACCTGTGTGTATAGCTCAGGCGTTGGGGAAGGCGGCCTTCTGGACCTCTTCCACAAAGTTAGCCTTGGGACGAGAGCCCACGAACTCGTGGCGGACTTCGCCGTCACGGAACACCAGGAAGGCCGGGATGGAACGCACGCCGTACTTGGCGGCGCTTAGCGGGTTGGCATCCACGTCCACCTTCACAAACTTGACGTCCTCAAGCTGCTTAGCGGCCTCGTCAACCACCGGAGCCATCTGACGGCAAGGCGGGCACCAGGTGGCCCAGAAGTCCACCACTACGGGCTTGTCAGAGTTGATGACCTCATCCTGGAAGGTAGCGTCAGTAACTGCGAGAGCGTTCGACATGTTGTTCTCCTTGTATTTGATAGCTGTTTCTAGCCTAGTAGAGATTGAAAGGATTGTGGGAGCAAACCCACGCTAGTTATCAGGCAGGTAGTTAGTTCAGTTCAGCCAGGTAGTGCTGGGCGTCTAGGGCAGCGCGGGTGCCCGAGGCGGCAGCAGTAATGGCCTGACGGTAGGTGGGGTCTGCGACGTCGCCACAAGCAAAGACACCGGGGATGTTAGTGCGGGTGGAGGGGTGGTCCACCACCACATAGCCGGCCGCATCCAGCTCCAGCTGGTCACGCACCAACTCGCTGCGCGGAGTGGAACCAATGGCCACAAATAGGCCGGTAGCCGCCAGCTCGCGAGTTTGACCGGTAACCGTGTCGGTCAGGGTTACGCTCTCTAGCGCCCCCTCACCATGCAGTGCCGATACGCGCGAGTTCCAAGCGAAGTTAATCTTGGGGTTCTCCAGGGCGCGCTTAGCCATAGCAGCCGAGGCGCGCAGCTCGTCACGGCGGTGCACCACAGTCACAGACTTAGCGAAAGTGGTTAGGAAGTTTGCCTCCTCCATGGCGGAGTCGCCACCACCCACCACAATGATGTCCTGGTCGCGGAAGAAGAAACCGTCACAGGTAGCGCAGTAAGAAACGCCGTGACCGGAGTACTTATCCTCTTCCTCCAAGCCCAGCTTGCGGTAAGCCGAACCGGTGGAGAAGATGACGGTGCGGGCCTCAAGCACCTCATCTTCTAGATGCACGCGCTTTACCTCGCCAGCCAGCTCCAGCTTGACCACATCCTCATAGCGGATGTCGGTGCCAAACTTCTCAGCCTGCTCCATCATGTTGTTCATCAGGTCAGGGCCCTGAATACCCTCAGGGAAACCAGGGAAGTTTTCCACCTCAGTGGTGTTCATTAGGGCGCCACCGGCAGTCACGGCGCCTGCTACCAGCACCGGCTTGAGCTGGGCTCGGGCCGCGTAGATAGCGGCGGTGTAACCGGCAGGTCCGGAACCTACGATAACGACGTCGTGAACCATGCTGCTCCTGTTCTTCAATGCTTGTTGGCAGGTACAACCGAGACCTAAGTCCGAATGTTCCCAATACAAATGTTAGCTGCACCCTATCAAGTAGGGGCAGCTAACTTAACTAGCGCGGCTGTTATCAGCCATTAACTGGCCTGTCTGCCTTGCTATGCGCCTAGGAAACTATTGGCCCTGGGTTGAGGTGACTGTGGGCACCGTCGAAGCGGCAGGACCATCATCCTCATCGAAGGAAACGTTAGACAGACCCAGCAGGTTAGAGAAGGCAAACACCACTGCCAGAATTACTACCAGCGCTAAGGCAGCCAGCAGCGCCCAGGAGGTGCGGCTGCGTTCCTTGTACTGGATGTACTCTGCCTCGTTTTCTTCCTTGCTGGGCATGTGGCGAGGTGCGTCTAGGGCCTCTTTTGTGGCCGGCATGGTGGGCATAGAGATGATGTCGCTCAGATCGCTTAAATCAACCTCACGGCCCGGGCCAGGGGCCGCCGGAATGGCGTCACTGGCCGCCTTAATGTCCTCACGCACACTGTTACCCACGCGCGAAGCCAACTGGGTGGTCTTAATACGAGTGTTCTTAATCAGGCCCTTAACCGCTTCAAGGCCCTCAACTCCCTCTTCAAGCTGCTTAGTGGTGAACTCAGTGGGCTGAGCTACCGGCAGCTGGGAGCCTTTAACTGGCTGCCACGTGCCCAGAGCGGTGACCAGCGCGGCGGCACTACGGATAGGCCTACCCGAATACTGCTGGGCGAAAATCTCGTCCAGGTCAGCCGGAACCTGCGGGTTAATCGTGGCCGGGGAAACCGGGTGACCGCCGGTCATGGGGGCACTGGGAATCCCGGTGCGCTTACCCGGCCAGCGCTTGGTCAACCCGTAGTAGAGCAGATCCAGTAGCGTCTTGGCGTCAGTAATGTCGTAAGCCAACAAGCCATGCTCGTCACGGTCAATCTTTACGTGGCGCAGCGCCGACTCGTAAGACAAGCCAAATACGCGCACTTTACCGTCCACAGTGACGCGGATATCTTCAGTGCTCAGGCACAGGTGGTGCAGGCCGCGACGGGAGGCATTATCCAAAGCGGAAGCTACCTCACCAATAATGGAGCGGGCCTGCTCAACCTCCAGGCCGTCCTCAATGAGACGGTCGAAGGAGACCCCCTCAACCGGGTCGGTGACAATGAAAGCCGGCTCTAATTCGACGTCGCGCACCCGTACCAGACGCGGGTCGGTAGCCAGAGCGGCGCGCTGAGCGGACTCAAGCACCTCGACCTGGTTGCGTACAGCCTCGGTGAGCACATAAATGGCCACCGGCTGGTCCAAAATCGTGTCGATGCCGTGGTAGCGGCGCACGTGTGGAAGTGATGTGGGCAGATTGCCACACAGGTGATAGCGGCCCGAACCGATCGGGAAAGATTGAACTAGATTTTCTGCTTCTGGCTGCATAGGAATAGAAGGCGCTGGCGTATCCGCGCCCGACGACGCCGGGGGCGGAGGAATTGGCGGAATAGCTGCAGCAGGAGCTGCGTTAGCGATTGTACCTAGCGACTTAGATGCAGACGAAGAAGTCTTTGAAGTGTCGCTTACGCTGGTAGAGGTAGCACCCTTAATGGAGTCCTTAGCTGAGCCCTTAGTGGCGGCGTCGTCGACGGCGTCACGGGCAGCCGCAGTGGCCTCCTTGGCGGCAGCTAAAGTGGCAGGGGCTGATTGGGCTAGCGTAACTTTACTGGTTACCTGATCACTGACAGTGTTGGTGGTGGCCGCGTGGATAACCTCACCCTCAGCGATCACGTCAGAGTACTTAAGCGGCACACTCTTATATGCGGGCGGGGTGACCAGGGCGGCGGCACCCTTATTAAGCACCTTGGCGATCGGGGCGGGCAGCAGGGAAGCCACCTTACGCACCACGGAGGTAACCGGGCGGGCAATGTTGTTTAGTTCCTCAATGCGCAAAGCCCGGGCGGTGAGCAGATACACCAGGGTCATAAGCGGGGCAACAATGAGGATCTGCGCCAGAGAATCACTAAAACCACTATTGATGTGGATTAGGTTGAGCCCGTAACGCACCAGGTAACCAACCACCACAGCGGGGGCCACCGCCAGGCCCAGCAACGCGTAGGTGCCGCTAACCCGGCGCACATCCATATGCGGCAGGTGCTTACGCAGCAAAAATACAATAATTACCGAGCCAGTAGCCTGGCTTACTGCTGAACCCAGGGCCGCCAGAATCATCCACCAGGTGGCCGGAGCAAACATATATGCCGCAGCGCAAATAATGATCTGGGAAAGACCCACGGGCACGTCGGCCCACAGCATACGTTTAGTGTCGTTATAGGCCAGCATTACACGCTGCATAGTGGCCCATAAACCCTGAGGCACAATACCGATTGCCAGCATCATCAGCACAGCGGCAGAAGCGGAAACCTCTTCAGGACGCAAAGTGGGTACAAACACCTGCATGGCCGGCCCGGCCAGTACAAAAATACCGGCACTGAATAGGGTGGTGAAAATAGCGATAGTGCGCAGGCCTAAAGACAAATCATCCTTAACACCTTCAGCATCTCCCGCAGCCGCTTTTTCACTCATGCGGGTAAATAGCGCCACAATAATTGAGGTGGTTACCAATGATTGCGGCAGCATGAAAATCATTTGCGCATTGGTGTAAATAACCGTAGAAGGCACCACCGTGTGGGCATATTTGGGTAATTCGCTAGCGCTTAAAGCCGCAGTACCCAGGTTATAGACCACCAAGGTGCTTAGCTCCACCACAATCAGGCCAAACACTGCCCACAGGGCCACCTTGGATACCTGACCTAAGCCAGAACCGCGCAGACCCCACACCAGGCGAGGCTTAAAGCCAGTGCGTACCAGCGGGATGTACAGGACCAAAGCCTGGATGGCGATACCCAGGGTGGAGGTACCCGCAATTACAGCAGTGCGGGTGAAATCCCAGTCAGCTGGGCTACCGCCGCCGGAGTATTCGCCGTAAATAAACAGGTAGGCAGCCAGGGAAACAATCGAAATAATGTTATTTAATACCGGCGCCCACATGTAGGGGCCGAAATTATTTTTAGCGTTTAGGACCTGGCCCCATAGGGCATAAAGTCCATAGAAGAAAATCTGTGGCAAACACCAGTAGGCAAACGCGGTAGCTAAACCATGCCATTGACCTAATTGGGAACCATAAATAGTTACCACTATGGTGGCAGCTACCGTCAATACGCCGGTAACCACCGCCAGCAGGGCGCCAGCGGTGGTAATTAACCGGTTAATGAATTCTTCACCGGCTTTTTGACGTAGCGCCCGCACAATTTGCGGCACCAAAATAGCGTTTAGTACGCCGGCAGCCAGCAGGTTATAGATCATGGTGGGCGCGTTATTGGCCACCGTGAAGGCGTCAGCGGCGCCCGATCCGGTAGCACCCAGCGCGGCCACCAGCATGGCGTTACGCACCAGCCCCAACATGCGGGAAGCTAGCGTACCCATAAACATGACTGCGCTAGAACGCGCCAGTGTTGGTGCTTTTGCCATTACTTACCCTTCTGAGATCACCACACGGCGACCACGGTGTATCGTCCTGACGATACCGGCCACCATAAGCACGCTAAATACACTGCCTAAGCCCCAGGTAAACCAGCTTTCCCAGTTGGCGCGCACACGCATATGCACAGTGGAACTGGAACCTACCGGCTGCCCCAAGGCGTTCTTCATAGAAACCTTGACGTCAATATCACCGCTACCCACGGCATTTACCGGCACCATCACAGTGGTTTGGGAGTTAGCCGGAATAACTGCAGTGGTGTCACCCTTGGAACGCAGTAGCGAACGCGAAGGGCGTAAATGGATAGTGACCTTGGCGGGCTGTGAAGTGTCGTTAGAGACGCGCACAGGCAGATGCGCGGAGGAGTCAATGAGGTTAATGGTGGAGCTGGGCAGGGTGCGCAGCATATTGCCGATGATCTTATTGCGGCAGCCGACGTCGTCGATAACCACCATGAACTTACCTTGACGCCAAGCTGAGGACGTAGCCACCTCAGTTAGACGCAGGGTAGAGCCAGCGATTTTTGCGGGCTCATTGTAGATAGACACCATGTTTTGGGTGGTGCTAACAGTTTTGGAGGCGGTGGCTAGTTCTTGCTCGCTGATGCGGTAGGGGTCAGTGGAGCTGACGGGCAGCGGTTCGCGTTCAATCTCAGTGCCGTCGCTAGCTTTAGTGCTAGCTAACTGTTCCAGTTCAGTTAGTGGGGCCGGGGTGGACCAGCTGTTGTTTATGGCCGAAAGCCGGTCGTTTAGGTCCTTAACATCCATATTGGAGGCGGAGTTACGCTCTACCAGTAGCAAAATGTGGCGCACCTGATCCGGGCGTTGCCGGGTGATAACAGCCGTAGTGCCGCGAGCCAGCTGACGCGCGTCAAAGTCGGTTAGGTTACCTAAAAAGCCCTCATAGGTGGTTAGCACCCCAGAAACAGACTCTGACAGGGTCTGATCAGGGATCAGTACGCGCTGGTTGTTGAGGAAAGCTGTGGAGTCAGGAATGTAGTCCAAATCCTCAGCTGGATATAGTGCAGCAGGTGGCGAGATAACTGTGTTTACTTGGCCTTTTACTGCGTCCAGGTAGGTTTGGTCTAGCTCTAGCGACGAGGAGATAGCTACGTCTGCACGGGCCCCGCTTAGTAGCTGGTCCTTACCAACCATGGCTTTAGATTGGTTGATAGCTTCCCTGATTTGGCTGGCTCCAGTGCTGACATGGCTAAGGGCAACCAGGTCGGCGTCCATAGGCGGCAGGGCAATGATGCCCCCGCGTTTGAGAGCGCCAGCTAGGGCCCGGTTAAGGGCCTCTACTTGCTGGGCCTCAACTGCTTTTGCATTTTGGGTGGAGCTTTGAGTGGGGCTAGGGGTAGCTGAGGCGCTAGGCGTGGCACTAGCGGTGGCACTAGGTGTGGAATTGTCAGTGTTTGCAGAGGCAGTGGCCGGGGCACTAGCAGTTGGGCTGGCCGTGGCGCTAGGGGTAGCGTCTGCGGTTTTTTGGTTAACCGCTGCGGCAGTGGCGCCTAGGGCAGAAAGCAGGTAGGGGTCTACAGCCACAATTGTCTGACTATTAGCAGCGTTAAGTATTTCGATAGTGCGTGTACGCATCTGGGTGGTGGCAAGTTTGAGATCTACCTTGTCACCGGTGATGCAGGCGTTGGGGCTAAAACCATCACTTTGGCTGGGGGTAAAGGCTGCCCCTGACTGCAAGGCCAGTAGCTCACGCATCTGCATAGCTGAGGCGGTTAGGGGGATTACCGCAGTGATTTTGGTGGGCTGCACCTGGGTGTTGGGTGACCACACCGCAATGGCGCGGTCGCTACTAACTAGCTCACCGGAAGTTACGGTCACTTCCATGCCGCGCGCGCCCCAGTTGTTGCCGGCAGCGCTGGGAAGCTGCGAGGCGCGAATGTTCAGCGAAAAATGCATAGAGGCGCCCGCTGCCAGGGAGTGGTTTAGCTGCTCAGTGTGGGCTACATAGCTGTAGGAGCTATCGTCAAACACCAGCCAGTCTTTAAGTAGCTCCACTGAGCTCTGGGAGCGTGACTGCAGCGATACGCGCACATCAAAGCCAGATAGCGTCTCGGTGGAGGTATTGGTGATAGTCCCCTCCACAGTGATGTCACTGCCGGGGCTAATTACCTCAGGGTTGATTTGGTCAACTTCTACAGTGAGTCCGTCAGCTGCAGATTGGCTAATGTCTGCGGCTGAACCAGTGGGCGTGCCTCGGCGGTGACCAGTGCTTTTAACGCTTGCGCTGGTTTTGGTGGCCGCATTGTTTTTAGCGACACCGCCAGCCTGGGCTGTTTTCACGGTGGCGTAGTGCGCAGCTTGCGACGACGACGCAGCCACGTTTTCACCGTAACTTACTGCTGTAGCGCTCGCCCCAGCTGACGCTGAAGGGAAGATAGCGAGCAGCGCCATTGCTGAGGCAATGGCGCTATAGCGTAAAGCTTTTTTAAATCGTTTCACCCGTCACCTACTAGAATTCTGCGGGCGGCAGCGACAATGCGACGCTCGTTTGGATAAGCCAAACGGCGTGACACTTCACTTAGTGGCACCCAAGCTACGTCCTCGGCCTCATGATCAGGGTCGTTTTCAATGGTCAGCTCGCCGCCGATAGCTTCCAACAAATAGTGATGAACTACCTTGTGTACGCGATGCTGATCCCCGGTGAACCAATAGTCGATTGAGGCCAAGTGGCGCAGCACGCGCCCCTCAATACCGGTTTCTTCCGATATTTCACGGACGGCAGCTTCTGGGGGAGTTTCACTGCCTTCTAGATGACCCTTAGGTAGACACCATTCCAGGCGAGCACCGCGATTGCGGCGGGCAATTACTGCGGCCATGGCCTGCCCGTTTTGGACGTCTACTACCAGCCCACCAGCGCTGGTTTCGTCTACTACCGGCAGCGCACGCGAACTGACCCGGCGCAGAGCTGGGCCAGGGTATGGGAACGGGCGGTTAGCAGACATATACAAGATTCTAAAACACAGGTGGATAACTGCGCGTGTGGCGTAGACATGGCAATCTAGTAGGGATGCAAAACGTTCTGCCGCCAATCGCCGACCAAGCTCTAGCCAATCTGCCAATTTCATTGGCTGCATTAGGGCATGCTTTTGTTCGCTCCGGGTATGAAATTTCCCTAGTGGGGGGGCCGGTGCGAGACGCCTGTTTGGGTATTGAGCCACACGATTTTGACCTAACCACCTCCGCGCGCCCAGAAGAAACCGAGCGTTTGCTGCGGCAGTGGGGCGATGCCTGTTGGGATGTGGGACGTAACTTTGGCACGATTGCCGCTAAAAAGGGCGACGTCGTCGTTGAAGTAACCACTTACCGCACTGAAGAGTACGAAATCGGCTCGCGCAAACCGGCCGTAGCTTACGGTGACAACCTCGAAGGTGACCTAACTCGCCGCGACTTCACCGTTAACGCCATGGCGCTGCGCCTACCCGACCTGGAGCTGGTGGACCCCCACAACGGGCTGGCGGACCTGCAGGCGGGAATTTTGCGCACTCCGGTAAGCGCTGAGCAGTCTTTCGACGACGACCCGCTACGTATGCTACGGGCGGCACGCTTTGCTTCACAGCTAGGTTTCGACGTGGACCTAGAGGTGATGGAAGCCATGGAACAGATGGCGCAGCGTCTAGAGATCGTTTCAGCTGAGCGTATCCGCGCCGAGCTTGAGCGTCTGCTGCTTTCTCCCTACCCGCGCCGAGGTCTAGAGCTGCTGGTACACACCGGTATTTGCGACATTGTGCTGCCTGAGGTCTCAGCCCTACAAGACACGGTCGATGAGCACCGCCGTCACAAGGATGTTTATGAGCACACGCTGACCGTATTGCAGCAGGCCATGGATTTGGAGACCGGCCCTGACGGGGATGTGCCCGGGCCGGATCTGCGACTGCGCCTGGCGGCGCTAATGCATGACATCGGTAAGCCGGCCACGCGCCGCTTCATGCCTGACGGCACCGTAACTTTCCACGCCCACGACTATGTAGGGGCGCGCATGACCGCTAAACGTATGCGTGCACTGCATTTCGATAAGCAAACCATTAAGGATGTTTCACGCCTGGTGGAGCTGCATTTGCGTTTCCACGGCTATGCGGACTCGCCCTGGTCTGATTCGGCGGTGCGTCGCTATGTGACCGACGCCGGCCCGTTGCTGGCCCGCCTGGGGTGCCTGACCCGCGCGGACGTAACCACCGGTAACCGCCGCAAAGCCGCCATGCTTTCACACGCCTACGACGATCTAGAGCGACGTATTGAAGCCCTGCGCGAGCAGGAAGAACTTGCCTCTATCCGGCCTGAGCTGGATGGCCAAGAGATCATGGCGGAGCTAGGTATTAAACCGGGCCCTGAGGTTGGTAAAGCTTACAAGTTCCTGCTGGATCTACGTATGGAACGCGGCCCGATCGGTAAAGAACTGGCCCGCGAAGCGCTACATTCCTGGTGGGCCACCCAGCAGTAACACCCTGGTCGGCGGCGCTAAAGCCGCCTGCGCCTGAAGCGTGAGCCACAAGCTGGCCAACTAAATAGCTGATGTATACAAAAGGGGGGCGCGGCTAAAAGCCGCGCCCCCCTAGCGTTTAGCTAGTGTCAGGCTAGCTCGGGCTGTAGACCCAAAGTGCCTACCAGCGAAGCGCGGTATGCCTCGCTAGCGTAGTGGGCCTGGGCGGCCTCTACCTCGGCTAGGCGCTCGCGGGCGCCGATGCGCTCAACTACACCCTCGTTACCAGGGGTGTTGATGAACTTCTCAAGGGCGGCGTGAGCCTTGTCGGCGTGCTTGCGGTCACGGACCACCTTGGCGTCCAGGCGGGCGTTGTACCACTCGGAAGCCAGGATGTTCTCACGCTCGAACAGGGCGCGGAACTCGGGGCTGTCCAGGTGCCAACCCTCGCGGCTAACGCCGTCGTGCATGATCTCTAGCAGGGCGCGCAGAGGCGGGCAGGCCTGCTCCAGGGAGCCGTCAGCGAAGTAGCGGTCGGCAACCACCTTGTGGGTGGTGACGATAACGTCAACGCTGTCAGCAAAGGTCTTGGGATCTTGCAGCTCAGGACGCAGCATCTCCTCGGTGAAGATGACATCGGGGTGTAGGAACACACGACCGAAGTAGTTACGTACGAACTCGCCGTTGATGCGGTAGCCCAGGCGGCTAGCCTCAACCTTGCGGCCTTCGTATTCGAAGTCCTCAATGCGCTCCAGGCAGCCCTTAGCGATTAGCTCCTTGGCGTCACGCTCAGCGTGGCTCATGCGGGAGAACAGCTCCGGGATCAGCAGCGAAATGTCGTGGGCGACCTTCACCTTGGGGCCGATGTAACCAGCCGAAGACAACCAACCGTCGTAGCCACCCAGCGCGTAGCTCAGCAGCGAAGCGTTCAGGTCGTAAACGGTGGGCAGAGCGTTGAACGGGGCCTTGGTTAGTGCACCTTCACTACCGGCACCGGTGGTGGAGGGGGACTTACCGGTCATGGAGGAAATGAACTCCATGTACAGCTCCGGCAGCTCCATGTAGTGCAGCGGGTTGTAGGCGCACAGGGCGGGCACACCCGGCTCAGGCGGGTTGTTGCGGCGACCAGCGGCCACCACATCCACGCTCTCACGCAGCGGCTCATCCAGCGGCACCTCGCGGTAGAGGTGGGCGGCCACCTCGGCTAGCTCAACCTCGTAGGGGTTGGCCAGGTCCGGGCGCAGCTGCAGGTAACGCGGGTTCTTGGAGCGAGCACCGTTAACCAGGCGGGTGTGAGCGCTGGAAACAAAGTAGGTTCCGTCCTCACCCTGGGCTGCCGCGCGGCGGATCAGGTCCTGCATCGGCTTGGTGTACTGGCTCAGGCCCGGGGCGTCATCCACTAGCTCCTGGGCCTGAGCGGGGCTCATGGGCTCGAAGTTAGAGATGAAGGTGCCCGGCTTGGACATGTCCAGCTCGGTCTGCTTGTCGTAGCCACGTACGACGGCGTCGTCGGGGCGCTGGAACAGCAGACGCTCGCAGTTAGCGACGTACTTGCGGCTCAGGCCAGCAATGCCGTGCTCAGCGGCGAAGGCTGCGTCGGCCTCCTGGGCGGGCACCACAATGGAGGCGGTGATGTCGTCTTCGGTCTGGACCTTGGCGGCGGGGGAGAAGTCCGGACGCAGCGAGAATAGACGCCAGGCGCCGTCGTCCTCGAAGCCCACACGCAGCATGTTGACCTTGATGACCTCGCCATCTAGGCGCAGGGAGTTGGCGTGACGGCCGTTAACCAGACCCACAGTGAAGTGGCTGCGCCAGTCGCTACCCCAAGCCGGCTGGTAGTAACGCTTAACGGTGTAAACCAGTTCCTTAACGTGGTCCGGGATAGTGGACAGGAAGTGGTTGTAGTCAGGCGAGTAGGCCGGTGAGGTGGTCAGCAGTTTGATAACCGAACCCAGCGAACGCTTTTCGCTCAGGATCGAGCGGTGGTCAACCCCGTTTGACTTGGGGTCAGCGAAACGGCCTGAGTAGTCGCGGTCGAGTAGTACCTGCACCATGTCCAGGTCCTTTTCGACGTCGCCCACGTAAGCCTCACCGAACACGAAGGCGTCCAGTAGGGCCTTAGAGATCTCAGACTTACCACCACCGGAAACGGTAGCGGGCTTGTGCATCTGAGTGGTCCACGGGGCGGTACCTACCAGGTGCCACTGACGCTCGTCACCGCTGCGGTGCTTGGTGTGTAGGCGGTAACCCGAGGGGGTGTAGTAGGTCTTGCCGGCCAGTAGCGGAATGGACACGCGGGTGCCGTTGTGGTCCCATTCCACGGTTTGGGTGCGCATCGAGAAGTGCGAGCCAGCCGGAACTACCAGCAGGTTCTTGTCGTTGATGGCGACGGCGTGACCGTCGTCGCACATCTGGAAGTAGCTGGGGTTGGCGTCAACTACACTCTGCACGGTTAGGTGTGCAGGGGTGTACTTGTCGGTGTAGTCCTGGCCCAGGTTGTAACGCGGGAAGGCGCGTGCGCCACCGGCGTGCTCTTCTTCCACGTTGCCCAGCAGGTTGGCGCTGTAGCCAATCTGGGTCTTAACTTCCTTCTTGCAGTAACCGAAGTAGTTGTCGGCCACTACGGTGACGATTACGCCGCGCTCGTCACGGGCGCAGCACTTGAAGGCCTTGCCGTCGTTGTAGAGGTCGCCCTCTTCCTTCCAGCACATGCCGTCGCGACGCTGACGCTCGGTGGCCTGGTCCCAGTGGGGCAGGCCTAGTTCCTTCTTGGTCAGCTTGGTCAGGTGCGGGGCCAGGATGACGCAACCGGTGTGACCAGTCCAGCTGGTGGGGTCGAGGGAGGCGTCATTTTCGGGCAGGTAGGGGTCGCCGCCATTGCCGAAAATGGACTCTACGAAGTCCAGGTTGGAAACCAGGCCACCGGGAGCGATGAAACGGATTTCCATGGTGCGCTGGTTGTTTACACCAGGCACTGCGGGCACGACGATGGGGCGCAGTAGGAGGGATACGAAGGCTTTTGCCGGGGAGTCCGAATGAGCGGCCCAAGGAATCTGCATGAGTTCATCGGGAACGTCATTGATTGCGTGCTCTAGCAGGCGGCCAAAGACTTCACGCGGCACAGCGCGCTTGTCGTCAGGGATCGGTAGGCCACCTTCAGCTACGTGGAACACGCCGGCAGTGGTACGTCGGTCATTCTTCGGGTTGTGGACCACACCGTTGAGTACCTTGTAGCTGGTTACGTATTCAGAAACAAAGTGGTCTTCGCCTTCGGGGAGGGCTAGGGCGCGCGAGAGACCAGGCTGATCTAGTACGAAAGTTGCTCCAGGTAGTCGAGGTGCGACGTCGGTACCTTCGAAATAACTGTCTAGGAAGTTCTGAATGCGAGTGTCAGACGCACACAGACGGTTGGATAGTCGCCGCGACATTTCACGAGTACGGGCCAACAGCGGAGCCGTAAGCGAGGCAGTGGCAGAGTCTAGGTTGCCCTGTGACACGGGGATGCCTAGCAATGCTAAACGTAAGCTGATCGCGGAGTTTGTGCTTTCAGGTGAAGTTTTCTCCATAGGACATAAGCATAGTAGGTAGGTAGTAGGGTTGTCGTGACGCATGTCCTATACCTGAGGCAGCATTTCTTTCATACTGGAAGGAATCGTTGTGTGGCCGGTTCTCTACCGGACGCTAAGAATATTAAGCAGAAACGGGGACTATAGGTGTCGTTACCACCGCAAATCCCGCCGCGCGCTAACTCGGGCGCGAAGGCAAGTGCTAAACAGAGTTCATCGCCTGCAGCGTCTTTAGGCGGAGCTGGCAGGGCTAATCAGCGGCCTACGGGTCAAAGGCCTGTGGGCAAGGGAGCCCCGGCGCGTAAGGCGCCAAGTAAAAATTCAACGCGACCGGCAAACCGTGGCGGTTCCAAAGGCCCCAAATCCAAGCGGAAGCTATGGAATTACCCGCGTGCTGGCAAAGGCAAGATTAGGCGTTGGCTGCCCAGCTGGCAGTTTGTGCTTTGCTCGATCCTATTCGTGCTGACTATGGGTATTGGCACGCTGATGCTGGCCTATGCCACCACGGATGTGCCCGCGCCTAATGACTTCGCTAAGGCTCAGACCACTGTGGTCTACTACGACGACAGTAAGACTGAGATGGGGCGTTTTACGGATATTAACCGTACCGTCATTGACACCACCAAGCTGCCCTCCTATGTGGGTAACGCAGTGGTAGCCAGTGAGGACTCCAGCTTCTACTCCAACAACGGTATTGACCCTAAGGGTATTGTCCGTGCGTTGTTCAACAACTTAACCGGTGGGCCGATTCAGGGTGCCTCAACCCTGACCCAGCAGTACGTGAAGAACTACTACGTAGACACCACCGATTCTTACGTGGGTAAGCTCAAGCAGGCTTTCTTGGCGGTCAAGATTGACCAGTCTCAGTCCAAGCAGAAGATCTTGGGTAACTACCTCAACACCATTTACTACGGCCGTGGTGCCTACGGTGTGGAGGAAGCCTCCAAGGCCTACTTTGGTCACAGCGCTGATAAGTTGACGCTGTCTGAAGCTGCGCTGCTTAGCGCCGTGATTCCGGCCCCCTCAGGCTGGGACCCGGCGGTGAACGCCAAGACCAGTCAGGCCAAGTGGACTCGTGTGGCTGACCTGATGCTTAAGCAGAACTTCATTACCTCCGCCCAGCGTGCAGAAATGAAGTTCCCCAAGACTATTGAGCCCACCACCAAGCAGGTTTATGCAGGTACCAAGGGTTACCTGCTGCAAATGGTGCGTACTGAGCTTAAAGCCAAGATGAAGCTGACTGATGAGCAGATCGATACCGGTGGTTTCAAGGTCACTACCACCATCAACCAGAAGAACCAGGAAGCTGCCGTCAACGCAGTACACACCCTGCCCTCTGACAAGCCTGCCGGCTTGGGTGTGGCCTTAACCAGTATTGATCCGCGCACCGGCGCAATTGTGGCGCTCTATGGTGGCGAGGACTATCTCAAGAGCCAGGTCAACTCCGCTACTCAGGCAGTAGCCCAGGCGGGTTCTACCTATAAGCCTTTCGCACTGGTCACTGCCCTCAATGACGGCATGACCTTATCTGATGGCTATATGGGCACCTCACCCATGACCATTGAGGGGCACGAGTTCCAAAACTTCCAGGATGTCTCCTATGGCTGGGTGAACCTGGTTAAAGCCACGGCTTTCTCCATTAACACCCCCTACCTGCAATTGAATAAAGATATTGGCCCGGAAAACACCAATAAGACAGCTATTGCCGCTGGTTACCCAGCCAACACGCTGGGCTTCGACGACACCACGCAGGGTGTACTGGGGTCGGTTTCGCCCCACAACATCGATATTGCTCGTGCCTACGCCACCTTTGCGGCTCAGGGCCAGCGCCACGACATCCACATTGTGGGTAAGGTGTCCAGCTCTACCAACACGGTGGTTTACACCGCTAACACCACTGGTCAGCAGGTGTTCAAGAAGGAAGTAATGGCTGACGTAACCTACGCACTGACTCAGGTAGTGCAGCTGGGCTCAGGTGAAACCGCTAAGAGCCTGAACCGCCCGGTAGCCGCTAAGACCGGTTCGTCCTCGGACAACAAGTCTGCGCAGTTCGTTGGTTACACTCCCCAGTTGGTTACTGCGGTGACCTTGTTCCAGCAGGGTGCCGATGGTTCTGAACAGTCCATTACCCCCTTCGGTAACTACAGTGAAATCACCGGTAGCACCTACCCGGCAGATATCTTCACTAACTACATGGGCGCGGCTCTTGACGGCCAGGAAGTGCTTGACTTCCCTGAGCGTTCGGACGAGTCCTACAGCTCTAGCAGCCGTGGTGGTTCTAGCAGTGGCGGCGGCAGCAGTAACGGCGGCGGCAACTCTGACCAGAACAACAACGGTGGCAGCAATGGTGGCGGTGAAGCTACTCAGCCAGCCCAGTCTGCCAGCCCTGTACCCAGCGGCGATTCCAACGGAGGCAACGGCTCCGGTAATGGAAACGGCAATGGCAATGGCAACGGCAATGGCAACGGAGATAACGGAAACGGTAACGGCGGCGGTAACGGCGGCGGCTCCGGTGGAGACAACGGCGGTGGAAACGGCGGCGGCAATGGCGGCGGTAACGGCGGCGGTAACGGTGGCGGCTCCGGCGGTGGAAACTAGCCACGCTGTTAACCAACCACACCGGTAACCGTAGCTAACCGCATACGGTAACCAAATACACACGGGCGGCGGGAAGTGAATTTACTTCCCGCCGCCCGCCTGTATCGGTTAGGGTTATGTACTGGTTTGGCTTAGCTGCACCCGCAGCGAATGACAAACCTTACGCATCTACCCTCCTGTCACGGAAAGACCGTGACCGTATAGACCAGAGGAGGTGGGTACCAAGCATGCGTCACTACGAGATTATGATCATTCTCGAACCCGAGACCGACGAACGTACCATCAACGCGTCGCTCGAGAAGCTGCTACAGGTTGTTCCCGCTGAAGGCGGTAGCCTGGACAAGGTGGACGTCTGGGGACGTCGTCGCCTGGCTTACGACATCAAGAAGAAGTCTGAAGGTTTCTACGTCGTCGTCGACATGACCGCGACCCCGGCAACCGCTCAGGAACTGGACCGTCAGCTGAGCCTGAACGAGTCCGTGCTGCGCACCAAGCTGCTGCGCCCTGAGGCCTGAGAAGTAACCGCCAAGGGAGGCAAACATGGCTGGAGACACCATTATCACCGTGGTCGGTAACCTGACCCACGACCCGGAGCTACGCTTTACACCCTCCGGGGCGGCTGTGGCCTCTTTTACCATCGCGTCAACCCCGCGTACCTACGACCGCCAGTCCGGCGAGTGGAAGGACGGGGACGCCCTGTTCATGCGCTGCTCTTTGTGGCGTGACGCCGCCGAGAACGTAGCCGAATCCCTCACCAAGGGAATGCGTGTAATCGCGCAGGGCCGTCTCGTGCAGCGCTCCTACACCACCCGTGAAGGTGAGCAGCGCACCGTGGTTGAAATGCAGGTGGATGAGATCGGTCCGTCTCTGCGCTACGCCAAAGCCCAAGTGACCCGCAACTCTCGCGGTGGCGGTAACTACGGCGGCAACAACGCTGGCGCCAGCAATGGCGGCGGCTATGGCGGCTCCCAGGGTGGCTATAACGCCAACAACAACGCTTCTGCTGGTGGCTACAGCGGCTACAACAGCGCCCCGCAAGGCGGCAGCGCTGGAGACCCGTGGGCTACTGGCGGCTCTTCTTTCGGTGACGAACCGCCGTTCTAAACCTGCCAAGCGCAGTGCCTAGCGCGGGACCTGCTTAGCGCAGAATGCCTCATACAGGACCTGCCTAACGCAGGCGGCTTAAGTCACCAACGCCCGCCCATTTGGGATCATTTGGGTAGGGCACCCAGACATTCATCTTTAGAGTGCTAAGCACTCAGACCAAGGAGTACCACTATGGCGAAGCCCCAACTTCGCAAGCCGAAGAAGAAGGT
>ERZ772779.170-NODE-170-length-31937-cov-40.053510_pt1 | contig 31937 bp, 26 predicted proteins | sample MGYA00511360_ERZ772779 | MGnify/ENA primary metagenome ERZ772779 (study PRJEB29015, sample SAMEA2738112) | human oral metagenome | biome: human oral; feature: human-associated habitat; material: saliva | place: China | collected 2231 ...
TATACCTAATACGCTAAAATTCAACCCCTTATATATGTTTATTTTTCAATGCATATACGCATTTAATTTTTTATATCATTGTTGCAAATTGCACCAAAATACAAACGAGCTTCACGCACACAAAAAACCCAGACCGAAGTCTGGGTTTGATACCAATTATATCGTTATAGATTTGCAAATGAAATTACTACCTCTATATTTGTCTTACCATTTACTGAAGTTTTAAAGATATAGCTTTCTGTTGCTCCACCCGCTACATCTATCGGTTCTTTAGCCTTTGCTCTTTTAATCTCTATTTCTGATCCAAGTGGCGCTTCTGCCCTGTGCCTGATTAGGAATGATGTCATTTTCTTCTTGTCAACACCTGGCACATGGTTCCATACCATATCAAGATAGTAGGTGTTGTTCATGTGCATGTTTCTGTCGACCTCACTGAACATAACTTGGTGCTTTCCACATAGCTCATAATCAAGGTCCTTTGGCAAGGTAAATCTCAAAGGAATATTCATCTCTAAAGGCTCGTCAAACTCGTAGTCTGAAAGGTCAATTTCGTCAGTTCTGATGAGTTTGCCTGTATGAATATTTACTACAGCCCACTCACTATAGCCCCTAGCAACAATCTCCTCTCCTCGCTTAACTAAAAAACATCTGACAAAGGTTGCCGCCTTTCCTGTCGTCGCCCAGGTATGTACATCGATTTCATCATAACTATGAATCTGATCTATAACCTCATAGAGAATTCGCGTTGCAATAAAACTTTGACCATTATCAAATAGCTCCTCATATGTAGGTCTTCTATCTCTCATGTTGTGGTTTCCGGTTTCCTGCATAAGTCTCGCAAAGCTTGAAGGCTTTATATTATTGTTTATATCCACATCATGTGATGATATGGAATAGTGCTCTATGTAAGTGCTCATTTTAGCTCCTTTATCATCTCTAAATTCTAGTATCGGCTTCTAGAAGGTCGCCACCTCCTGCTCAGGCGGAAGACTCGCTACCACCTTACTACAGTAGAGGATAGGCCCCTCTTCACCATAAATATCTGTATACTCTAGCCTCACCTCAGCTACGATTTCTGCCCAGCTTCCGTTTTTGATTTTTGATGCATTCTTCCAAACGCACAAAAGTCCAGCAAACTGAATATCATCTGCACAGCATGTCATAACATGTCTTCCAAAGACTAGATTATCTTTTGGCAGGCCTCCTCCAGTCGCAAATCTACCGAGAACTCTAACTTTTTTCTTATCATATTTCTCAGGATTATCGTTTACATCGCGATACCACTCAGCAAAACAGTCCTCTTCTATTTCGATAATTTCTGCATTCATATCAAAAGGCAGTTCATCGACTATAGTGTCTGGTTCTACATCGTCTGGGCCATACTCGTAAACTATTTGGCTTTTTCGGTTTGCAACCCTTACAATCTTGTGGAATTCTAGCTTGTCAAAGCCATGCACACACCTATTGAAGACCACTAGGTCTGCTGTCTTTAGTTTATCAAAAACAAGCTGCCTCATATTCTCATTATGGTTTATGAAAACACTCGCATCTGCAAATGTAACCTCCTGAGATATGATCCATTCTGGCGGCATATTGCGAAACAAGTCCTGCATCATCCACATGCCATTATATTCAACAACAACTCTCTCAACACGATGCTTTTTCTGTAGCTCCGACAGATGCTCTGGGTTTAGCTCATCCAAACTTTCTATATATTCGCAGAAGATATTATCCTTTGTAAAGAACTTGCTTTCATCAAGTTCCACCTCTCCCTGCTCACACATTAAAAGCAGAGTTCTCTCACCTGCATTGAAATCACTACCCTCGAGAATATCTTGAATGAATGTCGTTTTACCACTTTCTAAAAAACCTGTAAATAAATATACTGGAATTTCCATTTTGTCCTCTTTTACTTTTATCCTATAAAGCTAGTGCTTCCCTGATATTAGCTTCCTCGATATCAACACCGATTACGCATATCATTCCTGTAGTTGCGGCGCTTCCTGTTCTAATATCAGGCTCTCCTGGAACATAGTCAAAGTGAATCCATCCACCTTCTGCATTTTCAACAACACCCTTAGCTCTTAGTATTGTTCCAAACTCTGTAAAGTTTCCGAGCTTACCTAGGAAGTCATTAATCTCAGCCTCACTAAACTTATGACTTGTCTCCATTCCTATGCTCTGGAATACTTCGTCTGCATGGTGATGTCCGTGCTCGTGGTGATGTCCACATCCACAGCTTTCGCCATGCTCGTGGTCGTGATGATGGTGCTCGTGCTCTTCATGCTCATGGTCATGTCCACAGCAGCAGCCTTCGCCATGTTCATGGTCATGGTGATGGTGCTCATGCTCCTCATGCTCATGATGGTGATGATGCTCATGCTCTTCGTGCTCATGATGGTGATGGTGCTCATGCTCTTCGTGCTCATGATGGTGATGATGCTCATGCATTTCCGCTTTTAGATGCTCAAGTTCCGCATCAATTCCAGCTCTCTTTTCCATGGTCTGAAGTATTAGCTTGCCATCTAGCTCATTCCAATCTGTTGTAACAATTTCCGCAGTTTCGTTATGCTCACGTAGAAGTGCAACGCAGGCATCTAGCTTGTCCTGGGCAAGACCAGCTGTATGGCTCAAAATAATAGCACTTGCGTTCTCAATCTGATTATTGAAGAATTCACCAAAGTTCTTCATATACATCTTGCACTTCTTAGCATCAACAACCGTTGTAAATCCATTTAGTACAAGCTCGTCATTATGTAGATTTTCTACTGCCATAATAACATCGCTAAGCTTACCAACACCAGATGGCTCAATCAGGATTCTATCCGGGTTATATTTCTGGACCACCTCAGCAAGAGCCTTACCAAAATCTCCGACAAGGCTACAGCAAATGCATCCTGAGTTCATTTCGTTAACCTGAATTCCTGAATCCTTTAGGAACTCACCGTCCACTCCTATATCACCAAACTCGTTCTCAATAAGTACAAGCTTTTCGTCCTTATATGCTTCGGAAATTAGCTTTTTAATCAAAGTTGTCTTTCCTGCTCCTAAAAATCCTGAAAATATGTCTACCTTTGTCATATTACGCTCCCTTCAATATATATTCAGCTATATTTAATTTAAATTCTATATATCTATATATACCACTTTGATGTGTAAACAAAATGAAAATCATAGATATTCTTTGCAATATTATTGTACTTCACTATTCATCTTCTTCTACGATGAAGCTTCTAAAGATTGCCTTTTCATCCTCGCTTAATTTCATTGTTACGCAAAGAGTTTCAATTACTTCAGCTGGTGGCACATGACCTTCCGTAGTACAGAGCATGGTAAAATCATTGTGCGGCATGCCGAGGTTTTTGAAAACGATTTCTCCGCAGCTCACCTTTCTATCGTAGATTCTAAAAAATTCTCTCGCAAAATTCTTATTTGACATTTTTCTCCTTTTATATCACTATAGAAATTACGTATATTTTGATTGGAGGACTATATGAAAGATAGATTCAAACAAGGCATGGTCATGACAATTTTCGCAGGAATAGCATGGGGCTTTTCGGGCAACTGTGCCGAAATTCTGTTTAAGAACTTCAGGATAACTCCTGTTTATCTATCTTCAATGCGCATGGTTTTTTCTGGTCTGATCCTCACCATTGCAGCCCTACTAACAAATAGAGAAAACCTGATTTCTATGCTTAAAGATAAGCGTTCTGTACTTCAGCTAGTTCTATTTGCGTTGTTTGGCATTTTGTTCAATCAAGTATCTTATCTTGAGGCAATCAATAATTTAAACTCAGGAACCGCAACCATACTCCAGTATATAGGGCCTGTTTTCTGCATGATTACCGAATGCATTCTTATCAAAAGACTCCCAACAAAGAAGGAAGTCAGCGCCATCATGCTTGCCATGATAGGCACATTTATACTTGCAACTCACGGCGATATTCACCGCATCTACATAACACCGCTTGGTCTAATGTGGGGACTATTTTCTGCATTTGCTATCGTATTCTACACCTTCCTACCTATAAAACTGATAGAGAAGTACGGTGCAATTCCGGTAACTGGATGCGCTATGCTCATCGGAGGGGCTGTAACAAGCACATATAGCAAAGCATTCTTGCAGCCATTTAATACAGATCCTAAGTTCGTTGCGCTTCTTGTTCTAATTATACTACTTGGAACTATAGTATCATATACTCTATATCTAATGGGAATAAACAGATGCGGTCCTGTCGTAGCCAGCATGCTAGCTAGCATAGAGCCAGTATCAGCCACAGTGTTTATGGTAATTTTACTAAATGTTCCATTCACTGGAATAGAAGCACTAGGATTTGCATGTATATTTGTAACAGTCTTCATCCTCGCAAGGAGTAAGACATCAAATAGCAATAAATAGGCTAGACTTCATAATCGAATAAAATCTCATCTCTAGCTAGCTCATCGAGTTTGCTCAGTGTAGAAAATACTATTGAAGAACCATATCCGTAGGTTGATAGCCTGCGGATTATTCTATTTTTGAGCTTTTCTGGTAGCCTGCCTTCTATATCCATTCCGCTTTGCCTTACAACTTTTAGAGCTACAGCAAGCGCTCTATTTGCCTCGCTATTTACATCTTCAGCTTCAGCATTCTCAGCCTTCTCATCAAAAGCAACCGATATATCATCAGTGCTGAGCTCTCGCTTTCGTAGTTCTCTCTTGATTCTAAGCTCTCCCCAGCCCTTTCTCTCTCCATGAGCAATAAAATCCCTACAGTACTGAAGATCATCTAGATATCCGTATTCTATAAAACTTTCAATTACCGGCTCTATTTCCTCAATAGAAAAGTCCTTGTCCTTAAGATATTTTCTTAAAACTGAGGCGCTACATCTTGAGCGGAGCACCCTTGCTGCTGCAAGTTCACTTATTGACTTCATAGAAGCACCACCTTGGCATCTTCATTAGTCTCAAGACAATATGTGCACTTTATTTCAGGAAGAATATTTATTCTCTTTATATAGACCTTCTTTCCTTCATACACAAGGCTCTGTTTTAGCTCGTGGTTTTCATCGACCACAGATTCCTTTGATGCAAAAAGTCCCTTTCCTGTATATTTTCCAAAAGCCTCCTTGGCTGTCCAAATATCAAAAAAGCCTTCTTCTCCCCAGAGCTTAACATACTCAAATTCTTCCTTGCTAAAATGTCTCTCCGCTATGGATTCGTGCTTGCAGGATTTTACCTCCTGTATATCGATTCCGCACGGCTTTCTATCAAATAGACACATCCACATAGGGCCAGTATTTGATACTGAAAACTCTACATCTAAATTCTCAAAATATGGCTTTCCTTCTTTGTAAACTTCTATATTAACACCATTTACAATATTGTCTATTTCGCCTATATTCAGTGATTCGCATTCTTGATTTTTAAGATAATTTGCTAGTGCAGTTCTTATTAAGCCATGACTTTTCTCTCCGTGCAAAACTGTTCCTTCTCTTAAATATATCTCTGGCAAAATAACCTCCATTATACTTATCCCAAGACAAACTATGGGGATTTTTAGCTATTAAAACAATAGGGTGCTAATGCACCCTAAACTATTTTTCCTCATTGTTAAGGCGATCCAAAACCCTGCGATATCCATCCGCACCATAAACAATGCACTTGTTAATTCTGCTTATAGTCGCTGTCGAAGCCTTAGTCACCTTCTCTATTTCGTTGTATGTTTTCTTCTCCGAAAGGAGCTTAGCCACCTGCAATCTCTGAGCGATTGAATGTATCTCGTTGATAGTACATATGTCCTCAAAGAATCTATAGCAATCCTCTCTATCGCGCAATGTCAAAATCCCATCGAATAGTTCGTCAATATCTTCTCTTCTGTACTTTGATTCGTAAGCCATGGTCTCTTCCTTTCGCCTTAATAGTAAGGCATAAAACATCGAAATATTGCGTTGAAATTATACCATTTTACCGTGCTAAAGTCAATTAGCCTGCAAGCTCTATAGCCTTCTCTAGTTGTAAATCCTTGCCATCGCTATTCGTCACAAGATACTGAGGAGTGACTCCCACACCATGTATTTTTGTACCCTTAGGTGAGAAGTATTCCTTTACAGTAAGACTTACTGCTGTTTCATCCTTAAACAAGCGTGTTTCCTGAACAATACCCTTACCGAAAGTTTTCTGACCCACAGAAATCGCAGCATTATTATCTATGAGGGCTGACGCAACAATTTCTGATGCACTGGCAGAATTTTCATCTATCAAAAGCACTACCTTGAGTTTTGTATGCTTCTCATCGGAGTTAAAGTTTTTGACATTACCCTTCTTATCCTTTGTATAGGTAATCTTACACTTAGGGAGAATTCTATCCGCTACCTCTGTTCCCTCATCAAAATATCCACCTGGATTTGAGCGCAAATCTATAATCACACTCTCCTTACCACTAGATTCAAAGGAATTTATGGCCTCATTAAAATGCTTAGCAGTATTGCTTCCAAATGAGAGTATCTTTACATATCCTATCTTATCCGAAATTGAAGATTGCTCAACAGTAGATTCTTCAATCTCACCTCTGATAACCTTGATGTCCTTTTTCTCTGTTCCACGCTTTATCTTAAGCACAACAGGATCTCCAACTTTACCAGTTATCGCCTTCCTTACAGAGTTTGTAGTGGTATATGTCTTTCCGTCAATCTCTAGAATTATATCGCCCGTCTTGATTCCTGCAGCTTCTGCTGGAGCGTCTTTCATGACATCCTTGACAACGATTCCTTCCTTTGTAATCTCAAAGCTTATACCTATTCCTGTAAAGCTATTATTTAGATTTCTCTTAAGTAGTGCAAGTTCTTCTTTGTTTAGATATCTTGAGTATTTATCTCCAAGGGAATCAAACATCGCATTGTATATAGCTTGCTCCTGCTTATCCTTATCATACTTAAAAAGAAAGTCTGATGATATAAATTCCTCTACACTTATAAGCTTACTATATTTTTCGAGAAGCTTGTTTTGCTCATCTAGTTCACTCCTATTTACCATAGCTGTGTCACTGATCTTTAGGTATGAGAAAAATCCTGCCACTAACATTGCCGATGTAATAAATACGGTGAATATTACTATCCCAAATCTTTGTTTTTTCATTAGTTCTCCATCTTTGCTGACTTCAAAACAAAATTCATATATTGTTTTCCGTTCCAGCTTGATAAATCCAAATTCCCAATCAAAGCTATCCTTTGCTTTGTCTTCATTGCTTCTTCTAAAAGCACTTCATTTGCATCAGCATTTGCAAAGTCTACACCTCTAATTTGCTTTCCATCAAAGTTTGCTGTAAACTGCAGAAACTCAGGTCTCCTCTGCATCCTTGAAACGAAATCAATATTCGTATCAATTCTTATTAGCGGTACTTCATTGCATCTGCCAAATGGCTCAAGCATACTCTGCTGAGAGAAGAAATCTGCATTTAGATCAGCGCTCTGTAATTGAACGTCATAATCTGGCATACTGTTTTCTTCTAACTTAGCTTTACTCTTTTGCTCTATCAAACCCTCTTCTAAGGACTGTCTTAAAAGCGGAATATTTTCATCTAGAATTGTGAATCCACAGGCTGCCGCGTGTCCACCAAACTTAACAAATAGCTCAGGTTTTCGATTTAATAGTTCAAACAGGCTTATTCCATCTACGCTTCGTCCTGTTCCCTTACTACATCCCTCGCCTATCTTTGTAACGATAAGACTTGGGACATTATATTTTTCCTTAAGCTTTCCTGCTACAATTCCTGTAACGCCTTCGTGCGCATCATCTAGTTCTACTAGAAGATATCCTTTATCTACATCTTCCTTTGATATATCGGTCAAGCAGCTCTTAAAAAGCTTCTCCTGGACACTTCTTCTAGTACTGTTGGCTTCTTTTATCTGCCCTGCAAGTTCCTTTGCTCTCTGCTCATCATCGCAGAGTATGAGCCTTGATGCTAGAGAGGCACTTCCCATTCTTCCAGCCGCATTTATATGAGGAGCAATCACAAATGAAATGTTTTGTGAGCTTATCTCACCCTGCTTTAGTCCAATTTCTGATAATAAAGCCTTAAGACCCACTCTCTTGCTTAGGTTTAGCGCTCTAAGTCCGAATTTCACAAGAGTTCTATTCTCATCGATAAGTGGCACTACATCTCCAACTGTACCTATTGCGACAAGGTCAAGGTTTCGTGTCAAAACCTCTTTCGAAAGATTCGCCGTCTCGCACAAGGCCTGAGCAAGCTTAAATGCAACTCCAACTCCAGCTAGCGCCTTAAATGGGTAGTTACAATCAGCCTGACTAGGGTTGATAATTAAGCAGTCTGGTACCTCATCTCTAATCGTATGGTGATCTGTTACAAGAATCTCAAGCCCTATCTCCTGAGCATGCATTACTTCATCTACAGAGGTCGAGCCACAGTCTACAGTTACAATTAGTTCAGCTCCTGCAGCCTTGATCTTATCAATAGCATCTGAATTTAGTCCGTATCCCTCATCAAAACGCGAAGGAATGTAGTAGCTTACATCTGCTCCCATTCTTCTTAGAACGTCCATCATAAGCGAAACCGATGTGACTCCGTCCGCATCATAGTCTCCATAGATACAGATTTTCTGTCCAGTCTCAACGGCCATCATAATAAGATCCACGCCCTCATACATATCCTTAAGCAAAAAAGGATCATATGTAAGGCTTGGCTTATCAGATAAGAACTCCGCGACATCATCTGCCGCGGAGATTCCTCTTTTATTTAATATTGTCTCTATTGCGCTGTTTAAATTCATTACTTCACTTTCTAGAAGGCAACATATCTACGAGGATTTACAAGTATTCCGTTTTCTCTAACTTCGAAATGTACGTGTGGACCTGTTGCCCAACCTGTCATTCCTGAGTAAGCGATAATCTGTCCCTTCTGCACATACTGACCTGGAGAAACAACAAGTGCGCTGTTATGTCCGTATGCAGTTACTATTCCATTTCCGTGGTCAATGAACACTCCCCATCCATATCCCTGCTGATACCAACCTGTTAGGTTCATTACTCTACCTGAGTCTGATGCAACTACTGGAGTATTCATTGGGCATGCAAGGTCGATAGCTCCATGGAATGTACCATATTGCTCAAGACCAACTCTGTTACCGAACTCTGATGTTACAACATAGTTTGATACTGGGCTTATCATTCCACCAGTTCCAACATAGCTTGCTCCACCACCGGAACTTCCACCAGCTGAACCACCACCGTTATTAACTGCTGCCTGCTGTTGCTGTGCTGCTAGCTCTGCTGCAATCTGTGATGAAAGAGATTCAGCTTGCTGATTAAATATTGCTAGATTCTCGTCTATCTTAGCTGCCTTAGCCTCAAGCTGTGCAGACACCTTGTCAAGCTCGCCCTTCTTATCCTTAAGTTCACTCTGTGAACTTGCCATTGCCTGCTGAGCAGCACTGAGTTCCTTCTTTGTATGGTTTAGCTCTTTGCTTATCTTCTCTAGACTATTTAGGGTGCTTCTATCGCTCTTATAGATTTTCTGAAGCATAGATAGATTGGATAGAAGTTCAGAGAAGTTCCTTGAATCTAGGATTATATCGATAAATCCAACAGAACCATTCTTGTACATAGTGCGAAGTCTCTTAGACATTCCGCTTTTTCTATCGTCAATCTTAGCCTGCATCTCATCGATTTTGCCGTTTAGCTCATCAATTTCTGCCTGCTTCTTGTCTATCTCACTCTGTGCATTTGTAATTTCGGTGTTAAGGCTTACAATCTTAGTATTATATTGTTCTAGTTCGTTAACTATTTCGCCTTTTTCTGCCTCTGCAGCCTTCTGCTTTTCCTTTATGCTATTTAGCTCAGATTTCTTATCTGTCGCATATATGCTTCCCGTATATGCAAGGCTAAGACTCAAAGCCATCATCAGCGATAATGATAATGCTATAACTCTATTTTTTCTCATCAATAACCTCCAAATCCTCTACTTCGTATCAAGGAATTTACGCATTGAAACTATGCTTCCACACGCACCTATGCTTACTCCGATTGCTAGGAATATCAAAATCAGATTGACTGATAGATATCCTGCCGGAACAAGCGGGGAACTCATAATAGTCATAAACTGCTTACCTACGAGCGATATGATTTCTCGATAGATGAAGAATGTTGCCACAGCAGAAACTGCTGATGAAATAACACCTATCAATATTCCCTCTATCAGGAACGGACCTCTTATAAACCAGTTGGTCGCTCCTATATACTTCATAATCTCTATTTCCTTCGCCCTTGCAAATACTGTGAGCTTTATCGTATTTGATACGACAACTATAGAAACTATGATTAAAAACACCATTATTATCATTGCAGCTAGCTTGAGGAAGTTTGTTATCTTGGTAAGCTTCTTAACTGTCTCCTGATAGTACTTGACGTCCTCAACGCCATCTGTCCCCTTAACCATCTTGATAACATTGTCTGCAGTTGACATAGAGTCAACAGTTACAACGATGGAGCTTGGCAAAGGATTATCGCCTAAGCTGTCGAGCAAATAGCTATTTTCTCCCCAACGAGCCTTCATTATCTTCATCGCCTCAGTCTTGCTGCGATATGCTGAAGACTTAACTCCTGGCTCTGCATCGATTTTCTTCATGATGTTTTCAGCATCTGACTTCTTGACATCATCATTTAGGAAAACCTCAACCTCGTTGTAGTTATTCTTTAGCATCTCCGTAAAGAGATTGATATTTACTGTAATTACGAAGAACAGTCCTAGTATGAGAAGCATGGCTGTTATCGCAAATACTGAAGCAGTTGACATACCCTTGTTACGCCATATCTGCTGGAGTGCCTGTCTGACATTATAGCCTATCCTCAGCATCCTGAACCTCCTCGCTATCACTATATCCATAATCTCCGTATTCGTCTCTTACAATATGACCAGAGTCAATTGCAACTACACGCCTACGCATACGATCAACTATATCTTTAGCATGTGTAACCATTACGATTGTAGTACCTGTCTCATTAATCTCAGCTAAAAGATCCATTATTCCATTAGCTGTGTCTGGATCAAGATTACCTGTAGGCTCGTCACAGATCAAAAGGTCAGGATTGTTAATGATCGCTCTTGCAATAGCAACACGCTGCTGCTCGCCTGCTGAAAGCTCATCAGGATACTTGCTTGCCTTATCTCCAATACCAACCATATCAAGCGCTACAGGGACACGGTTCTTAACACGCCTTGAACTCTTGTGAACAGTCTCAAGGGCAAAAGCAACGTTCTCAAATACAGTCTTCTTTGGAAGAAGTCTGAAGTCCTGGAAAACTATGCCTATCTTACGTCTAAGCATAGGAATTTCTCTGTTGCTTAGCTTGGTGACCTCTTGTCCGTCTACAACAATGCTTCCGGAGTCTGCGTTAACCTCCTTAAGGATAAGCTTGATAAATGTCGACTTACCCGCGCCACTTGGTCCTACCAAAAATACAAACTCTCCATCATTAATCTTGATGCTAGCATTTTCCAAGCCAACATTATCGTTATATATTTTGGTAACATTATCGAATGTTATCATGATAAAACCTCTGTATCAAAAAATAATTTACCCAAATAGTATACTACAAAATAGCCATTTTGAAAACCGTTACAGAGCATTCTATCGCTTTATCTAAGTGAAACTTTTGTGAAAATTCCCCAAAACTGCTTGCGACACCCCTCATCTGCCCATGGATATGTGCATTTGTATTCGCAGGCATACAAATTTTGCACTCCTAGCTCATCTATAAAAAGCATTTTATCGCTTCTAAACACTCTCTTAATTTCCCTTTTAGATACACCGCTATTCATGTGATTTATAACCCAAACTATCTTTATATGATCTGCCAAAAGTTTGAATTCCTTTATCCTCTCAGCCTCTCTTATCATCCTAGATGGTAAAGGCGATGCTACAACAAACAGAGCATCCATATCCTTAAGCATAAAATCAAAATCAGAAGAGGAATCTATATCAAAGATATTATAGTCACCTCGAGCAATGCTCTGAAGCCTTACAAAATCCTTTTCGTCAAGTGTCACGCCTTCTTGTATATTTGCCGGAGATATAAGTCTCCAGTCAATGGATCCAGAGCTCAGCTTGTTCCCCTTGCCTGCGAACATATCTCTTTTCTGTATATTTTCACCAAAAGCTAAACTTTCCACATTCGATATTCCAATCACTCTCTCGCTCTTAGAAATCAATTCATAAAAATCGACAAATCCCTTTGCAGAAAATCTCTGGTCCATTGCAAAGCTGTCATACAAAAGAGCTGTTTTTTCTCGCGGTACTCCGATCTCTGTATAACATATATCAAAACCTAGGCTAGCCAAAAACCCAGTAAGCATAACAGCAAAAAGACTTGTACCAACTTGCCTTCCTGTGCCAGTCACTCCAATATTACTGCCAAGTTTAATTCCAAATCGTTTCTCAAAATCAACTTTACTATATTTATTTGCGCCAGCATCCTCGCGAATCCGCTTTCCGCCCAGTCTGATTGCCATGTTAATCCCCTTTTCAAAGCCTAGTATCAGTAGCCTAAGCCCAAAGTATGGGGAAATCAAGCCTGTTTATATGGGGAATTTACATTGATACAGCAAGAAAAATCCCCTTACAACACAATGCAAGGGGAACATTTGAACTTTACTTATTTGCAGATTTTCTTAACAGCTTCTACGATATGTTTCGCCGTCATTCCATATTTTTCTTTTAGTTCGTCTGGCTTTCCTGACTCACCGAAAGTATCCTGCTGGCCAACCATAGCCATCTTTGTTGGAAGCTCTCTAGAAAGAAGTTCTGCCACAGCACCGCCGAGACCGCCTATAACTGAATGCTCCTCGGCTGTTACAACTAGACCCGTCTTCTTAGCACTTTCGATAATTGCCTTTTCATCAAGCGGCTTGATTGTGTGAATATCGATTACCTCGGCATCTACTCCTTCATCCGCAAGGCTCTTCGCTGCGTCCATAGCCTCTGAAACCATGATGCCAGTCGCAAAGATTGTAAGGTCCTTACCCTCTTTAAGAACCTTAGCTTTTCCAAGTTCAATCTCATCGTTTTCGCTATAGAAAACAGGAACCGATGCTCTTCCAAGTCTAATATAAGCAGGTCCATCAAAGGCAACTGCCTGCCTTATCAGCTTCTCAGCGCTTACACCATCGCATGGATTGATAACTGTCATGCCTGGGATAGTTCTCATCAAAGCAAGATCCTCGAAGGTCTGGTGACTCGCTCCATCCTCACCTACAGTTATACCTGCATGAGTTGCACAAATCTTAACATTAGCTGATGTATATCCGATTGAATTTCTGATAATCTCAAAAGCTCTTCCTGCTGCAAACATCGCAAAAGTAGATGCGCAAACAACCTTTCCTGAAAGCGCTATTCCCGCTGCTGAGGCATATAGATTCTGCTCTGCTATTCCCATATTAAAGAATCTTTCAGGATAAACCTTAGCAAATTCTCCTGTCTTAGTTGATCCTGAAAGGTCTGCGTCCATGACAATAAGGTTTGGATTTTCTTTTCCTAGCTCAACCAGAACCTTTCCATATGCCTCTCTTGTCGCCTGTTTATTTCCCATTACCACTGACCTCCAAGTTCTTCAACTGCCTGCTTTGCCTGCTCCTCGTTAGGTGCCTTGCCATGCCATCCAGCATTGTCCTTCATAAATGAAACGCCCTGGCCCTTATGAGTGTGAGCTATGATTATCGATGGCTTATCGGAAACCTTCTTAGTCTCATCTAAAGCATCAAATATTTCATCAAAATTATGTCCGTCAATGACCTGAACATGCCAGCCAAAAGCTTTGAATTTCTCATCAATTGGTCTTACCGTCATTACCTTGTCATTTTCACCGTCTATCTGAAGCCCATTCCAGTCAACAAAAGCGACTAGATTGTTTAGCTTATAGTGACCTGCAGCCATAGCAGCTTCCCAAACTAGACCCTCCTGAAGCTCTCCATCTCCAAGAAGAGTGAACACTCTGCTACCGTCATCATCCAGCTTTGATGCTAGAGCCATACCCACGCATACAGAAAAGCCCTGTCCTAGTGAACCTGTTGACATCTCAACACCTGGTACCTTCTGCATATTAGGATGACCCTGGAATTTGCTTCCGAGTTTTCTCAAAGTCATTATATCTTCAACAGGGAAATATCCTCTTTCTGCCAAAGCTGCATACTGTACTGGAGCAGCGTGTCCCTTTGATAGAACAAATCTATCTCTTCCCTTTAGCTTAGGATTCTTTGGATCTATATTCATCTCTCTGAAGTATAGAGCTGTAAGAATATCTGCTGCCGATAGACTTCCTCCGGGATGTCCTGATCCCGCATTGTACACAGCCTTGATTACGTCAACCCTAATCCTAGCTGCGATTTCCCCATAGTTGATGTTTTCCATTCTTTCCCTCCATATATGACAAAACAATAGTTTTGTAAACCAATTTATCTATTCGCTTTACAACGATTCGATGGCCTTTGGTATATATTTAATTATATCTCTAGCCATCATGCTTATTTGACCAAGTTCAAAAGCAGCTTCATCGCCAGCCTTTCCGTGCAAAAACGCTCCGAGGCATGCAGCGTCAAAGAGCTTAAGCCCCTGTCCTGCAAAAGCAGCAATCATTCCTGTAAGCACATCACCTGAGCCAGCAGTAGCCATACCTGGATTTCCGCTCGTGTTTATCGCAAGGCTTCCATCAGGGCTAGCCACACATGTATTCTTACCCTTTAATAGGCAGATTGCATTATACTTCATCGATATAGTCTTGCAAAATTCCATGCGATTTTCTACTCTTATCTCGCTTGGCTCACACTCTAAAAGTCTAGCCGCTTCACCCTTATGAGGTGTCAAGCAGACATTCTTTGCATCTTTGATTACATCGGTCAAGTCAAATCGTTTGTCGGCCAAGGTGTTGAGCCCATCTGCATCAATTACTATAGGGCCCGAAAATTCCTCGCATACTCGCCTGATCAGACTTGCGGTCTTATCGCTAACACCCATTCCTGGTCCTATTGCAACAGCGTCAAAAGAAGCAAGATGACTAAAAGCTTCATCCTCGCTCACGCATATAGCCTCAGGCAAAAGACACTGCATAGGTATAGTTCCTAAATCCGTCGTCAAAACTCTTACTAGACCTACGCCGCTTCTCAGCGCCGAAAAACTGGCCATATATGCTGCTCCGACCATGCCTGATAAGCCTGCAATTATAAGGATGTTTCCACAGTCTGACTTCGAAAAGTCCTCTTCTCTCACCGGAAGCAAGCACTTGCAGTATTTTGAATCAAGCATTATCGCATTAGTGTCTTTATCCTCAAAACTCATAGGACACGTCCTTATAAACAATTAGAATACGAAGATTCCTGCCATCAAGAAGTAAATTGATAGAGCAACGGCATCCGATACAGATGAAATTGCTGGATTTGCGATAAGTGCAGGGTCAAGATTCAGCTTCTTAACGATAAGTGGAATCATACTTCCCAAAATCTTAGCAAACATAACTATACCAATCATTGAAGTACATACAGTAATTGTCTGTGAGAAAGGCACTCCCTCTAGGAAATAAATTCTTGCGAAGTTGATAATGCTCAAAATCGTACCGAGAATAATTCCTACTCTTATTTCCTTCCAAAGTATCTTTAGGAAATCCTGTGGCTCAACCTCATCGGTCGCAAGTCCACGAATAATCAAAGTCGCAGCCTGCGAACCTGTATTTCCTCCTGTACCCATAAGCATAGGCATATATGTTATCAAATTAGTATAATCCGAAAGCTGTCCCTCGAAGTTACTTATGATCTTACCCGTGAACACATATGCCACCATCAAAATCAAAAGCCAAGGCAGTCTGTTAATCACATGCTGCCAAGGTGACATATCAAGATAGGTTCTGTCGGATTTATCAAAGTCGATGACACCGTTCATACGCTCGATATCCTCAGTAGCTTCTTCTTCAATGACATCGAGAATGTCGTCAAAGGTTATAATTCCGACAAGCCTAAACTCATTGTCTACTACTGGAATGGCCATGAAACCATATTTCTTAAAATCTGCCGCAACATCTTCCTGGTCATCGTATACATTCTCATATACGAATTCCGTATGCATTATATCGTTTATCTTGGTATTGTCATCTGAAACAACCAAGGTCGAAAGCGAAACTATACCTATGAGCTTACGGCCTCTATCCTTTACATAACAAGTATAGATGGTCTCGGCATCTATGCCCTCTCTCTTAATGTGGTCAAGCGCCTCTCTAACAGTCCAGTCCTTTTGCAAACTTATATAGTCAGGAGTCATCAGACTTCCGGCACAGTTATCTGGATAGTTAAGGAAGGTATTAATCAGCCTTCTCTCGCTCTTAGGCGTCTTTTCGAGTATTTTATCAACGATGTTAGCTGGAAGTTCCTCGAGAATATCGATTTTATCGTCGAAGTCCATCTCATGAACTATGTAGTGAATTTCTCTATCGGTAATACTGCTTACAATCTCGACCTGGTCATCTGACGGAAGTTCAGAGAAAACATCTACAGAAACATCCTTTGGCAAGAGCCTAAAAAGGATAACTGCAGCCTGAATACCCACATCCTCCATGACTTCTTCTAGAAGCTCAGCAATATCAACAGCGTTATATTTGAGGAGTTCATCACGTGCTAAGAAGTATTTTTTCTCCAATACTAGTTCGATAATTTTCTCGAGACTTTCCTCCATAGCTAAATCTCTATCCGCTATTGTTAGGTTTTCCATAGCACCCTCCTCTCTCTATCAAAAGTAATAACATCTGTACTCTTAAATTCCATACTAAACGCCCTTGCGCTTATCAAACATCCACCTGCTTGGTTTATACAGCAGCGTAGAAACAGGCAGATCAAATTCACCTAAATACTCATGAATATACGGATTGAACGAGCTCTTAAATTCCTGTAATCCGTCATCCTTGTAACCCGATATGCCGCCAAGGTTTACATATTTACATCCTCTTTCGAAGCTAGTCTCCATAGCCGAAAACCAAGTCTTGTACGGAGCCATGAGTCTTCTAAAGTCATTGTCTGCACCAGCATATAAAAGTTCTGCAGTCTCACCAAATATTATGCTGAGAGCACCTGCTATACACTGCTTGTCTCCATACTTTGCTAAATTAGCTTCTCCTTCGTTAGCTCTACGAGTGTATGAAGCGAGATTTTCCTCGAGCTTAAACTTCTTCTTTGGTGCAGTCTCTGGACATGCCTCAAGATCAGCAAGGCATTTGTCACGGAGCAAAGTAGCCTCCTCGTACTCACCTTTAATATCCATATAAGTAAGTGTCAAAAAAGCATCTTCCCCATATGTATCTAGCAATAGCTCATAGTACTCTCTATCTCTTAGAGAAACGCCCTGACGATCAGCCGTACAGTTCATTACCCTATCAAAATCATCAAGTCCCGATTTATCAACATATACTGTCTGTAAAAACTTATTTTTCACTGCAGTTTTATAATTCTTTTTTCCCTTTTTGCTCAGATAGTCTTCGCCGAATTCATCCTTGCAGCAAACCATGTTAAATCTAGGCTGTATCGTTGCTGACATACCTACTGTAAAGCCAATATGTTTAAGTCCTGCCGCCTCTAGATGTTCTAACGCCTCAGAACCTGCATCGAATATCACGGGAACACCTAGCTGCTGATAGCGACCTCGTAACACAGGCGGATCTACTTTAACAAAAAGACATCTATGCTTCTTGGACCACTGCTTTAGTTCTTTGAAAAAAAACTCAACTAGTTCAACATTGCTATAGTCAAGTATAGGTCCTCTAGGAATGTACATCATCGTAAAGCCAAGAGGCAAATGCTTAATCAAAACAAGACAAGCTGCAATCTGGTCATTTCCATCAAAAACTCCAACTCTAGCATGGTCCCAGTTACTTTTAATCTGACTCCATCTGCTCGACTGAAGAAGATTTCCTAGCTCTGACTGCGATATGAAATTGTCATGCGTATTAGCATCTACATTATCTCTGAAAATATACATTTCTACCGCCTATTTATAATCATATTCCATAACATTATAAGCCACCTAAAGGCTCTGTGTCAAACTGCAAGATGGCTTAGGTGTCCAATAAATTTAATATCAAAATCTATAGCTTTGATTATAAAAATATATCCCTATAACACAAGGATTTTGCATCAAATTTGTGCTGGCGAACTATCAGAAAAATTAAATTAAATTAGTTCCCCTTTTGTCCCATTTCATATTGACGAAAAAATATCAAAGTGGTATATTTAGGTTAGATGCTTGTGTATACACAGCATTGCATAAAAAAACTAAAGCACAGTATGTATTTAAGAAAAGAGGAGATCGAAATGGCAAATTTAGTTCAGAAGTACATCGACATAGCTATCGCTAAGAATCCAGGCGAACCTGAATTCCATCAGACAATAGAAGAAGTTCTTACTTCTATCGAGCCTGTTCTAGAAGCACATCCTGAATATGTCGAGGCTGGACTGCTTGAGAGACTTATTGAGCCAGAAAGAACTGTAAGCTTCAGAGTTCCATGGGTAGACGACAGCGGCAAAGTACAGGTAAACAGAGGATACAGAGTTGAGTTCAATAGCGCTCTTGGACCTTACAAGGGTGGTTTGAGATTTGCACCAAGCGTATATCCTGGAATCCTTAAGTTCCTAGGATTTGAGCAGATTTTCAAGAACAGCCTTACAGGCCTTCCAATCGGTGGTGGTAAGGGTGGTTCAGACTTTGATCCTAACGGAAAGTCAGACGCTGAAGTCATGAGATTCTGTCAGTCATTCATCACAGAGCTTTACAGACACATTGGACCTGACACAGACGTTCCAGCTGGAGACCTAGGTGTAGGCGGAAGAGAAATCGGATTCATGATGGGTCAGTACAAGAGAATCACAAACCGTTACGACGGAACTTGGACTGGTAAGGGAACAGCAAACGGCGGTCTTGCTGGAAGAACAGAAGCTACAGGATACGGAATCGTATTCTTTGCTAGAGAGATGCTGAAACACTGTGGCGAAGAGCTAAAGGGTAAGACAGTAGCAGTTTCCGGATTCGGTAACGTATCATGGGGAACAGTTCAGAAGCTAAACCAGCTTGGCGCTAAGGTTATCACAATCTCAGGACCAGATGGATACATCCTTGACGAGGATGGAGTATCAGGCGAAAAGGAAGATTTCCTTCTTGAGCTAAGAAATTCAGGAAAGAACATCTGCTCACCTTATGCTGAGAAGTATCCAAATGCTAAGTTCTTTGCTGGAAAGAAGCCTTGGGAAGTTAAGGCTGATCTATATATCCCATGCGCAACACAGAACGAAATCCGCATCGAAGATGCTAAGACAATGGTTGCTAATGGTTGTAAGTACCTATGCGAAGGTGCAAACATGCCTACAACTAACGAAGCTATCGAATATCTACAGGAGAACGGCGTAGTTATTGGACCATCAAAGGCTGCTAACGCAGGTGGTGTAGCATGCTCATGCCTAGAGATGAGCCAGAACGCTCAGCACATCGTATTCTCTGAGGATGATGTTTACAGACAGCTAGAGGGAATCATGGTTAATATCTTCAGACTATCAGCTGATGCTTGCGCAAGATACGACCTAGGATTTAACCTAATCGCTGGTGCTAACATCGCTGGATTTGAGAGAGTTGCAGAAGCTATGATGCTTCAGGGTATTGTATAAACAATACTAAAAGTAAATATTAAGCGATAAGCTTATACATGACAAAGCCCCTATGTTACCATAGGGGCTTTGCTATATCTCGAAATCTGTCTAAACCGATACTTAGCCTAAAAGGGGTTTCGTTTGATTAAGGATGATTTACATCATCCCTAGGCTTGGGAGAGTAGGCCTAGACATAGTTACGAGCACTATTTAGTTAGCTCTTCTCTTACGCATCGCAGTTAAGGCTGCGCATGCTCCGATCAGAGTAATTGTGTAAAGCGCAAAGTTTGCTACATCACCTGTGTTAACAGGTTTCTGTACCGCAGCACTAGCTGGGCCATTAGCACTTCCGCTTCCTGTAGCAGGCTGGCCACCATTTGCATTATTGCTAGGTAAGCCTGTGTTCTGAGCAGCAACACTAAATGCATACTCACCAAATCCAGCCGTAGTATTTATTCTCAGCGTGTGGCTTCCTGATCTTAGTGTTCTCAGATATCTTGTTGCTAGAGAAAGCTTGATGCTTCCTCTCTCTATTGTAAAATCAGCGTAGTCTATTTCTTTTCCGTCTATAGTTACTGATAGGAACTTGTCAAAATCAGCATCCTTTGCGTATAGAACTAGCCCCTTTGTCTTACTTGCATCAATTACTAGACCTGATGGTCCGAATGTATTTTCGAAGCCTCTATTCATATCTTCTAAGTAGACGATATCAAAAGCAGCTACATTCTGAAGTCTATCTAAAGCTGCAATCTTCTCATCAAGTATTTTCTTGATTTCCTTCGCTAGCTCTTTCTGTGCCTCAGTCAGCTTATCAAACTCAGCCTTAGCCTTTTCTATAGCCGCTTTACTTTCTGTAGTAACCTCAGCTATAGCTTTTACTTTATCTTCGAAGCTCTTGACTGCATCATTGTTCTTTATAGTTTCGTACTCTGTAAGTGAATCCTCAATTTTATCTGTTTTTACTATATTTGCAGCATAAAATACTGGGATTCTATGGAACCACTTACTTGAGGCTCTCTGAGCTAAGTCGAATGTCTTCTCAAGGTATGGAAGAGGATATTCAAATGCATAGGCCTGCTTTCCTTCAGGATTTGTTCCCTCAAATAGTGGCTTGATAAGCAAATCTTTCTTACCTGCTTTCTCTGCCTTATCGGCTTCATCAGCAGATCCCATGAATATGAGGTACTGTCCCTTGCCTGGTAGATATGCTACGACGCTCATTTTACCGTCTTTTGCTATGATGTTCATGCTAACCATTCTAAATGTGCTGAACTTCACGTTACCAGTGTACTTATATATTCCATCCTTCAAAACAAGCTGGCTCAAAGCAGTCTTGAGTTTTCTTGCCATCTTTGTCTTCGCAACTTCACTCTTGCTCGAATCAGCCTTAATCATTTCAGCTTCTTTTTTAACCTCTTTCAGCGCCTTTACACTATCATCGGTAAATATGCTTAAGTCGCTAGGAACAGCTGCTATAGCTTGATCTAGAGTGTAAGGATATAGGTCTCCATCATCCTCTATCTGTTCCTCTTCCGGTTTTTCTACAACTTTTCCGCTGTCAATTTCTTTAATAGCATCATTAACAATCTTGTCCAGATTTGCAATATTCCTCTCTTGATTGATAGCCATAATGCAGTTTTTCTTTGCGGTCTTAATAACATCTTGATCAATATTCTTGCTAGGCACATAGGCATTTATCTTAGCGATAGCTGCTCTCTTTGCCGGTAGTTGTTTAAATGACTCCTTAACTGCCACCTTTACAGCATTCCAAGAGAATGTTGCAGAGGTAATAGTATCAACCCCATCTATTTTGGATTCATCAAGTCCATTAAATGCTTCTACAAAACCCTTCTTACCGTTAAGGCCATTCTTTGCATTATTCCAGTAGGTTATGTTCTGGGCCCCATCATAATCTGTCTTATCATCTGCAACCGAAACAATCTTATTATTCTTGTCTACTGTTACTGATAGCCTTGCCGTATAGTCAAAATATTCACCTTTAACAGGTGCTTGACCATATACAGTGACATTCTCAGATCCACTTTCTGTATTCGTCTCTCCTGCATATACATTCATAGTAGGAATTACCACTCCGGCTGCTACTATTAGACTCAAAACTCCTACAGAGATTTTTCTCAATAACTTGCTCATTTTTCCTCCTCTTTGATTAAAATTGAAATAAAAAAGCTCATCGAAAAGATGAGTCTTGCCGCATCATTCGGCTCGCATAATCGTCATCACTCGTAACAAATAGCTTTTCTGTGGGTAGTTATCTGGCTAGGCATTGCCTTACAGTTGCGGGACAGCGGAGTTTGGCTCACTTCCCTACCTCTTGATAGCTATAATTTAGGACCATCAGTCACAGAATCAATATAAAGTTTAAGAGTAAAACTATTATATCACAAGTACTTAGTATTTGTCATTATTTAATCTAAATACATAACAAAAAATAATTAATACATATATATCAAAATAGGCAGACGAATTGTTTCGTCTGCCTGTACATGCTTTTATGAGTTGTTATATTCAATTATTTAGCGTTTTTCTTTCTTGCTAGACCAAAGCTTACTACAGTTCCAAGAAGTAGTATTCCTGCATATAAAGCCATATCATTTGCATCATATGTGTTAGGAACCTTTGGTGTAGGAGGTGTCTTAGGAGGCTGCGGTGGAATATCCTGTGTATTCGTAATCACATAGCCATTAGCACTATCCCCACTTATTGCGGTGCTGTAACCGGAAACGCGTTCTTCCTTTACTGTATATTTAATTTCATCAGCACCCTTATACTTGCGAAGATTAGCAAAACTTGCAGTCCACGCATTTGCTTCGCTTAGAGTAAGTTCCTTGCCTGTGTCAACGCCATCTGCATATAGATAAACCTTGACTGAAGGTTTCTTTTCTCCAACCCATAGCTTCTTAACATTTACAGAAACCTTCATAGGTGCATTTTCTATTGTCTGAAGGCTTACTACTCCGTCCTGAACAGTAACAAGTCTTTCTTGTGTATCAGCTTCATAGCCAGCAGGAGCCTTTGTTTCAACTAGTTTGTACTGTCCTGCGCGAAGCCAGCTGCTCACTGCTTCACCATTAGCATCCGTTTTTAGAGTATATTCTCTGCCATCAGATACACGGGTAATTTTGAACTCTGCATCCGCAAGCTTAACTTGGTTATCATCTGCATCAATCTTAACGATTTTGATTTTATTTGCCAATGTACCTGTTCCCTGTCCACCTGAGTCGGCAAGCATATGAATTGCGTAAGCTCTTTGAACTTTCTCTGTTGCTGTTAAAACAACATCGTTCTTAAGAACTGTACCCGGCGTATATGTTGAGCGATATGAAAAGTCGTACTGATCACCATTCATATCAGGAAGATTTAGCGTAAAGCTGCTTCCATCTGGTGAAATAGTTAGACGACCTGTCAAATCTAGTTCTTCTAATACATTAGTAACATATCCGTATGCATCAAAGACAACTCTGCGTACCTTGAAGCTTCCTGGTATGTATTTCTCGCCTGGTTGATCAAGCTTGTCTGTCATAACAACATTGTGAAGAGTATCTCCCTTGTGATTGATACGACCTCCCCACTCAACGAGATCCACATGTCCAGTTATCTTGGATTCCCATTTCTTTATACCTTCGTCTGTGACTAAAGTCGGGCCCTCTACATAAACACTTGATGATACTCTCTGACCGTTAATTTCTGATTCAAAAGTATTCTGAGAATCCCTTGTTACATTATTGGTATTAAAGTTAGCACTCATGTATAGGTTACCCTTGATATTATATCTACCATTTACGTAGTTAGTGAACGTAACCTTGACTTTGCCACCACTTGGTGAGGCAGGCGTAACATGTGCGTTTGCAATTACTGCACTTGGATTATCCTTATCTACAATCTGAAAATCTACATTGTGAGAATCGCTTGGAAAAACCATTTTCTCTGGTAAATCCACATAAAAGTAATCTCCCTCATTTAGGCTAACTCCATTTCCACCAGCATCCCAATCCATGCTTATAAAGAAACGACTTCCCAGACTAATTGATACAGCCTTTTGATTTAGCCAGTTGTAAATTTCGAACTTTGTAATGCGAGTGTCTACCTCTCTTGGCGTTCCACCAGCTGCATAAACCTTTGCTGGAGCACTTTGGAAAAAACATCCTAGTACCAAAAAAAGACACAAGAACAATCCTGTTATACTCTTCTTCTTCATTTTCTCCCCCTTTTACACAGTTTGATTAAAGAGACATATTCCTTAAAAGCGGGTAATATGCGAGAATTAAATCTCTACTGTGAACAAACGATGTTTTCATTTTTAAGTATAGCAGTACTAGATGTAAATGTCTACTGAATAAATTATATTATTTTATAATATTTATACCTTGTAATATTTTAGTTTTGTTATATTAACAGACATAAAAAAAGGATGCCCATTTGAGCATCCTCTAATAATATGCAATTCTTAGCCGATGTGTATGTAACCCATTAGGTTTGCGCTACAGTATACTGGACCAACTCCTGTTGTTCCACCATTCCATCCACCGTGAACAGCTGTTCCACCACCTGCATAGATAGCTACGTGTGTATCGTAGATTACTATGTCTCCTGGCACTGGGTTTGAAGTCCATGAGCCAAGTGAAGCGTACTGCTGTGGCCATCCGTGGAAGTAGATTCCTGCTGCTGCAAGTGAATTACTTACAAGGCTTGTGCAGTCCTGTCCAACTCCAAGCTGTGAATAAGCTGCAGAAAGAACTGTGTTTCCGTTTGCTGAATATCCACTTGAACTTGATCCTGCGTAGCTTCTTGAGCTTGAAGATCTGCTTGAGTTTGAGCTTGAGTTTGAGCTTGAGTTTGAACTCTGAGCTGCTGGTGTTTCCTTAGCCTTAGTTCCTCTTAGAACCACTGCACTCTCAGGAGCCTTAACAGTCTTAGCTGATAGAACCTTAGTTGAAACTACTGCTCCATTAGACTTTGTTACAACTTCTGTAACCTTTTCTGTTCCCTGAACACCTTCAGTCTTTACTTCTTCTTCACCTTCGTAAAGTGCATCAGTATCTTCATATACTGTGTCGAACTCTACTGCTCTCTCAGATGTAACCTTCTCCTTAACTGTTACAGTTAGAAGTGAGCTCTTGCTTGAGAACTTGATTACGTCTCCTGGCATTAGGCTTTCTAGACTTACATTAGGATTAGCTGCCAATATAGTATCTACATCTGTTCCGAAAGCTGCTGCTATATCCCATAGCGTGTCGCCATCCTGAACTGTGTATGTTTTGCTAGCTTTTTCGTCACCTAGTAGCTTATCAACAAGCTTCTTTGTGTCTTTTTCCACCTTTGGCTGTTCATCTGACGCCTTTACTGTGATCTGATCAACTGTCAAAGCCGGATCAATTTCAACTGCCTCAACATTAGCACCCTTAGCAACATACTTTGCCTTAACCTGCTCGATTACGTTCTTAGCATCTGACTCGTTATCGAAAACTGCTACAGTCTTCTTGCCGAGCTTTAGCTGCCAGTAATCTACTGTACTGCTGCTAGCGGTCATTGCCGACGAAATAATCGTAGTTGATAGAACTAAGGTTACTATCAAAGCTAATATCAGCACTGAATCCTTTCTTGATTTAATTTCCTTGATGATACTCATGTGTTGTACTGTTCCTTTCCGTACTGATTAATCTATCAGCACTCGGTCAAGGGACCGAAGTATTCCCGTGAGTTAATCCATCTTAGATGAATCATGAACTCTTGTGGTTTAGTTTGTTTATATGTATTTCTTAACCACAATACGTATATTAGATTATATACATCACTTCGTCAACCCTTTTTTGAAACTTTCACAAGATTATCACTTAAGCTTTTCGAGATAATGTTGATATTTCAACATTTTACATTCTTAAGTTTTCTTAATTTTTCTTAAGAAAATAGGTTTGTGTTATGTATGTTTATGCTTTTATATTGTATATCCGCCTTTTTATATGCATTTTCTATACATTTTGTGCAATTGTATAGCCATTTTAGGGTAAATTCTTTGCTTTTCTTAAGAAATGGGTTAAGAATTAGCTTAAGAATTAGCTTTGCTCATATATATAGTTGTTCAATCATTCATTTTAATGAAGTGACCGCTAGATAGGAGGTATATATAAGCTTCGCAGGAACCAGATTCACCCGATTTTGATAATGCATCGGCATATATATCCACCTGTTTTCTATATTGCTCTGCTATGCGCTCCTCATTTTCTGCAAGAGCTATTTCAGATACATAGCTGCTCTTATAGTCTATCAAAACAGTCTTGCCCGGCTCCCTAAAGTAGCAGTCGATAATACCCTGCACGAGAATATCGCTTCCTTTATATAACATTTTGAGCGTGAAAGGCTTTTCCTTAAATAGTTCGCCCCTCTTTGATGCTTCAGCTGCCCTTGTGCCTATTTCCGTATCAAAGAAAGCACATATTTTGTTTAGATCTATCTGCTCAAGTTCCTCTGCAGTGAAGAAATGCTTTTCCACACATTCATTTGCGATTTTTTTTACATATATATAGCCCTCAGTTTTAGCAAGATAAAAATCTATAACTTCCATTATCTTATGGTATATGGTTCCTAGCTTTGCAGCCGAGACCTTACCCTTAGGTTTTGGAGATTCTTCCAAACCTGTGCTAAGCTCCTTAAGTTCGTTCTGAAGCTTTCCTATATTATATGTAGCTTTTGAGCTGATTTCTAATTCGCCGCCCTTGTTTATTTCGGAAACGGAGTACTTTGATTTTAGTTCAGTCGCAAGCTCATGCGGATATTTGTAAGCTAGTCTAGCTTCTATACTCTTTCTTTCGTCTTTAGAGATATCGCTTGTATCAAGCGCTTTCTTCCACGAAATACTTTTCTTTCTCTCAGCCTCTGCATGATTTACATTAGGCACTACAATTTTGGCATCTACATAAGGAGCAACCATTTCTAGGTAGCTTCCGGCCTTCTTAACCTTGCTAGCGCTCTTGCTCTCATAAGCACTTTCTTTATCGACAGTTCCGACTAAATAGAGGATGTCACGGGCTCTTGTTAGCGCAACGTAAAGTATTCTTTCTTCCTCATCCCTTTCCTTTTGCCTAATCTTTCTTCCTATGAGTTTCTGCATCAGCGTCGTCTTCTTCCAGTGACCTTCTAGGCTCTTTAGCGTAAGTCCAACACCAATATCCTTGTGAATCATGAGATCTTCCTGATTTGAATACTGAAGCCTTCCGTTCATGCCTGCAACTATGACCATAGGAAATTCAAGCCCCTTACTTTTGTGTATGGTCATAATCTTAACTACATCGTCAGCCTCTCCGAGCATTTTTACCTCGGAAAGCTTAACATCTCGCTTCTTAAGAGAATCTACATATCTAACAAAGCCGTATAGGCTAGATTGCTTGTCATCTGAGAATTTATCAGCATACTCGACCAAAGCTCTCAAATTCGCTTGCTTTTGTGTTCCTGCAGGCTGCGTTCCCATTATCAAATAGTATCCGCTATCTATCATAAGCTCCCAGATAAACTCCGGCAGGTTCATTATGCGTGCACGAAGTCTCCAGCTACGCAGAGTTTCCAAAATCTCAAAACTTCTATCTCTTAAGTAAGCTGGTTCGCTTTCTTCACACTCAGCAAAGCTCTTAAGCGATTCATAGAAAGAGCCCTTTCTGTAATCAGCTCTTATTCTCGCAAGCTCCTCTGCTGAAAGTCCAAAGATTTCACTGTGAAGAATATTTATCAGAGCAACATCCTGCTGCATATTATCTATAACAGAGAGCAAGCTCATAAATACATTGATTTCTATTGTATCAAAATATCCATCGCTATCATTGATAAAGCTGTCAACACCCTCAGACTGCAAAATATCTCTTAGAGTACCTCCACGACTTTTAACGCCTCTCATCAAAATAACTATATCTGATTTTTTAAGTTCTCTAACCTTGCCCTGCTTGCTGTCAAAGAAAGGAGTTCCAATGCTTTTTTTGATGAGTTCAGCTATGTACTTAGCCTCTGCTTCCGACTTTTTTAGCTTTTGTATAGCCTTGTCAGATTCGTCCTCTTGCTCTGCAAGATCCATGGCAAGAACATGAAGCTCTGGCTTATATTTAAGCTCCCCGTCATAATCAAGACCCTTGTGTAGTGCGGCTCTATCGTCGTAGCCCCTCATAATAGGCTCAAAGATCTGGTTGACATAGCTTAGGATTTCCTCCTTGCTTCGGTAGTTTTTATTTAGATCAACCACCTTTGATCGCTCGGATATTCCCTCGCTATAGCTTTGATACTTGTCCTCGAAAATCTGAGGCTCAGCCAGCCTAAAGCTGTATATGCTCTGCTTAACGTCTCCAACCATGAAGACATTGCTCTCTCTTTTTATCTTCCCTATGATTTCCTCTTGGATGAAGTTTGTATCCTGATATTCATCGATGAAAATATGAGCGAACTTGTCTCTAAAGAACTTTCTCGCTTCCTCGTGCTCTAAAACCGCAAGGCACTTATGCTCTATATCGTTAAAATCTATATATCTTTTGGCAGCCTTTGCCTCACTGTATCTTCTATCAAAATCCTGAACCAGTCTAAATAACGTCTTTACGCATCCTTTTGTTGCGTTTATATCAGCGATTTTGTCTTTAAGACTTATATCTAAAAGCTCAGACTGAAGTTCCTTTATCTCCGCCTTTGCAGACTCACGCAAATCCTTAATCATTCCCTTAATTGGCTCGTAGGCATCCTTTTCGTCCTTTTTCGCCCTTAGCTGAACATTATCAAAGGTTATGCAAGGAGCAAGTTCCTCTATAATAATGCTAAGAGGCTTAGCCTCGGCCTTAAGTTCTGCTAGTTTTTCTCTTGCGCTTCTAACCTTTGCAAGCTCTGCATCTTCTATCAAAGTCGCCATGCGTTCAAGCTCTTCTGCCCTTAGATTCTCAACAGCAGAATCAAGGCTTGTATATGCATTTTCTAGGGACTCAGAGATATAGTCTAGGTATTCTCTAGCAAGCACGCTGTTTTCGAATTCTGCATCCGAAAGGCTTAGGCTTTCTAAAATTCCATCCATCCATGCCTTTGGATAAGGCATAGCCATGAGATGGGTATATAGCTTAAAGATTAAATCCCTTACCTTGTTTGGATTCCTATCACTGCTTTGTGCATCCATAAGAGCCTTGAAATCATCCTGAAAATTTTCAAATTCATCATCGATAAGTTCATCCATCATATCCTGCTGGATCAGTGTCGCACTAACCTCATCACAAATTGCAAGACCTGGCTCAATATCTATTAAATAGAAGAATCTTCTTATGACCGTTAGGGCAAAAGCATGGAAGGTGCAGATGTCAGCCTGAGGAAGGTCAGATAGCTGGGCCTTGATATATTTAATCTTTTCTCTCGCTTCATCATCAAAACTGGATGTGCCTTGGCCACCCTTTGATAGACCTCTTTGCTCCTCCTGAAGAGTCTTGAGTTCCTGGCTTAGTGACTTTCTTATCTTTTCCTTCATTTCTGCTGCAGCAGCCTTTGTAAAGGTAACAACAAGAAGACTGCTTACGGGAACATTTTCCTCGCAGACAAGTTTTCGAATTCGCTCAACTAAAACTGCCGTCTTTCCGGAGCCTGCCGCCGCCGCAACGAGCACGTTTTTGTTTCTTATATTTATCGCTTCGCTTTGCTCTTTCGTCCAGTTCATCAAAATTCTCCTACATTTATATCTTCCAAGCTCAGATATGTTGATTATACCAAATTTCTTGTTATAATTGAATAAGAGGACTGTAATAAGGAGATATATATGGAGATAAAACACAGACCGACAATGCTGATGATTTTAGATGGCTTTGGTCTAAATTCTAATAAAGAAGTAAATGCTATTGCAAAGGCTAAGACACCTCATTTTGATGAGATATTCAAAAACTACCCACACACCGAGCTTGCAGCAAGCGGACTTGCAGTTGGGCTTCCAGAAGGCCAGATGGGTAACTCCGAGGTCGGACACACCAATATAGGAGCCGGAAGAGTTGTTTTTCAGGAGCTTACTCGCATAAGCCAGCAGGCAAAGAGCGGGGAGATTTTAAGAAATTCTGAACTTGTGAAAGCAATGGATAATGCCCTCAATAATGGCAAAAGCCTTCATCTAATGGGACTACTTTCTGACGGCGGAGTTCACAGCCACATAGAGCATCTTAAGGCGCTGCTTTCGATGGCAAAATCAAAGGGGCTTGACGCCGTTTTCGTGCACTGTTTCCTAGATGGAAGAGACGTTCCACCAAAGAGCGCACAAAAGTATATAAGCGAGCTTGAGGACTTCATGACAGAGCTTGGACTTGGTGAAATCGCAACAGTATCAGGTAGATACTATGCCATGGATAGAGATAATCGCTTTGATAGAGTGCAAAAGGCTTATGATGCTATTGTAAATCGCAAGGCAGAGCTCTTTGACACTGCAAAGCTTGCCCTTGATACTGCATATGATAAAGACGAGACCGATGAGTTTGTAGTGCCATGCTGCATTAAGACAAGAAGTGCTGAAGGCGGCAAAAGCCAAGGCAATATCTGCGATGGCGACAGCGTAATAATGTTCAACTTTAGACCTGATAGGGCAAGGGAGATAACAAGAGCGATAGTAGATCCTGACTTTGATGGATTTGATAGAGGCGCAGTTAGAAAAAATATCACATATATCTGTATGACTCAGTATGATGCTTCGATTCCTAATGTTGGAATTGCCTTCCCACCTCAGTCGCTTTCTAACACATTTGGAGAGTACATCTCTGCACTTGGACTTAAACAGCTTCGCATAGCCGAGACAGAAAAGTATGCACATGTAACATTCTTCTTTAATGGAGGAATAGAGGAAGCTTATCCAGGCGAGGACAGAATCCTAGTGCCATCACCTAAGGTTGCGACATATGATTTGCAGCCTGAGATGAGCGCTTTTGAGGTAACTGACAAGGTGGTAGATGCTATAGAAAGTGCCAAGTATGACTGCATAATTCTAAACTTTGCAAATGCAGATATGGTCGGACACACGGGAGTTATGGATGCTGCCATCAAGGCTATTGAGGCTCTTGACACATGTGTAGGCAGAATTTCAGACGCTATACTTAAGGCCGATGGTCAGATACTCATGACTGCAGACCACGGAAATGCAGACGAGATGCTTGACGAAAACGGAAACGTGATGACAGCACACTCGCTAAATCCGGTACCACTTGTCCATATAGCAAGAGAGCCTCTAGCCCTAAAGGATGGCGGAAAGCTCTGCGACCTAGCACCAAGCCTTCTTGACCTTATGGGAATTGCAATTCCAGAGGAGATGAGCGGAGAGAGTTTGATAAAAAGAGCTTAGGTAGATTTAATTAGGCACAATCCTAATCACTAGATAAAACTGTATAATTAAAACCCACCTCATTAGAGTCAGTTTCAGACAGTCTAGTAGGTGGGTATTTGTTTAAAAATTTAGTTTGATATTATGCTCAAAGACCACTTCAGCATAATATTTTTCACCATTGTTAGTCACTTCCTTATTTTCCTTGAGCAAATCAAGGGCTTTTTTCATGTTTGTTTTGACATATGGTAGCTCATGATTATCTATATAGTTTTGAAATGCCGTAGTAAGTTGTTCATGCGTTCCATATCTAAGCAAAAAATTAACCGGAACTATGAATCCTGCGTCATATACAGCTTCGTCCGAAAATACACAAAATCCCTTCTCTGCAACTTCCTGTATAACAAGCTCCAGTTCAGACTCCATTCTTCGGATAAAAGGTAAAAAACAATGTGATATAAGCTCTTTTATTTTCTCAATCGAATGCTTGTATGATTCATTACCACAAAAATCCCACCATGTAAGAAAGTCTTGGTTTCGGTTTGATTTAGGGATCCCCTTAGACCAAAAGCATTCTTTTCCTTCCTTGTCGAAAATAGAGCAGCTTAATATAGCTTGCACCGTTTCTCCCGCTTGATTATTACGGTTAAGCTGAGTTGATATAGAAAATGTAAAATCAGAGCGCTTACGAATTTCCAGTTTGCTTTTGTAGAATTGAAATCCGTCCGGTTTCATAAATTCGGCCAGTTCCTTCATTGCAAAGACAATGATTTCCTTTGGTGATGTATCAGCCTTAATATCCATAGCTTTATTCCTTAGGCATGCTCCTTATGTAAATTTTACTGACTAGCAATTTACCATCCTTCTCCTCGATGCTTATCTGACCTGCAACATTTATTCTTTCTCCGCTAGTCTTTTCCTTCAAAATCATCTTGAATTCGTAGCTTCCGCTTACATCTGCCT
>ERZ772779.171-NODE-171-length-31749-cov-8.968574_pt1 | contig 31749 bp, 31 predicted proteins | sample MGYA00511360_ERZ772779 | MGnify/ENA primary metagenome ERZ772779 (study PRJEB29015, sample SAMEA2738112) | human oral metagenome | biome: human oral; feature: human-associated habitat; material: saliva | place: China | collected 2231 ...
ACAGTACAAACACTACGGCCAAAATCAGTACTAGCGATTCAATTACCTTCAGCCACTTAGGGCCGGGTAGGTGGCGGAAAATAAACCCGTACATGTTGCCTCACTTAACGCCAGGATCGGATAGGACAGATTCAGGGCGACCCTCACCGCGAGGAATCCAGTAAGACAGCTGTGCGTGCACAATCCAGCGCTGATCGTTACCCCACTCCCCTAGTGTGGCCGAGTGGCAGGTAGTCATAGTCAGTAAACGCTGGGTGGGCTGCGCATTGGGGTTGTTGGGCACAGGCGCAATCACATCCACCTGTGAGGGGTCCACAATTTCGTGCCCAGTAACTTTATAGACATACCAAGCGGTAGCGGTTTCAACTATTACTTCGTCGCCAGCTTTAAGTAAATCAATGCGCCTAAAGGAGTTACCGTTAGTGCGCCGGTGACCGGCCACCGAGAAGTTACCAATAGCGCCCGGGTAGGCGGTGTTTTGGTAGTGACCAGCTGCCGCCTGATCCAGCAGCTCCTGGCCGGTGCCCTGATAGATAGGCATATTGTTATTGGTGATGCCATACCACTTGGGCACAATCAGCACCCCCATAGGCTGCCCGTAGGCCACTGTGGGCTCTACCGGTGGGGCCTCAGTGTGCTTATTACCTGCCTTTTTAGGCGAGGTGGGCAGAGTGTTATGGATCTGGGTCATGGTCTGTTCAGCTTTGGCGTTGGCGTCAATCGACGTCCACCACAACTGCCACACCAGGAACAAACCAATTAGTAAACCAGCGGTTAACAGCAGCTCACCAATAATGGTCAGGAATACATCCAGTACCTTGCGGGACCGAGCTTGAGTTGTAACGTGCGCGGTCATGTATGCACTCCATTGCGTTGTTGAGCTGGTCTTGCTTACCTAGATTAAGCGGTAAGCTAGCACTAAAGTACTCTACTTCCACTAAATGAGAAACGAACCGGAGAATCCTGTGTCGAAAAATGGCTCCAAAGATCTAGCCCGCAAGGACGAGGATAAGGACGAGTCCGCCACTAACAGTGCCGCTAAGGACTCCGCTAAGAAGTCAACCAAAGACTTAGAAAAAGACTCAGATAAGGGCTCTGACAAGAAGCGCTCTGCTAAGAAGTCCTCCAAGAAGTCCAAGGAATCTACTAAGGACTCTGCTAAGGGTTCTGACGACTCCAAGAAGTCTGCGGGCAAGAAGAAGTCAGCTAAGGACGCTGAGCGCGAACAGGCCCTAACTAAGAAGGCCCGCAAGGCTGACCGTAAGACCCTACAGCTGGACTCTAAGTCTTCTGACTCACTCAAAGCCAAGGTTGCTAAGAAGGAACTAGAGCGCCGTAAGGCTTCACGTACCCCACACAAGGTTAAGAACATCTCCAGTCCCGCCTGGTATGCCCCCACCATGTGCACCATCATGTGCCTGGGCCTAGCCTGGGTGGTAGTTTCCTACATGACCGGCGGCGAATATCCGGTACCGTGGTTCATTAAAGCCCACCCGGCTGACTGGCTAGCCAACGGCAACGTATACGTTGGTTTCGTACTCATGCTGGCCGGGTTCATCGGAATCTTGCGCTGGAAGTAAAACCACTGGGTCAGGCATAAAAACCTGAAACTGTTTTCTGGCCCACACCAAGCAGCCTTAGCGCCTTAGCCCACCAACATTTGGGCTAAGGCGCTTTTCATGCCACTAGCGCCGCTAGCAGCGCATAGGAGGCAGTACCAACTATCAAAGATAGGGCCACATTGCCCCGCCACAGGTGTAATCCAGCGGTTATAGCCACTGCCCCCACCAAGGCTGCGCTACGGCCTAAATCTGCGCTTAAATCGCCTAGCGTGTAAGCCACCAGCACCACCATTACCCCCAGGGGCATGGTGCGCGACAAAAACTGCATCAGTGGCCGGTGAGATACCTGGTCGGCCCCCTTAACCCCGGTGTAGCGCAGAGCGAAGGTGACGGCCGCAGCTACCGCCACTACCGCTAAAACATGCCAGTTACTTACCGCTGCCCTAACCACAGCTTCACTCATCACTACCCCGCTGTTGATGGTTTAACTGCCCCGGTTTAGCCTCAGCCTGGTTTACCTCAGCCTGGTTTACCTCAGCCCCGCCAGCGCCAGCAGCAAGGGTGCTAAGCCAGCGACGTCGTCGTAAATACAGGGCACTTAAACACAGGCTTAAAGTAAGCAGCCCACAAAACATGGCCAGGCGCCCACCCACGGCCACCGTCACCACGGCAGATACCGACGCCGCCACTAGCGCCCCTAAGTCAGGGTTGGCTTTATATGCCTCAATTGCCAGCACCGTGAACAAGGCGGTGAGCACAAAGTCGGCCACATCCGTGTACTGCGCAATCAAATCCCCAAAGCTGCTACCTACCAGCCAGCCAAGGGTCGCCCCCAGCACCCAAGACAGGTGCGAGCACAGCTGCACCGTTAGCAGATAGCACCAAGTCATGCGCGAATGGTCTTTAGCGGCAGTAACCGCATACACCTCGTCGGTAAGCGAATAGATGGAGTAGGCGCGCGCCAACCTCCCCGGCGGCACGTTACGCGGAAAACTCAAGCCGTAAAACAGATGCCGGCCGTTAACAAACAGGGCACTAAGCGCCACCGTAACTAGCCCCACCCCGCCGGTTATTAGCGAAACCAGCAAAAATTCCATAGAACCGGCATAAACCACCGTGGCGAAAATAGGTGCCCACCAGCCGGGGATACCGGCGGTTACTAATACGATCCCAAAGGCGATACCTAGCGGAATATAGCCCAAAAAAATTGGGGTACTGTCACGCAAACCATCTCTAACACTACTCAATGATTGAGCCATGCCCTTGAGCATAGATGCCGCTTGTGCAGTGTGTTAAAGACTGTACGGATAGTGAAATGGCAACAAAAAACGGCGCCGCTTTAGGCGACACCGTTGTTTGTGTAGTGAAAACTCACTCAGCAGCCGGGGCTTCTTCTTCCTCGTCTTCAGCCTCAACCTCAGACCAGTACTCCTCAGCCCAGGGGTCCTCAACCGGCTGGCTGCGCTTGTACAGCACAAAAGCAGCGCCAGCGGCGGCAGCCACTAGGGAGGCCACACCTAGGCCCTTGAAGAAGCTGCAGCTCTTGATCGATTCGTGTTTGTGGCAAGACATGATGACTCCCTCAAAGAAGTAAGTAACGTTACACCCAATGATGTCACTGTTTTGGCTTTCATTCCATTCGAACCTGCCTGAAAAGCTGCGCCACAAGAAAAATTAGGTCACAGCGTAACTATCTCAACAACTTTCATGGGCTTTTCCATGGGGTAGGCCACGCCGCCAACTAAGCAAATTGTGGGAGTATGAGGCTATGGAAGCAATTATGCACACTAATCTCGGCGATATCCGCCTGGAACTGTTTGAGGACAAGGCTCCGATTACCGTCACCAACTTCGTGGAGCTGGCCACCGGTAAGCGCGCCTGGATCGACCCGGCCACCGGTGAAGAGACCCAGCGTCCTCTTTACGACGGCGTCACCTTCCACCGCGTAATTAAAGATTTCATGATTCAAGGTGGCGACCCGCTAGGTAACGGTACCGGCGGCCCCGGCTACACCTTCGACGACGAGATCGACAACTCCCTGACCTTCGCCGACACCTACCTGCTGGCTATGGCCAACGCCGGTACCCGCATGGGTCATGGCACCAACGGTTCACAGTTCTTCATCACCACTGTGGCAACCCCTTGGCTGCAGGGTAAGCACACCATTTTCGGCAAGGTAGTGGATGAGGATTCACGCAAGGTTGTGGACGCTATTGAGGCTGCTCCCACCGATGGCCGTGACCGTCCTCTACAGGACGTGGTTATCAACTCCATCGACATTGTCGAGTAATAACCGAAGTTAACTCTTCCTTACGTGGGGGGTTTGGGCGCCGAAAACGCTCAGACCCCCCACTTTTTATTTGGACCAGGCTGCGCCGGTGTGACCCGTTCTGGCAGCCGTGATCACCCTCGCGTCGCAGAGCAGCTGCGCCCGCGTTGGACGACGACGCACCCACCACAATCCACAGTTATCCACAGGCTGTGTATAAATAATGTGGATAACCCCACTAAAAAGGTGGAAACGTGTGGGTAGTGCGCTAATAACACCCGTGTATTTACTCCACAGTTGTGGATAACTCTGTGGACTTACATGCTTGTGAGTTATCCACATAGATATCCCCAGGTGGGGAAAACTCCTGTTAAAACGTAGTTTTCGGGTTATCCACCAGATCCACAGCCCCATTTACACAAAACTCACCAACTGTGGATAACGCTTCCCCAGCTGTGACTAACGCATCTGCCCCACAATTGTGGATAACCCGCGCTATGCGTGGATCTGGGCTTATAGCTGGGCCACTGCAGCAAAAATTTTGGCCTGTAAGGGCGCCTGGGGACGCGTGGTGGGGGCGCTGGGGTCAAACCAGTCCACTTCTGCTATTTCGGCATGTGGGCGCACCTGTTGGGGGCTAAAGACCCCAGCGGCGATGAATACGTGGGAAACCACCGTAAAGCCCGGCTCATTTGAGGCCGGCGCACTGAAATCTCCTAAGGGCCGTACAGCCTCGTTTTTAAGGTCCAGGCCCACTTCTTCACGTACTTCACGTAAAGCCGCTTCTAGGGGGCTTTCGTGGGCTTCTAGCTTGCCTCCGGGCATCTGAAACCTGGGAGAGGAGCCTTTACGCACACTCAGCACCCGCCCCTGGGCGTCGCGCAGCACAATGGCAGCTACTTCCACAATTTTGAACTCTTCTAACAGCATCTTTTCTCCAGCCACTGGTTACGCCTCAAGTATGCGCCCGTAGTGGCTTTGGTGCCCGCAATGGCGACGACGACGTCCGCGCCGGCAGTCAGGCTCCCGGCCTCCGCAGTCAGGCTCCGCAGCACCTCGTCGCCACCCAGCCGGCACCCAGCCGGCACCGTCAATAGCGTTAGCCACCCGACGCCGTCGTGGGCATAAAAAAATCCGCCGCAGTTTAACTGCGAGCGGATACTGGGTGGAGCTAACGGGACTCGAACCCGTAACCCCCTGCTTGCAAAGCAGGTGCGCTACCAATTGCGCCATAGCCCCATTAGGCCGGATCAGCTACTTCAATCCAAGGTTGCGCTTGCCAACGTTTAGGGGCGGTTTTTAACCAGAGGGCATAACCGCAAGCACCTAGGCTAAGTGCAATCAGGGATTTAGCTGCGAAGCTCATTAATTTGCTCCGTTCAACCGGTGGTGGGCCTAGCTGGACTCGAACCAGCGACCTCATCCTTATCAGGGATGCGCTCTAACCAACTGAGCTATAGGCCCGTTTGACTCGATAGAGATTACACGAGCCAGACGCAGATAATCAAATTGAATTAGTCATCTGCCAGTGTGAGATAGACCCCACCGATAAGGTGAGTGGTCACGTTGTAGATCATGGCACCAATCGTGGCCAGGGCGGTGGACAGAATGATGTTCACAACCGCCACCACAGTAGCCAGGGAAACCGCACGCGAAAGCTTGAGGTACTCCACCACGGCCTGCAGCGACTTTTCACCACCAAGCTGCTGTACCTGATCCTTAATCTTGGCGAACACGTGCAGCGCATCTAGGGAGAACCACACCACTACAGCCGCAACAATGGTCATGATGCCTACTGCCACTGATAGCAGGAAGGCAGTCTTCATAACCGACCAGGGGTCTACACGCTCTAGCGCTAGGCGCACAAAGCGACGCTCAGCGGCAGCGGGGGCAGGCTTGGGGTTGTGCTGGCGCGGGGGCTGCGCCGGAGGCATAGATGCGGGCATCTGTCGCGGCGCCGGGCGTGAGCCGCCCGCCTGAGGTGCGGTGCGGATACGCGGCGGCGGTCCCGGCTGCACGCCCTTGGGGGGAACACCCTTGGGCTGGTTGCCCTTAGGCTGGGGCGTGATCGAGGGGGGTACCGACATTATTTGGCCTCGCTTTCATTCGCGTCTAAGGCTACCGACTCTTGGGCCTGCTCGTCACCCTCTAAAGGCGGGTTAACTGCCTCATTTACGTCGGATTGGGCACTAGCGCCTAATTCATTTGCGTCATCGTCGGAAAGGTCACGTTCTTGGGAGCGTGCGACGGCGATAATTCGGTCGCTCTCGTCGGGCTTAGCGAAGGTGACACCCTGGGTGTTACGACCAGTGCGGGACACTTCCGCCACCGCCGAGCGCATTACCTTACCTGAAGCCATGATGCACAAAACTTCATCGGATTCGTCCGTGATCAAGGCCCCTACCAGCTCACCGCGTGCTTCTACCAGGTTGGCTACCTTCACGCCCAGACCACCACGACCCTTAACCGGGTATTCATCCACGCTGGTGCGCTTGGCGTAACCGCCGTCGGTAACCACAAACAGGTCTGCCCCTGCACGCACCACATCCATGGCTAGCAGGCTGTCGCCGTCGCGGAACCGCATACCAGTGACGCCGCTGGTGGCGCGGCCGGTAGCACGCAAGGTGGCGTCTGTGGCAGTAAAGCGGCAGCTTTGGCCGTGACGTGAAACCAGAATTAGATCCTGGCCTTCATCTAGCAAAGCCGCACTGACCAGCTCATCGGGGTTACCGTCGGCGTCTTCACGCAGGTTGATAGCAATCACGCCACCAGAGCGGTTGGATTCGTATTCACGCAGCGCAGTCTTTTTAACCAGGCCCCGGCGGGTAGCCAAAACTAGGTATTGGCTTTGCTCGTAGTCTTTGAGCTCCATTACCTGGGCAATAGTTTCACCCGGCTGGAAAGCCAACAGGTTGGCTACGTGCTGGCCCTTGGCGTCGCGACCGCCCTCAGGCAGCTCATAGGCTTTGGCGCGGTAAACGCGGCCCAGGTTAGTGAAGAACAGCAGCCAGTGGTGGGTGGTGGTGACGAAGAAGTGCTCTACTACGTCATCTTCACGCAGGGCCGCGCCCTTAATGCCCTTACCGCCACGGTGCTGGGAGCGGTAGTTGTCGGTGCGGGTACGCTTGGCGTAACCACCACGGGTGATAGTGACTACCACTTCCTCTTCGGGGATGAGGTCTTCCATACTCATTTCGCCCTCGTGCGGCACGATTCGAGTACGGCGCTCGTCACCGAATTTCTCAGTGATTTCTGCCAGCTCAGTGGAGATAATGCCGCGCTGACGCTCAGGGCGGGCCAAGATATCACGCAGGTCGGCTACGCGCTCGCGCAGTTCCTCGGTTTCCTGCTGAATCTTTAGGCGTTCCAGGGCGGCTAGGCGTCGCAGCTGCAAGGACAAGATGGCCTCAGCCTGGATTTCATCTACGCTGAGCAGCTCCATTAGGCCCACACGTGCCTCATCGGTGGTGGGGGAGCGGCGGATCAGCGCGATTACGGCGTCTAGGGCGTCGATGGCGCGCATTAGGCCATCCAAAATGTGCAGGCGGTCCAGGGCCTTTTGTAGGCGGAACTGGGTGCGGCGCACAATCACGTCCAGCTGGTGCTCCACCCAGTGGCGTACAAAGCCGTCCAGGCTTAGGGTGCGCGGCACGCCGTCAACTAGCGCCAGCATGTTGGCGGGGAAGGAATCTTGCAGCTGGGTGCGCTTGTAGAGGTTGTTTAGTACTACCTTGGCTACGGCGTCGCGCTTAAGCACAATTACTAGACGCTGTCCGGTACGGCCGGAGGTTTCGTCACGGATGTCAGCAATACCGCCCAGGGAGCCGTCACGTACCAGCTGGGCAATCTTTTCAGCCAGGTTGTCGGGGTTTACCTGGTAGGGCAGCTCGGTTACTACCAGGCACTGGCGGCCGTGGATTTCTTCCACGTTGACGACGGCGCGCTGGATGATACCGCCACGACCGGTACGGTAGGCCTGCTCAATACCGCGACGGCCCAAAATTGTGGCGCCGGTGGGGAAGTCAGGGCCGTGTACTCGCTGCAGTAGGGCCTCAAGTAGCTCTTCACGTGAAGCGTCAGGATGCTCTAGCAACCACTGTACGCCGTCGGCCACTTCCCGCAGGTTGTGCGGGGGAATGCGGGTGGCCATACCCACCGCAATACCCTCAGAGCCGTTAACTAGCAGGTTGGGGAAACGGGCCGGCAAGATGGTGGGTTCTTGCTCTTTACCGTCATAGTTGTCCTGGAAATCGACGGTGTTTTCGTCGATGTCGCGCACCATTTCCATGGCCAGGGGGGCCATTTTACATTCGGTGTATCGCGGCGCAGCCGGGCCCAGGTTACCGGGGGTGCCGAAGTTACCCTGTCCGGCTACCAGCGGGTAGCGCATAGACCAGGGCTGTACTAGACGGGCTAGGGCGTCGTAAATGGCGGCGTCACCGTGGGGGTGGAAGCTACCCATTACGTCACCCACCACACGCGAAGACTTAGAGAAAGCCGCGTTGGGGCGGTAACCGCCGTCGTACATGGCGTAAAGAATGCGGCGGTGTACGGGCTTGAGGCCGTCGCGTACGTCTGGCAGGGCGCGCCCAACAATCACACTCATGGCGTAGTCGAGGTAGGAGCGCTGCATTTCCAGCTGCAAATCGACGCGCTCAACGCGGTCGAATCCGGGTTCCTCGATTACTTCGATCTGGTCGTCACTCACGAAAGTTATTCCTGTTCTTTAAGTAGTCGAGGGCTCAGATATCCAGGAAGCGCACGTCGTTAGCGTTGCGTTGGATGAAGCTACGGCGTGATTCGACGTCGTCACCCATCAAAACCGCGAAGGTTTCGTCAGCGTCGGCAGCCTCATCCAAGGTGACCTGCTTGAGGATGCGGTGGGCTGGGTCCATGGTGGTGTCCCACAGCTCGTGGTCGTTCATTTCACCTAGACCCTTGTAGCGCTGAATGCCGTTTTCCTTGGGCATACGCCAGCCCTTGGCAGCGCCAGCTTCACGCAGGCGGTCGCGCTGCTCATCGCTGTAGGCAAATTCGTGCTCGGCGTTGGACCACTTGAGGCGGTACAGCGGCGGCATAGCGATGTAGACGTGACCGTTTTCGATCAGCGGGCGCATGTAGCGGAACAGTAGCGTCAGCAGCAAGGTGGCAATGTGGGAGCCGTCCACATCGGCGTCGGCCATAATCACGATCTTGTGATAGCGCAGCTTTTCAAGATCAAAATCTTCACCAATGCCGGTACCAAAAGCGGTGATCAGCGAGCGGATAGTGTCGCTGGACAGGGCGCGGTCTAGGCGGGCCTTTTCCACATTCAAAATCTTGCCTCGGATTGGCAAAATCGCCTGGTGCTCGGGGTCGCGGCCACCTACCGCAGAGCCACCTGCGGAGTCACCCTCAACGATGAAAATTTCAGATTTGGAGGCGTCACGTGAGGAGCAGTCACGCAGCTTACCTGGCATGGAGGCGCTCTCCAGCACCCCTTTACGACGGGTAGCTTCACGGGCTTTACGGGCCGCTAAACGTGCGGCAGAAGCCTGCTTGGCTTTGCTAATAACCGCCTTGGCATCTGCCGGGTGAGCGTCAAACCAGTCGGTTAGTTGGGCGTAAACCGTCTGCTGCACAAAGGAGCGGGCCTCAGTGTTACCCAGTTTGGTTTTGGTCTGGCCCTCAAACTGGGGCTCAGAGAGCTTAATGGAGATAACTGCCGTTAGGCCCTCACGTACGTCCTCACCGGAGAGGTTATCTTCCTTGTCTTTAAGCAGGCCCTTTTCACGCGCATACTTGTTGACCAGCGTAGTCAGGGCGGTGCGGAAACCTTCTTCGTGAGTACCACCCTCGGTGGTGTTGATGGTGTTGGCGTAGGTGTGTACCGACTCGGAGTAGGCGGCGGTCCACTGCATGGCGATTTCTACGCTCATGCCCCCGTGCTCGCCGCTTTGCTCAGCAGAGAAGTCAATGATTTCGGGGTGGATCAGCTCAGCCTTCTTGGTTTTGTTCAAGAAGTGCACGTAGTCGCGTAGACCGTCGGAGTACATGTAAGACACGCTGCGGTGCTTGTGCTCCTGGGTGTCTTGCTCGCTGCCGGCAATTTCGTCGCCGTCAACGGACAGGTCACGCTCGTCGGTTAGCGAGATGCGCAGGCCCTTGTTCAAGAAGGCCATCTGCTGGAAACGACGACGCAGCGTCTCAAAGTCGAAAACGGTGGTTTCGAAAATCTCGGGGTTGGGCCAGAAGGTGACGGTTGTGCCAGTCTGGTCAGTGGCCTCGCCGCGACGTAGGGGAGCAGTGGGGACGCCGTCGGCAAAATCAATATTCCAAACGTAACCGTCGCGGCGCACCTCAACGGACAGGCGGGAGGACAGGGCGTTAACTACCGACACACCCACACCGTGCAAACCACCGGAAACGGAGTAACCGCCGCCGCCGAACTTACCGCCTGCGTGCAGCACGGTAAGTACTACCTCAACTGCGGGTTTGTGTTCAGTGGGGTGCTCATCCACCGGGATACCGCGACCGTTATCTACCACGCGCACACCGCCGTCGGGCAGGATGGTGACTTCAATGTGGTCACAGTAACCGGCTAGAGCCTCATCTACGGAGTTATCCACTACCTCGTATACGCAGTGGTGCAGGCCGCGCTCACCGGTGGAACCGATATACATACCGGGACGCTTACGAACAGCTTCAAGGCCTTCCAAAACCGTGATATTTGAAGCTCCGTAGCTGTCGTTAGTCACAGTGCTATCCTGCTCAGCCACGTCTAATATGCTCCTCGTTCTTGCTTGGCAGGGTCAAAAAAGATCCTTGCCTTTGCATTAGGTCTGTATGTGCCGTCTAGGGAGGGTTTAACGGCACGTTTAACTACCCGGTAAGGCAGCTCAAACTACCTATATTCTACCGTGTTAGGCGCGATTTTCCGGCCTGGCGGCGGTGTGGCCCTAAGCAAATACTGTGCCTTAGCTATCACTTAGGCCATGCTGGTTCGACGTTAGGCCATGCTGGTTCGACGGCGCCTGGTGGCGGCGCTTAGTACCCACAGCCGACGGCGCCCACTTGGGCAAGCCGCGAGCTTTAGCCGTAGGTGTCACGCACTCCGCGCGCCCCGGGCACAGCCAATTTGCCGTGCTGCCAGGTGTAATCTGCGTTAGGGCCGCGCACTTTAATGCTTTTGACAATGCCCGGGCCTACTTCGCGCTCAAATAGGGCCTCCAGTTGGGGCATCATCAGTTGCAGTTGCTGCGCCCAGTTGGTGGAGTGGGCGCGCATTACCAGGCGTCCATTTTTGAAGGAATAAATGCTGCAATTTTCGGCCATATCCTTGCCGACAATCTCTTCCCAGCGCACCTTGACACTGGCTATGCGCAGGGATTCTTCCCAGCCTTGGCGGCGAAAAAAGCCATCCAGCTCGCGTTTACCTGAGCGCGGATCGCGCCAATACACGCGAGCTTGGGAGACGGGTTGGCCGTTGACAATCTCGGCGTGGCGTTCTTGGCGCCGGCGAATACGCCCAATACTGACTGCATCCCAGGGCGCTAGTGCGTCCGCGTTTGCGGCTGGGTTTTGGGCGGCATTTACAGCTGCATTTTCAGCCGCGTTTGGGTTCGCATTTGGGGCAGCATTTGCGCCCGCGTTTAGGGCTGCGCCCGCAGTTTGCCCGTTCAGCGACGACGACGCCGGAGCCCCGCCTGCTGCTTGGCTTGCTGCTAGCACTGGGCCACCGGGGCTTTTACGAGGTAGGCGCTTTAGGGCATGGCCCGCGTTCCAGGCCTGCTCGCGCTGGCGTGCCAGCGCGGCCACAGCCATTTGGTCGCCGTAATCTTCACTGTTCACGGCTAAACTTCGCTTACTACAGAGCCGGTCACGCGCAGACGGTGATGATCAAGTTCGCTAGGGACGTCGTCGCCAACCGCAGCGGTAATAAGCACTTGCTGAGCCTGGGCCACCATCTGCGACAAGGCCCGACGCCTGCGCATATCTAATTCCGCGAAAACATCATCAAGAATCAAAATCGGGTCTTCACTCTTACCATCAATGCTGGTCAAGGCACTATCAGCGCGCATTAGCTCAAAACTAGCCAGACGCAGCGCAAGCGCCAGCGACCACTGTTCACCGTGTGAAGCAAAACCTTTAGCGGGCAGATGCCCCAGGAACAGCGTCAAGTCATCGCGGTGTGCCCCCACCAGGTTCACTGCCCGCTCTAATTCCCGCTGACGCAGCTGTCCCATAGTTTCGAGCAAAGCTTTACTGGTGGCCTGCACATCCAGGAGAGAATTTTCGTAATCCTCCCACGCCTCGGTGTCTGAAATGTCCGGGTCAGCTACGCCGCGCGCAGCCAGTAGGCTCGCGCGGTAGGCCAGATTTGCCTGCGACTGCGCTAGCGAAACCGTTTGATAAGACTGGGCCACCCAAGGGCGCAGCTGGCGCACAAGTTTGACGCGCGCAGCAATCAGCTGGGCAGCTAACTGGGCTAACTGCTCATCCCACACATCCAAAGTGGCTAGGGCGCTGGCGCGCGCCGAGCCACTTTTACGTTTAAGTCCCCGCAGCAGGCCTGAGCGCTGGGCTAGCACCTTGTCGTGGTCTGCGCGCACCCCGGCCAGACGCGGGCTCATCATAACCACCAGGTCATCTAAAAAACGCCGCCGCACCTGCGGATCTGAACGCACCAAAGTCAGATCTTCCGGGGCAAACAGCACCGTACGGCAAATCCCCAGCAACTGGGTTGGGCGGGTAGGGGCGCGGTTTAGCCGGGCCCGGTTAGCTTTGCCGGAAATAATTTCTACTTCTAACAGCTGCGGGCGGGCGGCAGTGATTAGTTTGGCGCGGATGACGGCAGCGTTGGGCTGATTTTGACCGCTTGCGTCACGCCTAACCAGGGCCGTATCGGCGCCAACTCGGTGGGAGGAAAGCGTAGCTAAATAGTTAATGGATTCAACCAGGTTGGTTTTACCCTGCCCGTTAGAACCCACCAGTACCGTAGCTCCAGGCGGAAAACTGACTACCGCCTGCTCATATGAGCGGTAGTCAGTCAGCGCCAAATCAGCTACGTACATATGCCTTACACGCCAAAGCGAATAGGCATCAGCAAGTAGCGGAAGCTGGGGTCAGGCTCTGCGCCAGGCTCATCTACCCCAACCAACACTGCCGGCTTATTGGGGTGGGTGAAGTCAAAGCGCACATAGTTACTAGATAGCGCGTTTAGGCCCTCTTGCAGGAAAAGCGGGTTGAAAGCAGCAGAGATTTCGTTGCCATCTAGGTGAGCTACCAGCTCTTCACTAGCCTGTGCATCCTCACCCTGGCCAGCCTCAAGATGCAAGTTACCCTCGGTGAAAGTTAGGCGCAGTGCAGTGTTGCGTTCGGCCACCAAAGACACAAACTTAACCGCATCTAGTAGCTCTTTACGTCCCACCGTGGCATAGGTGTTGACCTGCTCGGGGAACAGGCGACGCACCTGGGGGTATTCGCCGTCGCTAAGCACTGAAGTAGTGCGGCGCTCACCGGATTCAAAACCAATCAGGCGTGAGGCTACGGCGTCGTCGTCATTAAGCGCAATCTCAATGGGGGCACCGGAAACCAGAGACTTAGCCACATCAGCTAAAGTGCGGGCCTTTAGCAGCACCACAGCATCCAGGGGCTTAGCCGGGTTCCACTCAACCTCGCGCATAGCTAGCCGGTAACGGTCAGTAGCCAGCATGGTCAGCTTATTGCCGCTAAATTCCATGCACACATTGGTCAGCAGCGGCAAGGTGTCGTCGCGGGCAGCAGCAATCGAAACCTGAGCTACCGCCTTAGAAAGCACGTCAGAGTCAATGGTGCCCACCTGGGCAGGCATTGAAGGCAAAGCTGGGTAGTCATCAACCTGCATAGCTGGTAGCTCAGAATGAGCTGAACCACAGGTGAAACGTACACGGGTGCCCACCAGCTCAATATCTACCGGCTTGCTAGGAAAGCCCTTAGCAAACTTGGTGAGTGCACGGCCAGGAATAAGTACCTCGCCCTCAACCTCAACCGAGGCCGGGATTTCACAACGTCCAGATACCTCATAGTCGAAGGAAGACAGGATTACAACATCCCCCTTGGCCTCCATACGCACCCCAGCCAGCACCGGAACCGGCGGGTTGGGCGGCACTGAGCGAGCAGTCCAGGCTACTGCTTCAGCTAAAACGTCACGGGCTACCCTGAGCTTCACGTTGGGAGGCCTTCCTTAGATGGATATAGAGGGGCGGCTTAAAAGTTTAGCCGGTATCTCCCTATAGAGCATCTCAAAAGGGTCACTGTGGGACTTTTGCACGCCTTGGCCAGCGCCGCCCGTAGCTGAGGTTTTCCCCAATTGGCCTACGTTGGCGAGCTTGGAAATCGTGTGGGGTTTAAAAGTCAGCAGTAGTAGTAGCGGATGTGAATCTTGTGGAAAACCACTTTTTGGCCCGGTGGCGCGCCGACGGCGAATGTGGGCTGAGTGTGGGCAAAGCTTGGGATAACTCGGGGCGGCTGTGGAAAGTGCTAAAGCTCATAGCACCAATCCACAGGCGAGCCTTAGTTAAGCACAGCAAAACCGGGGTTGCCCACAGCCTTACCAACAGGGCCTGTGGGTGAAAAAACCACGTATTTGAGGGCAAAAAAAGGCCGCCGCTAAGCCCAAAAACAGGGCCCAGCGGCGGCGTCGGGAATTAGTCGAAAATTAAGGTAGAAGCGGCTAAAGCGCACGGCAAAGCGCAACCAGGCGCGGCCAGCACACGCCGCAAAATCAGAGCAGCGGCTAGGGGTCTAGGGGTGAGGCGTGGCTGCAGCCTGCTTAATGCGGCTGGTTAGCTCAGTTACCTGCGTGTAAGTGTCTGCCTGGGCAGACATTTGGGTGCGCACCTTCTTATCCGCACTCATCACGGTGGTGTGGTCGCGGCCGCCAAACTCGCGCCCAATCTTGGGTAGCGACAAGTCAGTCATTTCGCGGCACAGATACATGGCGATGTGGCGGGCGGTAACAATAGTGCGTGAGCGGTTGGCCGAATACAGATCCTCAATGGTGATCCCAAAGTAGTCGGCGGTTTGCCCAATGATCAGTGCAGCAGTGATATTGCCGGTGTCCTGGGTAGAAACCAGATCTTTAAGCACCATCTCGGCCACAGGCAGATCCACCTTTAGCTTGTTAATTGAGGCGTAGGCGGTTACACGGATAAGTGCGCCTTCCAGCTCGCGGATGTTAGCTGAGATGCGGCTGGCAATGTACTCCAAAACTTGTAGGGGCACATCCAATTTGTCGGCCTGGGCGCGGCGCGACAAAATCGCGATACGAGTTTCTAAATCCGGGGGCTGAACGTCAGTAGAGAGGCCCATGTCGAAGCGTGAACGCAGGCGCTCATCAATTTTCAGGGCCTTGGTGGGCTGGTCGGAGGTCAGCACTACCTGCTTATTTGCGTTATAGAGCGCATTGAAGGTGTGGAAGAACTCCTCCAAGGTCTGCTCTTTGTCTTGCAGGAACTGGATGTCGTCAACCAGCAAGATATCCACCTGACGGTAGCGACGTTTGAAGGCATCCATGCGGCCTTCAGACACGGAGGTGATGAAGTCAGAAACGAATTCCTCAGAGTTTACGTACTTAACTTTGCTCTTGTGGTAGGCGCGAGTGTAGTGGCCAATGCCGTGCAGCAGGTGGGTTTTACCAAGGCCTGAGCCGCCGTAAATAAACAGCGGGTTGTAGGTTTTAGCAGGGGTTTCTGCCACGGCGTAGGAGGCGGCGTAGGCAAAGCGGTTGGAGGAGCCAACCACGTAAGTGTCGAAGGTGTAACGCGGGTTCAGCTTGGAGTCATCGAGGATGTCGCTGGGGCGCACATTCAACCCCTTGCCGCGCGCGGCCTTTTTGGGCTGCTCAGGGTGACCAAACTCCACTACGGTCTGGGTATCTGGCACCACCAGGCCGTTTTCTTGGCCCAGCTCTAGACCTAGCTGCTGGGGGGCACTTGGTGCGGCGGCGTCGTTAGCGCCGTGGCCTAGGTTTAGTTCGGCTGGGGTGGGGATATTGCCTTTGAACTGCGACGACGGCGCCTGGGTTGGGGCAGTGGGGGAAGCAGCGGGGCTAGCGTCGTCGTCGGCATTTACCCCCGGGGCGCCAGAGATAGCAGAGTTCCCATGCACGGTGGCGTGGGCGGCCTTAATAATGACCTCAAGATCCTTAGCTCCCGGCGCGACAGTGTAAATAATGGGCATGTCATAGCCGATTTGGTCAGCAACTGCCGCCTTGATTGTGGCTGACACTGAGCGGTCGGTTAAACGCTGTTTAACGAATTTAGAGTTGACCACCACTACCAGTGTGCCCTCAACATCGACGGCGTGGCAGGTGCGAGCCATGGCCAGGTAGCTGGGAGTCAGTGAGTTTGAGGTGGTCAGAGCTTCTACAACACTTTCCCAAAGCTGAGCGCCGAATTCAGCGCCCGGGTCAGTTACCGGATCGGACACGGCGTCTCCTTAAGTTCATAAAACAACTAATTGGGTCAGGGCCCTGCGGGCTGAGCCCAAGTTGTCCACAGAGATATCCACACCTGGGGATGGAGTAGATGTCCGCGAACAATTTTAGGCCGCTTATTGAGGATATACGTAATCTAGCTGGTAGGAGTGGAGTTACAAGCTTGTATTTTCCTGTGGATAACGTGGGGTTATCCACATGTTGTGGGCTAGTGTTTTACTCAGGTGTGGAGGGGGAAATAGGTAAAATCACCACCGGATGTAGGCAGCCTCACGGCAAAGATGCTTTGACCGGTGGGTGTAAGACCATATAACGTTAGTTAGTCGTACGTGTACATGCGGGTTCCGCTCAGAGGATCCAGTGCACGTGACCTCATCAAAATGGTGAGGTACCACAAACTTTCGTGCGGCCATCCGGGCGCGCGATATAGACCTAGCAGGAGTACCCCGTGAGCAAGCGGACCTTTCAGCCGAACAACCGTCGCCGCGCCAAGGTGCACGGCTTCCGCCACCGTATGAGCACCCGCGCCGGTCGCGCCGTCCTGGCTGCGCGTCGTCGCAAGGGTCGCGCTCGCCTCGCTGCCTGAGACATGCTCAGTGCGCCGCATCGGATGCTGCGCAGCGAAGACTTCGCGGCTGCAGTTAAAGGCGGCGTGCGCAGCGGTAACCGCGCGCTGGTGGTTCATTTGAACGCCGACGATGACGGAGGTAACTCTCCTGCACTCGTCGGCGTTGTTGTGCCCAAAAAGCAGGTTGCCCGCGCCACCCACCGTAATCGGATTAAGCGGCGTCTGCGCGCCCTGTTAGCTGCCCGAGTGGACTTACTGCCTGCCGGTTCGCGCCTGGTGGTGCGTGGTTTGGCAGGTGCCGACGGCGCCTCTAGCCAGCAGTTAGCCCGCCAGCTTGATCGGGCCTTGGCCCGGGTGGGAGTAGCGGTGCCAGATAAGTCTGTGCCAGGCCAGTTAAAACCAGGCGGTGAACGTGTTTAAGCGCTTGGTGCTGGCCCCCATTGGCTGGTACCGCAAGTACATTTCCCCAGCTATAGCGCCGCGTTGCCGCTACTATCCCAGCTGTTCCACCTACGCCGTCGAGGCTATTGAGGTACACGGAGTTTTTAAGGGATTAGCGTTGAGCGCGTGGCGCATTTTGCGTTGCAATCCCTATAGCCGTGGCGGCGTGGATCATGTGCCCGAGGTGGGGCACTGGCGTTACGCCTACCCCAAAGATGTAGCCCGCTTCCAGGTGCCTAGCGCAGCTGGGGGACAAGATGCGCCGCAGACGCGGCAAGGCCAGCTTGGCTGACCATAAAAGGAGAATTTAATGGACGGACTGCTAATGCCACTGAAGGTGGCCGAAGCTTGGGTGATGGTTACCATCCACAAGCTGCTGGTTGCCATCGGTATGAGTGATGGACCCGGCCCCGCCTGGGTGCTGTCAATCGTAGGCCTAACCATAGTGGTGCGAGTGCTGATCATGCCGCTGTTTGTGAAGCAGATTCGCTCTTCACGCGGTATGCAAGCCATGCAGCCTGAGCTGCGCGCCCTGCAGAACAAGTACAAGGGTAAGAAAGACCCCGCATCGCAGGAGCGTATGCGTGAAGAAATGATGGCGCTGTACCGCAAGCACGGCACCAACCCGCTGTCTTCGTGCTTGCCGCTGCTGATCCAGATGCCGATCTTCTTTGCGCTATTTCGTGTGTTGGCTCGCCTGCAGGAAGTGGCTAACTCTGCCGGTAGCGCCCACCCGGTAAAGATTGGTCCGCTAACTCCCGCCTTGGCGGCGGATGTGCAGTCCTCCAACTTGTTTGGGGCGCCGCTGAGCTCTTCCTTTATGCATGGGGGCTCCGCCACCGTAAAGATCGTGACCATGGTACTGATCGTGCTGATGACTGCCACGCAGTTCTACACCATGCACCAGCTGACCATGAAGAACATGCCTAAGTCGGTTACCGAATCCGACAACCCGGCTATGCGTAGCCAGCGCATGATGATGTATGGCATGCCGCTGATCTTCTTTATTACCGGCCCTCAGTTCCAGGTTGGTGTGTTGATTTACTGGCTGGTTTCCAACGTATGGACCATGGGGCAGCAGTGGTGGACTATTCGCAACATGCCCGCAGTTGGCTCTGAAGCCTACAAGAAGCGCCAGGAGCGCCGTCGTCGTAAGGGCCTGCCGCCTGACGACGAAAAGAAGCCCGCAGCCGCAGCTGGCAGCGAGGATGAAGCGGCGTCGTCGGGGCCGGGGCAGCGAGTCCAGCCGGTACGCAACAACCGCAAGAAAAAGAAGAACCGCACCGCCTCCACCGCTGAGCAGCGCTACGCTGAGCGCGCCCGCGAACGTCAGCAGGCTTTTGACGCCAGCGGCGCTAAGGATAGCGGCGCTAAGAACGCTGGTGCCAGCGGCGCTAAGGGCTCTAAAGCGGCCGCTAATGGGGCTAAGAACGCCAGCAAGTCCGGCGGTTCCAAGAAGAAAAAGGGCTCTAAGGGCGGTAACTCCGCTAAGAAGTAGTTCTTATAAAACTAATAAGACTTAGTTATAACTAGTGGAAGGAGTTTTCTGGTGAGCCAGGAAACCGTCAAGCAGCTTGAGGAAGAAGGCGAAGTCGGCGCTGACTACCTAGAAGAGCTACTAGATATTGCCGATCTAGGCGGGGATATCGACATCGATGTGGATCACGGGCGCGCCTCCGTGGCCATCATCCCCGGCGAGGATGGCGACGAGCGTGAACTAGCCTCCCTAGTGGGACGCGACGGCGAGGTGCTTGAAGCCCTCCAGGAGCTAACCCGCCTGGCCGTACAGGCCCGCACCGGCTCGCGTTCGCGCCTAATGCTGGACATCGCTGGTTACCGCGAGGAGCGCCGCCAGCAGCTGACTGCTATCGCCGCTGAGGCGGTTAAGTCCGTGTTGGCTAGCGGCAAGCCGGTAGCGCTGGAGGCCATGAACCCCTTCGAGCGCAAGGTCTGCCACGACGTGGTTGCTAATGCCGGCCTGGTCTCTGAATCTGAGGGGGTAGAGCCGCACCGTCACGTGGTGGTTCTGCCCGTCGACGACGCCGAAGATGAGGTTGAAGAGGCTGAAGAGGGCGCTGAGCTTGAGGCCGCCGAGTCCGACGTGGCTGCCGAGGTCGCCGAGTCCGCTGAGACCGTAGACAGCCCGGCCGACGCCGTCGAGGAAGCCTGAAATGAGCCATAACGCCCAGGGGGAGTGCTCCCAGAGCGGGCAGGCCGAGGATCAGAGCAGTGCTCAGGGCCGAAGCGTCACTCAGGGCCAGAGCGATACCCAGGGCCACCCGGAAGCTGAGGCAACCCCGGCCCAACCAGCTGAAGCAACCGGTCAGCCGGGCGAGCTAGCGGGCCTGCAGGATCTGGAAGTACCCACCGCCGAAATGCGCGACATGTTCGGCATGGCCTGGTCTGGCCTGGAGCACTACGCCCAGATGCTGGCTGAGGAGGGGCAACTGCGGGGGCTGATTGGTCCGCGCGAGCTGCCGCGTCTCTACTCGCGCCACCTGGTTAACAGTGCGGCGGTGGTGCCTTTCCTGCCCAGGCACGGTAGCGTGGCGGATCTAGGTTCAGGTGCGGGGCTGCCCGGAGTGGTGGTGGCCTTGTCTCGTCCGGATCTGGAAGTGACCCTGATTGAGCCGATGGAGCGCCGCTGCGCCTGGCTAGAGCTGGTGGCTGAGGAGCTAGACCTGGACAATGTGCGGGTGTGGCGGGGCCGGGCCGAAGAAATGCGCGAGCGTTTCGATGTGGTGACCGCCCGGGCTGTGGCCAACCTGAGCAAGCTGACCCGCATGGCTTCCCCACTGATCGCCCCCGGTGGCGTGTTGCTAGCCCTGAAGGGGGAGCAGGCTCAGCGCGAGATTGATGACGCCAAGTACGTCATTAAGAAGGCCAAGCTGCTGCCGGCGGTACTGCATGAAGTGGTTACTAGCGACGACGACGTCACCCGCGTGGTGGAGGTGCGTCGGCCCCGCTAAGGCTGGCTCAGGCTGAGTTCAAGCTAAAGCTGAACCCAACCAAGGGTGGCCAAACAACGTGAGCGAGGCTCGGGAAACCGGGCCTCGCTTTTGTTTTGAAATGTTGCAGAGCGTAGTGCGATGAGGTTGATCTAGGGCGCTAAAAACCGCGAACCCCTAAACGTGCTTATGTTGCTTGATCGGCTAATCGGTGGAATTATTACTTTGTTTGCTACTGGTATTGACAAAGCATTCGCTAACTGGTGATAGGTCACGGAAGATAGATTATGGAAGCACAAAAAAAGCTGCGTTTAGCCCTTATTGGTGCGCTTGTTGTTATTCTTGTGTTGGTTGGCGCCTTGGTTTGGTCGTTGACTAGCGATAGTGGCGAGGTTAAAGCCGGGCCTGCTCCAGCTCCGGCGGTGACGGCGACTGGGGGTGGTCGCGTTGATTTGAGTGAGCCTCGTCCTGGCAATACTGTCCCTGCGACTAGTCAGGCTTCAATTAACCCTACGGGGAAAGTTGATACTTGGGGTTCGGTGTGTGGCCTTGCTGGGGCGGAGCTCAAACCCACAAGGGAAGTAAACATGCCGGCTATGCGCACCAAAGTGTTTGTTGATAGCACCTCCTACTACTACAACAACCTGACCGGTCCGGCTAAGCGGGCTGATGGTGATGTGCCCACCTGCTACGCCCATAGCAGTGAGGGTGCCATTTTGGCTGCCGCTAATTTTCAGGCATTGGGGATTGGTCGTCACAAATTAGTTGATTTAATTAAAGCAACTACATATGAAGATGATAATCAAAAACGCCTGCTAGCTTCGGATCAAAATTCGGATAAAAATGGCACAACTGTACAAAATGTTGGTTACAGCATTCAGGTGATTGATGAAAATAATGTTGTTGTGCGTTTAGCCATACGTATCCCTCAGTACTCTGCCTTGGGTCAGAGCACCTTTACTCTAATTTGGGATAAAGGCGATTGGAAAATTAAGCTTGGCCCAGAGGGGCGGCCACTAGATATAGTACAAATTAGTTCTATAGAAAGCGCTGGCATGGTTCCCTGGGCAAACTGATATCTGTCTGCTTAACAGAAACGATCACCAGTAGGATTTCTACCTAAACATGGTGGGGCTTTCTTTAGAAAGCCCCACCATTTCCACACCCACAACACCTTCACAGTTCACATATTTACGAAACTCATGCCCTCTGAGCCAAATAAATGTGATTATAGTCCTCATAAGATAAGAGGTCATTTTGAAAAGCATAACTTAATTCCTGGTCAACTTCTCCTTCCTTTGGGCTGGAACCAACATCCCCTACAAGCGTTGCAGGTATATCAGTCAGACCAAAATCGTAATTGATCACAAGTCGAGTCAGTTCATCAAGCGTTAGGTTACCTTCACTATATTCTTTAATCATGCGGGTAACCGTGCATAGCCGCTCGAAACCAAGCTTTTCTAAAGCTTCAGGAACCTGTTCCTCTATCATTGCCTTTACAAGATCCCAGTCAATCTGGTCTTGCCAAGGCCGCCTGTAGTCATAAACATGTAAACGAGTTCCAGTCATTTCCCAATTAAAGAAATCTAACAACAAGTACAGCTCTTCATCATCAACTTTACAGTCAGAATATTCACGTAAGATCTGGCGTACCGTGCGCAAGCGGTCCACACCAACCTTACGCACAGCCCCAGGTGCTAAACGCCTAATCGCTTCCTCGGCTACCTGCGGATCAATCGTTAGATCCTTAGTCGGATACTGTTCCATTTTGTTCTCCTCTCAAATTCAATGCACCCAAAAGCCAATTAGGGCGCACAAACTCCACCTACTCAACTAATTAGCGAGCAGGAAACCTAAATAAATCAATGTTTCCACCATTAGGGCAGCGCCAATACAGGCACAGCGTTAATTGCTGCCCTTAAAAGTTTTAGTCGGTTGCAGCGTTATCGACATTGACTCAGCTGCTTGTTGTTAGGGCCTTTAAGTATCAGCCCCTTCAATCACCATGTTAACCCGAATGCGCCTATATGGCCAGCATTTTTAGTTTGGAAAATTTACAAGCATCTAGCCACCAAAATTTACCCGTCCTAGACCCTCGAACACGGGCACAGCAGAGCCGGCAAGGGGGCAGCTTAGCTGCTCCCTTGCCGGGGCCCAGCCTTGGTTAACAAGGTTTAATTGGTGTTGCCCTGATAGCCGCGCTTAAAGGCCAAGATCCACTCGGGCCAGTCCAAGCGCTTGTGTTGCCAGCGCGCGTAGATCTCTCCGACCAACCAACACACGGTGCCAACCAGCCAAATGATCATCAGTTGTGGCCGGGTGTTCCACACCTCCCGGGCAGCGAAAAACAGGAACAGGCTCAAAACCAGCGGCCCGCTCGTGCGCATCCTTGTAAATAACCGTTCCATCATGTTCACCTCTAGACGCCTGCTTTGTCTGCGGCTACAGAACACTGGCGCAGCCAAGGCAGTAGGGATGGGTGTATGCACAACCACTATGTAGCCGCGCACACATTCATTAAACACCCAACCAAGTGACGGGCGCCATAGAAATTTAGTAAACATTTAAACGGCGTGTGCCCCAAGGCCAAGCCTTGGGGCACACCACCAAACAAAATCACCAACTAGCCTCGCCAACTACTGCACAAACGTGCACCGCTGCGCAGCGCCCACGAAGCAGCCAAACCTAGACCAGCCAAGCTGCGCCGTCGTCGTAGGCAAAACTAGCCGCTACAACGCAACTTACACGCGGGGCTGACGCTGCGCCCACACCACCGGCTCTACGCGGTGACCGGTGTAGAAGGGGGTATCTACGCGCACGTGCAAACGCGCCTCGGTGTAACGCTGGGCGTGCATAACCCCCTCAAGGCGATCAAGGCCGTCAGCCTCAAAAGCCAGCACCCACTCATAGTCGCTCATCCCGAAAGCACTCAAAGTCGAGCCCTTAACATCTGGATACTGAGCGAAACCATTACGGCCGTGATCAGCCATAATGCGTGAACGCTCAGCCGCATCGAGCAGATACCAGTCATAGGAGCGCACGAAGGGGTACACCATGATCCACTCGCGCGGCACCACGCCCCCAAAGCAGGCGGGAATGTGGCGGCGATTGAACTCGGCCGGAGTGTGCAGACCCATGCAGCTCCACACCGGCTCCAGGTAACGCCCCAGCGCACTGGCGCGCAGACGCTGGTAGGCATCCTGTAGCGCCTTGGGGTCGTCGTTAAGCCACCAAATCAGCAGGTCCGCCCCAGCCCTAAAACCGGCCAGGTCATACCAGCCGCGCGTGGAGGCGCCTGAGCCGGCCACATACTGCACCGACTCGTACACCAGGGCCTCACGGGCGGCGTCGTCGGCAGGTAGCGGGGCGGCCAGCTTCCAAACCGTGTACAGGGCGTAGTGCTGCTTGTTGTTTACCTCGTCAAAGTCCACGGTGGCGACGTCGCGCGGATCGTGGCGGCTGACAGTGTCTGGATGCCCATGCGGGTGGGTTTTAGCCATAGCTTTCTCCTTTGGCTGTGTGGTTACCTTAGGGTCTTTAGGGTCCTGCGCCTGGCCCGGGTGGCAGTTTTTAGTCTCGACGCCGTGGCTCGCCTCAGCTGGGCAAACTTGGGGCGTCTGGTTCCGGTTTTGCGTCTCTGCAGCCAGCTTGGCAAGGTATTTCTTGCCAACCTTGGGGTGGCCCTGTGGCAAGGGCAGCACCTGCCCTTCCTTAACCAGCTTGTGAGCCTGCTTCTTGGTTAGCGGGCGGCCATCCCAATCCTTAGCGTTGGCACTGATTTGCGCTTTACGCTCTTTCTTGGCAGCTTTTTTGGCAGCTTTCTTAGCTTTTTTCTGGCTGCGCTCAAGCTCCTGCTCGGCGCTAAGCTCCTTAGCTTTCCCCATGTTCAACTCCTAAAACTGTTAAATGCGGACGCCGGGGCGAAACGGTCTGGGCCAGGGCGGGCCGGGGTGGCCCCGCTACGACAGCATTGAGGTGGACATACAGTATGGAACGGGCCAGTGCCGGTGGTGTTAACAATTTCGTAGCTTTCGCCACGGGCGTGCGCGGCGCGCTCCTCCATAATGTCCACCAGGGAGGACACAAACTCTGGGTCTTCGCTGACAGTGTCTGCGCGCTCATAGCCCAAGCCCAGTTCGGCGGCAGTTTGGGCGGCTTCCGTATCTAGATCGTAGACCACTTCCATATGGTCAGTGATGAAACCAATGGGAGCCACCACCACTGCCTGAATCTGGTCTCGGTCAAGCTGGGCCAGCACGTCATTAATGTCGCTTTCAAGCCACTTGGCGTGCGGCGGGCCAGAACGCGAGCAGTAAGCCAGATCCGCGTTCACCTGCTTAACTCCCAGCGCCCACTCCAAAGCTGGTTGTAAAGCCTCAATCAAAGCCTGGTGCTGGGCTACATAGCTGATCTCGTTAGCCAGGCGGGGGAAACGCTCCAGCTCCTCAGCGCTAGGGGCACTACCGGCCTCCATAGCCAGCGGGATCGAGTGGGTTACATATAGCAGCTTGATTTGCTGCGGTTTAAAGCCCTGCTCAGCTAGCTTGGCGTAAGCCACCTGGATGGAACGTACCTGGGCGTTAAACATGCCGTCAGTGTTGTAGTAGGGACGCACCTTATCCACGGTCAAAACCCCGGGGGCGTAAGTGTCCTCTAACTCCACCAGGGCGGCTGCAATATCCTCACGGTACTGGCGGCACCCCGAGTAGGAAGCATAAGCAGAGGTGGGCAGGGCCAAGATGCGGCGCGCGCCGGCGTCGGCCAATTCCCGTAGGCCCTCACTAACGAAAGGATGCCAGTTACGGTTACCCCAACCCAAGGCAATGTCACAGCCGCGCTGATCCAGCTCACGCCGCAGGTGGCCCAGCAGGCGACGGTTGCATTCATTAATGGGTGAAACCCCGCCAAAAAGCTTATAGTGCTCACTTACCTGCAGCAGGCGTTCATCAGGCACGCCGCGCCCGCGCGTAGCGTTACGCATAAACGGCAGTACGTCCTCGGGCCCATTAGGTCCGCCGTAGGACAGCAGCATGATCGCGTCATAGGGCGCAAGTGAAGACATTTCTCTCCTTATTAGACACTGTCAAAGTGTCGCTTGGGCTAGCATCCATGCCTAACACTAGCTGCAAAGCCTCCACGTATGCGTCCTGCTGCCCACTTTCGCCCGCTTTGCGGGCCATAACGGTGGGATTATGGATCAAACGTGCCGCCAAATGACGCAGTGCGCGGGTGGCGTCGTCGGCGCTAATGCACCCATCCACAGGGCGCAGCCGGGAGATCTCCTCCCCCACCACCTCATCCACATGGTCACGCAGGCGCCGCACCACCGGATCCATAGAGCGCGCCCCCAAGCTGCGCTCAAATACCTCCACTTCGCGGGCCACAATCTCGCGGGCCGCACGCACCTGTTCACCGTGCGCCTGGGGCACTGCGCGCTGCACGCTAAGCAGGTCAATGTAGCTGATACCAGCTAGGTCAGCTACCGCCGCCTCCACGTCACGTTGCAACGCCAAATCCAAGATCACCAGTGGAGTTTTAACCCGCTGCACAATCTCGCGGGTGAGCATCGGGCTACCCAAGCCGCGACAAGTAACCACCAGGTCTGCCGCGTCAAGCGCCTGCGCTAGCCGCGCCTCATCAACCCAGCCGATTCCACGTCCCTGCGCAAAAATTTGGGCGCGCTCGGAGCGTGAATACACCCGCACATTAGTGGCCCCCAGCTCGCGCAGGGCAGTGACCGTGGCACCCGCATAGGCGCCGGTGCCCACCAGCACAACCTGGGCCTCTTTAAGCGGGCGCAGTTTGGCGTCCTGTAAAGCTTGGGTAGCCAAATCCAGGCCCACCGCCACCACTGAGCGGCCCGAAGAAGCCAAGCCGGTGTGCGTGGCCACCAACCGACTGGTGCGTGAGGCGTGCTCAAGGGCGCGCCCCAAATCGCAGCTAAGAGTGTCTTCCTCCCAGGCCGCATGGAAGGCACGGCGCAGCTGGCCAGCAATTTCGCGCTCCCCCACCACCATGGATTCCAGCCCGGCGGCGGTGGCAAATAGGTCTAGGTGGGCTTGGTGTCCGGCCAGGTGGCGCAAATGCACCTGCTCAAGGGACAGCTCGACGCGGTGAGCCAGCACCGCGCGCACGTCGTCGGCAACAGCGGGGGTGACGCCAGAGCTAGCCAGCCTGCTTGGGGCGTCAACCAGGATTGCCAGGCGGTTGCAGGTACGCACCACCACGGCGCCGCGCAGGTAAGGCAGCGCGCGCATGAGTTTGGGGCCCAGGTTGTCTACCCGACTGAGTCGGGCAACCTCATCCAGGCTTTGATAACGATGATCGGCGGAGAGTAGATGAATAGTCACAGCGAGTGCTATTCAAGCACCTATCGGCCCGCCGCACACACTTATCTCGCGATTTGCGCAAAACTATTTTTATGCCACCACGACAGTTAACTCTAGAGCGCCGGTTTTCCCTGTAACCGCAAGGTTTTTTAAGTGTCGAAGTGTCATTTTAAATAAATAAAGACGCGGCGTCATAAAAGCGGTTAGGTAAGCATAACTGCCACTAATGCGGTATTTGAAAACGTGAATATTATTTAAATTATCTATGGCTAGAATTAATAAACGATGAATGCTTTGCCGCCACCCAACTCGCCCCAGCCCGCCCTCTTGGCTGCACTTAATGGGCAACGCCCCGCCCGCACCCCGGTGTGGTTTATGCGCCAGGCCGGGCGCTCTCTGCCCGAGTATCGCCAGCTGCGCGCCCAGGTGAATCTGCCCATGCTTGAGGCTTGCCTAAATCCGCAGGTGGTTGCACAGGCAACGCTTCAGCCGGTGCGCCGTCACGGGGTGGATGCGGCTATTTTCTTCTCAGACATCATGGTGCCACTGCGCCTGGCAGGGGTGGACGTGGAGATCAAACCGCAGGTGGGGCCGGTTTTGTCGACTCCAATCCGCACGCGCGACGACGTTGAGCGCCTACTTGGGTGCGGTTTTGGCCAGGGCACTTGGGCCAGTCACGACGGCGCCACTCACCAGGGCGCTGAGGGCGTGGCCGCCCTGCGTGAGGCTATTGCCCTGATTTTGAGCGAGCTGGGCACGCCCGCGCAGGCGCCGAAACCAGGGGCGCCGCAGCAAGGGGTGCCACAGCCGCTAGCTAAGGCGCAACTGGCGAGCCCGACGCAACCAGCAGACCCGGCCCAGGCGCAACCGGCGGGCTGGACCCCACTGATTGGCTTTGGGGGCGCGCCTTTCACTCTGGCCGCTTACCTGGTTGAGGGCAAGCCCAGCCGCGACCACCTGGCCGCGCGTTCTCTAATGCACGCCGACCCGCCCACTTGGGACCTGTTAATGCGCTGGTGCGCGCAGGTCACGGGCGATTTCATAGCATTGCAAATTAGCTGTGGCGCCTCGGCGGCACAGCTGTTTGACTCTTGGGCTGGTTCACTTAGCCCCACCGACTACCGCGAGCGCGTGGCCCCATACTCGGCGCTAGCTATTGCGCGGGCGCGCGAGGCGATCAGCCCAACCACTGGCAAGGCGGCGCCACTGATTCACTTTGCTACTGGCAGTGCGCGCCTATTGCCGCAGATGCTGGCGGCGGGGGCGCAGGCTGTGGGGGTTGATGACCGCACTGAGTTGGATTGGGCGATTGACCAGCTTGGGGGTAGCTGCCCGGTGCAGGGCAATTTGAACCCGGCTTTGCTGACGGCGCCGTGGCCGGTGATTGAGCAGGCCATTGTTGAGTGTTTACACGCGGGGCGCCAGGCGCCAGGGCATGTGTTTAACCTGGGGCACGGGGTGCCGCCAACTACTGACCCAGCCGTGTTAACGCGAATCGTCGAATTTGTTCATAAGGAAAGCTTATGAATCTGGACACTAAAAACAGTTCCACCCCGGCCACTCCGGTCGTTTCTCGCCCAAACCCGCTTAGTGACCTGCCCGATGAGGTAGATGCCCTAGTGATTGGCGGCGGGATCGCCGGCCTGTCTGCCGCCTGGCAGCTAAGCCAGGATGGGCTCAAGCCACTGCTGGTGGAGGCGCGCGGCTATCTGGGCGGACTGATTGCCCCCGGTTATATTGGCCCGGTCCAGGTGGATTTGGGCGCTGAGACTTTCGTTCCGCGCGGGGTGGAAACCGCCCAGATGGTGGCCGCTTTGGGGCTGGAGGCACTGGCCCCTAGCGGCGACGGTGCACGCCTGTTTTTACCTCCCAACCGTGCCAATGGTGAGAGCCACTGGCGTCTGTGGCGCTTCTTGCGTGATGCCTACCTGGGCATTCCTGCCGATCCGGGCGCGGACGACGTCGTCGCTATTTTGGGCGCTAAGGCTGCGCAACGTGCCGCCCAAGACCGCCACCTGGGCAGTGAGGTGGGCCAGGGCGCTGAGGGCGAGACTTTGGCGGGGTTTGTGGCCGCGCGCATGGGGCAGGCGGTGGTTGATCGCCTGGTGCGCCCGATAGTCGCCGGCATTTACACGTGTGATCCGGCCGATCTGGCCACTGACACGGTTACGCCGGGGCTGCGTCAGGCTACTCGTGAGCATGGCTGCCTGGCTGATGCGGTGGCTTTCCTGTTGGCGCGTTCGCGTAAAGCTACTGGTGGGCGCAGTGTTGATAAGTGCGTGCGCGGTGGCATGTTCCAGCTGACTGCGGCTTTGAGTCAGGCCATCACGACGGCGGGAGGCACTGTGCTCACTCGCGTTGGGGCCCAGCAGCTCATTGCTCCCGACGGCGCAGGCAACGCTGGCACTGTAAGCGGCGCCAACGCTAGTGACACCGTTTCCCACAGCACCAGCGGCGGCGCTAGTGGCGCCAGCAACGCGGCTTCCCGCGACGCCAGCGACAGCGTCGGCTACTGGCAAGTGGTGCTGGCCCCCACCAAACCGGGCCCGACTCCTTCGAGCGAGCCGGTCCCTGCCGGCACGCCGCGTACTTTGCGCACTAAGCGCCTGGTGGTGGCTTGTTCGGCGCGCCCAGCCTTGCGGCTGCTGGCCAGCGCAAACTTGGCAGCCTTAGACACTGACATCACTATCCCGGTGGGCGCGCCCATTGCGCGCTACTCACTGCTGGTTGATAGCCCTGAGCTGGACGCCGCCCCGGTGGGTCAGGGTCTGCTGGTGGCTCCGGCGCCGCCCGCAAGCTGCGCCGTCGAGCCCAGCAACCAGGGAAGCCCAACCCAGCCCGGCGCCGTCGAGAGCCCCGTGGGAGCCAAGGCCCTGTCGCATTTAAACGTTAAATGGCCCTGGATCGCCCAGGCTTTGGCGCCGCACCAGCATTTATTGCGCCTGTCGTATGGGCGTTTGGGGCAAAGTGAGCCGCAGGTAAGCCTGGAGCAAGCCCTAGCTGACGTGCAGGTTTTGACGGGCGTAACTATCCACCCCGAGCAGGTAAGCGAGCACAAGCTGGTGCGCTGGAACGGCACTTTGCCGCCGCTGCCGCCCAGCTACCGCGCGCGCATTGCGGCTTTTATGAGCCAGGTTGAAAACATTGAGGGTTTGGCGGTTACTGGCGCCTGGGTTGGTGGCACGGGCGTAAATGCGGTGGTCGCTCACGCGCGCACGAACGCCAGGCGCCTACAGCGCTCATAACGCCACAGTCCGCATAGCACTACAAATATATAGGAACTTCTTATGAGTGAAAAGGTTGTGCGTCTGGGGACGCGCGGGTCGGCTTTGGCTTTAGCTCAGTCGGGCATGGTGGCGCGCATGTTGGAAACTGCCGCCGCCGCCCAGGGTCTGGATTGGCGCGTGGAGCTGGTTACCGTGCGAACTCAGGGCGACACTTCGCGCGCAGCACTAAGCCAGCTTGGGGGCGTTGGGGTGTTTGCTGCCCAGCTGCGCACTCACCTGCTTGAGGGGCAGGTGGATTTGGCGGTGCACTCGTTTAAGGATCTACCCACCGCCCCGGTTGCAGGGCTGCGCATTGCTGCCACCCCACGCCGCGCCGATCCACGTGACGCCCTAGTGGCCTCGAACGGCATGAGCCTGGCGCAGCTGCCTAGTGGGGCGAGTGTAGGTACCGGCTCGCCTCGGCGTGTAGCCCAGCTAAAGGCTTTACGCCCCGACATTAAGACCGTGGATTTGCGGGGTAACGTGCCCACGCGACTGGGGCGTGTGCGCGGGGTTCAGGTTACCGCCGACGCTGGCACATCCCCCCAGGCTCTTGGCACCGGCGCGGATTTGGACGCCGTGGTGCTGGCTTGCGCTGGATTGGAGCGGCTGGGTTTGGCTGAGCACATAAGCGAGGCTTTCAACCCCGAGCAGATGCTGCCGGCGCCGTCGCAGGGTGTGCTGGCTATTGAGACCGCCCAGGAGCTTGACCCCCAGTTGGAGGCGGTAATAGCCCAGGTGAACGATCCGGCTTCACACCTGGCTGCGGTGGCTGAGCGTGCGGTGATGTCTACTTTGCAGGCTGGTTGCGCAGCCCCCGTGGGCACTTATGCCTACCTGGTGCATGCCGGCTTTGATTATGAGCTGCACTTGGAGGCCGGGGTGTTTGCTCTCGACGGCGCCGCTAGCGTGCGTAGCTACCAAGCTGTGACGCTTGGGGGCGTGGACCTAACCAAGGCTTGCCACCTGCAAAAAGCGACGGAGTTGGGTCAGCGCGCCGCCCAGGATTTGTTGGCGCAAGGCGCCGGGCAGGTAGCGGATTTGCAGGCTGTTAAGGAGCGTGGCTAAAGACGTGCCAGGGCAACAACTAAGCGCGCAGCAAGGTGACAACTAAGGTTTTACGATCGGATTTAGAGGTAGATGGTTATGGTTGTTTCACGTGAAACACTCGCCGGTTTACGGATGGCTTTGCCGCGCCTAAAGTCCGACGACGCCATTGCGGCAGCCCTTAAAACTGCCGGCGCCCAGGTGGATACTTTCGCACTAACCCAAACCATTCCCATTGAATCTGCACAGCTAGAACAGATGCGCCAAAGGCTTGCGGCTGGCTATTACGCCTGGGTGGTGCTCTCTTCCTGGCGAGCAGCACAGACCGTGCTGCCGCAGTTAAATTCGCTTGCGCTAGCACCCGCCTCACCCCCCACACTCAACTCACCCACCCTCACATTGAGCTCATTTGCACTAGCCTCGGAAGCTGCGACTCGCGAGAGTTCCGCTAAACAAAGCCTTGTCTGCGCCAACCAAGCAGATTCCATTCAACAAGCAGATTCCATTCAAGGCATTCAAGGAACCACGCATTTGGCAGTGGTTGGCCACTCCACTGCCGAGTGGGTAAATACCCACTGCGCACTTAAGTCCGCCCTGGTGGGCGCGGGTAGCGCCGCCAAGCTATTGGAAATTTTCCCGATGCCGCCCGTCAGGCGAGCCACACCCACCGGGCAAGCCCAGGCCACCAGACCCACCGGGCAAACCACCATTTGCCTGCCTCAGTCACAGCTAGCCGCCCCCAGGCTAGCCCAGGGACTTAGCCAGCTTGGCTGGCAGGTAGATGCCGTCGCCACCTACACCACCACACCCCTCCCCCAGCTACCAGCCCACCTCAAAACCCAGTGGCAAGCCGGGGCGTGGG
>ERZ772779.172-NODE-172-length-31744-cov-10.876803_pt1 | contig 31744 bp, 26 predicted proteins | sample MGYA00511360_ERZ772779 | MGnify/ENA primary metagenome ERZ772779 (study PRJEB29015, sample SAMEA2738112) | human oral metagenome | biome: human oral; feature: human-associated habitat; material: saliva | place: China | collected 2231 ...
AGTCGTCCTGGACGGACTTCTTCGAGTGGATCTTCACGACGATGTCGTACTCGCCCGAGGTGAGCACGTCATTGCAGTCCACCAGGAAGGCGCCGATGTCGCGGCCGCGGTTGGAGGAGACGACGCGCACGTCGGCGTCCACGCCTCGTTCCTGGGCGCGCGCTTCGATGAGGGCCTTGTTCTCCTCGTTCGAGGTTGTGGCCACCAGGTGGTAGCCGGCGGGCAGAACGCTCAGGCGGTCAAGGATCTCGTCGGCCATGTCGGCGTAGAAGATGTGGGCGACGGCGACGACGTTGAGGGAGGCTGCCGCGTCCAGGGTGGCCTGGTCGGCGCGCGGCGGGATGACGGTGGTCAGGCCCGCGTTCGTCACGAGGTCACGCGGACGCGAGGTGCGCGCTAGGTTCGTGAGGATCAGGTCGGTGTCGTAGCCAGCCCGGCCGACTAGCTCCAGCATGTCCGCGCCGATGATCGCGTGGCGGTCCAGGTACAGCGGGTCGTGGAACAGGTTGCGGCGCTTGAGGATCGGGCACCCGTCCGCGAGCAGTAGGGCCGCGTTATCGAAGACGGGGTTGGGCGAGGGGTAGTCCTCGCGCGGGTATGCCACGGCGTGGGTGTAGCCGAGCTTTCCAAAGTATTCCGTGAAACGTGACTCGTGCCACTGGATCGAGTCGTTGTAGGAGCGGATCGGGGGCATCTCATCCCAGTACGTGCGGAAGTCCGGGGAGCTGAGCAGCGGGTTGCGCACCGCGATCCAGTGGGACTGGATGTGGCGGGGCATGCGGGAGGAGGCCAGGAAGGGGTGGGGGCGAATCTCGTCATGTTCGGTGATGCCCCAGAAGTCGATGGCCCCCGCCGCATCGATACGGTCGAAGAGATTCTTCCACGGGTGGATGGGGGCGAAGAAGGTGTAGTTGAAGAGGATCAGCTCGTCGAACTGGCCGAGGCGTTCCCATCCGAAGCGGGCGATGCCGTCGCGGTAGCCGCCCACGTCGAAGCCGGTGTTTTCCCGTTCGAACACCTCGGTCGCGCCCGTCAGGAGGCGCTCGCGCGCGGTGTCGTCCAGAGGGGAGTTGGACACGACGAGGATCTCGTCCAGGTACTCGCGCAGCGAGGTCAGGCACTGAACGACATAGTCGTCGACGATGCCCTGGGGGTCAAAGAACAGGAAGATACCGGCGCGCTTCACGATGTCACTCCCCCGCACCGTCGACGGCGGCGAGGATCTGGCGGATCTTCGTCGCGTCGCCCCACACGCCCGGGGAGTCGTAGGGGCGGTCCGGGAAGGCGCCGTACTCGAGGGTGATGTCCAGGTCGTTCTCGCGGATGTAGGCCTCGACGCGGTCGGCCAGGCTCATGGGCTCGCCGCTGCAAATGTTGATGATGCCGTCGACCTCGTCCTGGGAGACGGCGGCCGCGATCTGGTAGGCCAGTCCCTGAATGGAGATGAAGTCGTAGAGGTTCTTGCCCGTGGTGAAGGGGAAGGTCTTCTTCCCTTCCTGGGCGGCGGCCAGGAGCTTGGAGAAGATCGAGGAGCCGTGCGCGTCGTCGCCGACGATGTAGTAGCCGCGCAGCCACTGCATGATTGCGCCGTGCTTGTCGGTCAGCAGCGTCGTGATCTGTCGCAGCGCGTTCTTGGAGATGCCGTACAGCGAGGCGGGGTTGCACGCGGAGTTTTCGTCGATGGGGCCTTCCCAGTAGCCGACCTCGTGCATGGAACCCATGACGGCCAGGTGGGTGCAGCCGCCCTCGAGGAGGTTCTCGATGAAGCGGTAGTGGGCAGGTAGATCCTCGATGTGGGCCGGCGAGTTGTGCACGAAGCCGTCACGCCACGCGAGGTGCAGGACCGCGTCCGGGCGTCCGAGCTGGTCGTAAATGTCAGTGTCGCCGCTGAAAATCTGGGTGTCGATGCGACGCGCACGCTCGTCGACACCGTCGAGGCGGAAGTCGACGACGCTGACGTCGAGGCCGCGCTCCAGCAGGGCGTGAACAATGTGGCGGCCAATGTAGCCACCGGCTCCGGTAACGAGGACAGTCTTCACCATGTCAGCCAGTCTATCAAGGCGTAGGCGCTACGCAGCTCCGCCCCGCGTTGTGTGCCGTGACGCACCCACCGGCCCCCGCCTCGTTCCCGGGTCGATGGCGCTAGGAACGCAAGGCGGTGCGGTGGCGCAGCGCGCGAGGCAGGGCGAGGAGACCCTGGAGAACTCCGCGGGCGACCGGCCCCCGTCCGCCCGAGCGCACTGCCCGCGCAATCGAGCGGGCGATGGCGCGCGCAACGACGCCCCACGGGGCGTGCTGGGCGGCGACGATGATGCGGTTGCGCGCGTTGACCCGCAGGAACATGGGCGAGGACGTGCCCGAGGAGGCGGCGTGCTCGTGATCGACGACGGCCCCGGCGACGAAGCGCACCTCGTACCCGGCCTCGCGCAGCTTGTAGGACAGGTCGGTGTCCTCGTAATACATGAACAGGTCGGTGCGCACTCCCCCGACGGCTCGCCACGCGTCGGCGTCGATGGCGCAGGCGCCGCCGCACAGGCCGAAGACCTCGGGGGCGGGCAGCGGGGAGTCGGCGGGGTCCAGCCACGAGCGGTCGTAACCGTTGCCTGCCGGATCGACCTCGTTGCCGGTCGAGTTGATGAGGACCTGGCCGCCGCTCTCACCGTCGGCGACGCGCGTCCAACGGCTGCCATCGCGGGCGACGAGGAACTCCGTGTCCGAGGGCGCGGAGGGACGCCAGGTGCCGGTGAGGAGGATGAGCGCGGTCGTGGCGCCCACGGCCTCGCCCAGGGGAGCCAGGAGCGCGTCGAGGAAGCCGTCGCGCACGGTCGCGTCGTTGTTGAGCAGGACAACGGCATCTTCGCTCAGGCCGGCCGCTCCTGCCATGACGCCGGCACCGAAGCCGTCGTTCGTTCCGGCGTTCACGATGGACACGCGCGCGGGATCGGCGGCGCCGCGCAGCTCGTCGAGGCCCTCACGCAGGACGGTCAGGGAGTCATCGTCGGATCCGTTGTCGACGATGACGAGGCGGTCCCCCTGCCCCATCTGCGGGGCGATCGAGTGGGCGGCTCGCAGGGTGAGCGGCGCGTTCTTCCAGTTGACAAGGATCACCCTCGCGCTGCGCGCCCTCATCGCTCACCCGCCAGGTCCGCGTAGACGGCGGCGTGGGCAGCGGCGGAGGCCTCCCACGTGTAGTCGCGGGCGCGCTCGATGCCGGCGGCGGCGAGGCGGTCGTGCTCGCTTCCGGCGGCGGCTTCGAGGGCCTGCGCCAGGGCCGAGGCGTCGGTGGCCGGCACGAGGAGGCCGGCGTCGGTGCCCGTAATCTCCGCCATGCAGGTGTGAGCGCTGGTCACGACGGGTGTTCCGTGCGCCATGGCCTCGAGGACGGGCAGGCCGAAGCCCTCCCAGATCGAGGGGAAGGTGAAGACGCGGGCGCCCGCGTACGCGCAGGCCAGGTCGGCATCGTCCAGGCGTCCGAGGACGTGGACGCGCTCGGGCGGCACCGGCGCATCGGTCGGGTCGGATCCCCATCCGGCGGGTCCGACGAGGACGAGGTCGAGGTTGCTGCCGCGCATCTGCTCGTACGCCGCCAGCAGGGTGGGCAGGTTCTTGCGGGGCTCGCGGGTGCCGACCCACAGGACGTAGGGGCGCGCCAGGCCGTGGCGGGAGCGGAACTCCTCCACCTGTGCATCGGTGACGGGCGTGTGGCTCAGGCCGTGCGGGATGACGGTGATGCGGGAGGCATCCAGGCCCGCTTCGATGCAGTCATCGGCGGTGGCCTGCGAGGGCACGATGATGGCGTCGGCTCGCTTCCTCGTGATCTCGAGAGCGCGGTGGAAGTATGCGGCGCCGTGGGCCGTGAAGTGGTCGGGATCGCGCAGGAAGGCGACGTCGTGGACGGTAACTGCCAGGGGACGGGAGGTCGGCGGGATCGCCCACGTGGTCGCGTGCACGACATCCGCGCCCCCGCCCGACCCGACGCCAAGCATCCGGTCGACGCTGGGGGTACCCAGCCGATCCCACGCGGCGTACAGGGCGCGGCGAGGCAGCGCCGAGTTGAGTACGGGGATGGTCAGGCCCACCTCGTTCGGCGCGGGTTCGCCCGCACCGCGCCGCGCCGCGATGCCGATAGCACGCACACCCTGGTCTGCCAGGCGGGCGGCGACCTCGACAATGTACCGGCCGGACCCCCCGGGCACCGGCTGCCACATTTGCTCGACGACCATTCCAACGTTGACGCTCATGCGTCCAGGGTAGTTCACGGGCGCGCGGGGGCGGGAACAAAAGTATCCACAAGCGCAAAATGGCATACGATAAGGGGAATAGTTGTTGCTCCCGACCCAATGGGGATGATCGTGGCCCACTTCGTTTCTCACTCGTATCCGATCCGCGTCCTGCTGGACGGCACCGCGATCCCCGCAGACCTGGGCGGCGTCGGCCGCTACGTGGATGACCTGGTGCCGGAGCTGGTCGAGCAGGGCGTGGACCTGACGATGGCGGTCCAGGAGCGCGACGCCCAGCATTTCGCGCTCCGTCTGCCCTCGGCCCGCATCATCCCGATTTCGCAGCGTTTCGAGTCCCGTCCCGCGCGCATGGCGTGGGAGCAGACGGGCCTACCCAAGCTGATCCGTAAGGTCCGTCCCAACGTCCTGCACTCCCCGCACTACACGTCCCCGCAGTTCCCGGGCGTGCCCGTCGTCATCACCCTGCACGACGCGACGTTCTTCTCGCACCCGCAGGCCCACTCGCGCCTCAAGCAGCGTTTCTTCACGACGGCGATTCGCCGCGCAATTCGCCGCGCGGACGCCCTCGTGGTTCCCTCGCTGGCCACGCGCGACGAGACCATCAAGTACGCGGGAGGCGATCCCTCGCAGTTCTTTGTCGCCTACCACGGCGTGGATCGCTCGATCTTCCACCCGGTCTCAGACGCCGAGCGTGAGCGCGTCAAAGCCTCGCTGGGCCTGGAGGGCCGCGACTACATCGGCTTCCTAGGTACGCTGGAGCCCCGCAAGAACGTGCCAAACCTGGTGCGCGGCTGGGTCAAGGCCGTCTCCGACCGCCCGAATCCGCCGACCCTCGTGCTGGCCGGCGGCAAGGGATGGGACGAGGACATCGACCCGGCCCTGGCCTCGGTGCCCGAGCACCTGACAGTGCTGCGTCCCGGCTACCTGCCGCTTGAGGACCTGCCCGGTTTCCTCTCGGGCTGTCTTATCCTGGCCTACCCCTCGATCGCCGAGGGCTTCGGCTTGCCAGTCCTAGAGGCCATGAGCTGCGGTGCCGCGACGCTGACGACCCGCCTGACGTCCCTTCCGGAGGTCGGCGGCGACGCCGTCGCCTACTGCGACATCGACCCCGATTCGATCGCCTGTGCCCTGGTGGAGCTGCTGGATGCCCCCGCTCGCCGCGAGGCGTTGGGAGCCGCGGCGATCCCGCGCGCCAACGAGTTCACGTGGGCCCGCGCCGCCTCCGTCCACATCGACGCATTCCGCGCTGCTGCGCGTTCCTGAAAAGAAGGAGGAAGTACAGATGAACGCTGTGCGCGTGGAGCGTGCCAACGAGGCGGAACCCGAGAAGGCGGAGTCGGCCTCGTCGCGTCCAAAGGCTCCTCGGCGTGGCCGGGGCGAACCCGGCCGCTCCCCTTCCCTTCTCGCGGTTCTCATCCTCATCGTCGCGGTGATCACATCCGCGCTCGCTTGGGTTGTCGCCTCCCCCGTGGGCGCCTCACCCGACGAGGATTACCATCTTGGCGCGATGTGGTGTCCACCTCCCGTGGACGAAACAGGTTGCCAGATCGGCACAAAGAACGGACAAAAGGCCGTTATCGTGCCCCAGACTCTGGCGAAAGAAAACGTCACCTGCTACGCCTTTGAGCACGATAATTCGGCGCGCTGTACCTTCGCGTACTCGGACGATTTGACGGCTACGACCCTGCGGTGGGATGACGGCCTCTACCCGTGGGGCTACTACCAGTTTGCGCACCTGTTCGTCCAGCATTCGACGAACCGGGCGGTGTTGGCATTGCGGGTTTTCAATACACTCTTGGCGATCGCACTGCTCGGCACGATTATTGCCTTGGCTGACTCGGAGCTACGAAGCGCGATCAGCGTCGCGCTAACCATCGCGTGGCTACCAATGGGCTTCTATTTCATCGCAAGCATGAACCCCTCCTCGTGGGCGATCAGCGGCACTTTTGCCTTCGCTTCCGCCATGTTAGCAGCCACACGGTCCGCAGGGCTCAGGCGCCTCGGGCTTATCGCCTGCGCATTAGCCGGCGCTGTCGTTGCGTGTACGTCGCGCGCTGACAGCGCATTCTTCCTCTTCGTTGTGACGGTCGCTCTGGCCTTTGCCGTTCCGCTACGTCGCCGCATCATTCCCGAGGCCGTGGTGGCCTCAATTGCCTCTGTAGTCGGCGTTGTGATCATGCTTCGCACGAATGCGTCGTCGAATCTGGTGCCGGTTGAGGCGAGTGCCGCCACTGTCCGGCGCCGCGCGATTCTCCTGCAGAATTTGGCGGGAATCCCAGAGTATTTGAAGGGTTTTGTCGGCTACCGCACGGGGCCGGGGTGGAATGACGTGACTTACCAGGGCGGGGTGAGGCGAACAGCACTGGCGATTGTTATTGTGCTCATCTGTTGGGCCCTGGCGCATCTGTCATGGCGTCGGGCACTGTCAGCGTTGGTCGTCCTCGGTGCGATCGTCGGTGTTCCTGTCACGATCGGCGTGCAGGGCCGTTTCTCAAATGTGGAGATCTATCAGCCCCGCTATATGTTGCCGCTCTTCGCTGTGTTTTTGTTGATGCTTCTGGCGCCCAGCCCCGCTCGCTCCGATCATCACCGTCGGGGCATTGGTGCCATGCCATTGCGTCCCCCTTCCGGGATTTTCGGACGCCTGTGCGTGGGCGTTGTCGCAACGCTTTGGGCCCTGACGTACGCCCGCGCTCTCTACCTCATCATTGAGCGCTACGCGTTCGGCTGGAACCCGCAGAGGTACCCGATTGATCTGTCCACACGCAACTTGAGCGCGGGATACGAGTGGTGGTGGCCGGGGGCCCCAATCGGCCCGATGGCGGTGTGGGTCATCGCCTCACTTTGCGCTTGCGTCGCCATCGCACTGATGCTCTATCTGTGGAATCAATCTGCGATCCGGGAGCGTATCGAGGATCACTAAAACTCACAGCCACCGCGTTCACATAATTCTATTTTGATGCTACGATCGAACACGCAGCAGAATAAGAGACCTGCGAACGAAAGGTGATTGCATGCCCTCTACAAACGTCGGCACGCTCAGCGAGCCCCAATTCAACATTCTGACCGCCCTGGCCGCGGCCAATTCCCCCCTCACGCAGCGGGCGCTGTCGGAGGCCACCGGCATGAGCCTGGGGCGCGTCAACACCGCCACCCGCGAGTGCGAGGCCGTCGGCTACATCGACGAGCGCGCGATCACCGACGCGGGCCGCGAGGCCCTCGAGCCCTACCGCGTTACGGGTGCCGTCATCATGGCCGCGGGCCTGTCCTCGCGCTTCGCGCCCATCAGCTACGAGCGCCCCAAGGGAACGCTCAAGGTGCGCGGCGAGATCCTCGTCGAGCGTCAGATCCGCCAGCTCCACGAGGCCGGCATCACGAACATCGCACTGGTCGTGGGCTACAAGAAGGAATATTTCTTCTACCTGGCCGACAAGTACGACGTCGACATCGTCGTCAACCGCGAATACGCCACGCGCAACAACAACGGCTCACTCTGGCTCGTCAAGGACCGCCTGGACAACACCTACGTGTGCTCCTCGGACGACTACTTCACGTCCAACCCCTTCGAGCCCTACGTGTACAAGTCCTACTACTCGGCAAACTACGTCGAGGGCCCCACCGACGAGTGGTGCATCAAGACGGGTCCGGGCGACCGCATCACGGGCGCGACAGTGGGCGGCAAGGACGCGTGGGTCATGCTCGGCCACGTCTACTTCGACCGTGTCTTCTCCGCGAAGTTCCGCGAGATCCTCGAGCAGGTCTACCACCTGCCCGAGACGGTGTCGAAGCTCTGGGAGTCCATCTACCTGGATCACATCAAGTCCTTCGACATGGTGATCCGGCGCTACCCTGACGGCGTCATCCACGAGTTCGACTCGGTCGACGAGCTGCGCAACTTCGATCCCCTGTTCATGGAGAACGTGGACTCTGAGGTCTTCGACCACATCGTCGACACGCTGGGCTGCGCGAAGTCCGACATCTGTGACTTCTACCCACTCAAGCAAGGCATCACGAACCTGTCGTGCCACTTCGCGGTGGGCGACGACGAGTACGTCTACCGCCATCCGGGGATCGGCACAGAGAAGATCGTGGACCGCAGCGCTGAGTTCGCTGGCTTGCGCCTAGCCGCCGAACTCGGCATCGACGATACCTTCATCACGGGCGACCCGGCAGCGGGATGGAAGCTCTCACGCTTCGTGCGCGACGTGCGCAACCTGGACGTAACCCGCCCTGAGGAACTGAAAGCGGCCATGGAGATGGACCGTGCGCTGCACACTTCCGGTCGCGTCCTGGACCGCTCCTTCGATTTCGTGACCGAAGGCTTGCGCTACGAGGGTCTCCTGAAGACCTTCGGCCCGATTGATGTCCCCGGCTACTTTGAGCTGCGCGACAAGGTCCTGCGCCTCAAGGCTTTCGCGGACGCGGACGGGTTCGAGGTCGTCCCCTCGCACAACGACTTCTTCCCCCCGAACTTCCTGGTGGATAACGATGGCAACATCAGCCTCATCGACTGGGAGTATGCGGGGATGTCGGACATGGCCGCCGACTTCGGAACGATGACCGTGTGCACGGCGGAGATGACCCGCGAGCGCGCCGCCGCCGCCATGGAGTATTACCTGGGTCACGCCCCCAGCGAGGCCGAGGAGCGCCACTTCTTCGCCTACGAGGTGTTCGCGGGCTGGTGCTGGTACCTGTGGGCACTGGTCAAGGAAGCCGAGGGGGATGATGTGGGCGAATGGCTCTACATCTACTACTCGCACGCAACACGCACACTGGATTCCCTGCTCGCTTCCTACGAGGCCATCTCGGCCTCGGGCACTGAGGATTCCAAGGAAGGTGAACTGGCATGAAAACTCAGCATGGAGGCAAGCGCTACGGTATCTTCTCGGGCGCCCTGTGGGGCCTCGACACGGTTGTCCTGGCGATCGCTCTGGCGATGATCCCCTTCGCGGATTACGGGCAGTCGGCCCTCGCCGGCGCTGTCCTACACGACGTGGCATGCGCCGTGATCCTGGTGGTCTACATGGCTCTTCGCGGTCGCCTGAGGGACACCGTGAAGGCGCTGCGCACGCGGCCGGGCAAGTCGGTCATCGCGGCGGCCCTGCTGGGCGGCCCGATCGGCATGAGCGGCTACCTGATCGCCATCGACAACATCGGCCCCGGACTGACGGCGATCATCTCAACGTTCTACCCGGCGCTGGGCACGCTGCTCGCCTTCGCCCTCCTCAAGGAGCGCATGGCTTTCCGTCAGATCGTGGCCCTACTGGTCGCGCTCGGCGCGATCATCGCGACCGGCTGGTCGGCAACCTCCGAGCCGGTCGAGGGCGGCAACGCGATCCTCGGCGTGGCTGGCGCGCTGGCCTGCGTCATGGGCTGGGGCTCCGAGGCCGTCATCCTCACGTGGGGTATGCGCGACGAGGCCGTGGATGACGAGGTGGCGCTGCAGATCCGCGAGACGACCTCGGCGGTGGTCTACCTGTTCATCGTCGCCCCCGTCGCCGGCGTCTTCGGCTTCACCCTGCACTCCCTGGCGAACCTGTCCGCGGGCGTCGTGGCCCTGGCGGGTCTGGCAGGCACGGCCTCGTACCTGTTCTACTACAAGGCCCTGTCGGCCATCGGCGCGTCGCGAGGCATGGCCCTGAATATCTCCTACTCGGCGTGGGCGATTATCTTCGCCCTGGTGTTGCAGGGCACGGTACCCACGGCCACGCAAGTCGTCTGCTGCGTCGTCATCCTGGTGGGCACCGTCCTGGCGGCGACTCCCTCGTGGGGTGATCTACTTCCCAGGCGCGCGGGTCGCGTCAGCGACAACAAGGCGTGAGACAATGGCTGGTGGGCGCGCATGCGCCCACCAGCTTTCCGCACCCGGAGGACTTATGACGACGCCCCCCAGCGACCTGCGCAAGGTCCATATGCTGCTGACCTACATCCTGTCGGAGTTCGACCGGGTGTGCGAGGAGATCGGCGTGACCTACGCGCTCTACGGCGGCAGCGCGATCGGCGCCGTGCGTCACGGTGGTTTTATTCCGTGGGACGACGACATCGACGTCTGCATGATCCGCGAGGACTACGAGCTTTTCCTGCGCGAGGCCCCGGCCCTCCTGTCGGAGGGTTTCCGGATCGACAACCAGGCCAGCACGCCGCGCTATCACCTGTTGTTCTCCAAGCTTGGCCTGGAGGGGACCGTGTTTCGTTCCCAGGGCGAAGTCAACCCCGATTACACGCCGCCAATCTTCTTGGACATTTTCCCATTGGACACTGTGCCCGAGGATGAGAAGCGTTTCCGTTCGATGTGCCGCCGCACCTGGTGGTGGGGACGCCTCCTCTTCCTGTCGGGTATTCCGACCCCGAGCTTGCCCGGCATGGTGGCGTGGAAGCGCTCGCTCGTGCACGCGGTGACGCGCACGGCGAATCTGGCGCTGCGTGCCGCGCAGATATCCCCGCGCGGCCTGTACGCCCGGTGGGAGAAGGCCGCGCGGGCGGCGGAAGGCGAGCAGACGGGTACCTACGCCGATTTCACGATGCGTGACCCGTGGAATTGGATCGTGCACCGCGACGAGTTTGTGCCGACGCGCCGCGTTCCTTTCGAGGCGATCGAGGCGTCGATCCCTCACGACGTGGAGGCACTGTTGACGCGTGGATACGGCGACTACATGCGCATCCCGGATCCAGCGGATCGCCGCACGCACTTGCCCGAGATAATCGAGTTTGGCCGTTTCGACCCGGATCGTGGCGGGGTGCCGGATCTGCTCGCGCCTCGACCGCAGGAGGATTCCTCTGCGGCCGCGTCCACCGAGAAGGAGTAGTGAATGCGCATCGCGTTCGTCGTCAACAGCTATCCTCCGCGTTTGGGCGGTTTGGAGTCGCACATTTACCATCTGTCGGTGTCGCTGGCGCAGCTTGGCCACGAGGTCGTCGTCCTGACGATCGCGGACGAGCCCGGCCGACGCACGGAGGAGAATGTCGACATTCGCACGGATCGCCGGTACTTCCCGGTCGCCGACATCATCAGTTTTCCGGCTCTGGGGGCGACCCATTCCATCGCGCGTTTCTTGCGTGAGCGGCGCATCGACGTCGTCAGCGTGCATACCCGTTTCTTCCCGATGAGCTTCGTGGGTGTGCGCGCCGCACATCAGGCTGGCATCCCGGTCATTCACACGGAGCACGGTTCCGGTTTCGTTGCGTCTTCCTCGCCGATCATCGCCCCCGCGTCGCGCATGGTGGACCTGACGATGGGACGTTACGTGCTGCGTCACGCGGATCGTGTGCTGGGCGTGTCAGAGCAGGCCGCAGCCTTCGCGTCGCGTCTGGGCGGAGTGAGCGCGGACGTTTTCTACAACGCGATTACGCCTCCTGCGCCTCACGACGAGCCGATCGAGGACCGCCCCCGCCACCTGGTGTTCGTCGGCCGCATGGTCCCCGGCAAGGGGTGGGATACCTTCATCGAGGCTGTGGCTCAGCTGCGTGCTGAGGGGCAGGAGGTCACCGGCGAGCTGTTGGGCACGGGTGCCGACCTGGAGGCGGCTCGATCCCTCATCACGGAGCGAGGCTTGGGCAAGTACGTATCGGCTCCGGGGCGTGTGAGCGCGGACGAAGTCCGTGCCCGTTTGGCGGGTGCGACCCTCGTCAACCCGACGGTCCTGTCGGAGGGCTTCCAGACGACCTTGCTCGAGGTGTTGGCCGAACGCGGGCGCGTCGTCACCTTTACGGTGCCCGGCGCGAATGTCCTGGCGGAGCAGGGCAACCCGGTTGTCATCACCCCCGATCGCACGGTTGAGTCTCTCGTGACGACCCTTCACGACTTCTTGAACAATCCACCCACTCTGGGTGATCCCGCCCTGATCGATGCGTGGACGTGGCCGGTGCGGGCCCGCGAGTACGCCAGTATCGCCGAGTCGCTGCTGGGCGGCTCGACCCCACACGACCCCATCCACGTCTGACGTCCGTCCCTGTTTCCCGAGGAACACTCATGCCTTTCATCAGCATCATCATTCCGGTCTACAACGCGCAGGAGTTCTTACCCAACGCCCTTGGCTCCATCGAAGCGCAGGACTTTTCAGACTGGGAGGTGATTCTCGTTGATGACGGCTCAACGGATGATTCACCCGCCATGTGTGATTCCTACGCGCGGCGCGACCAGCGTTTCCGCGTCATTCATCAGGAAAACGCCGGCACGAGCGCGGCTCGGAACACCGCCCTCAAGGCGGCGCGTGGCGAGTACATCACGTTCATGGACAATGACGACTGGTGGCGCATCCCTGAGGCTTTGACGCTTGTCCACGAGGCCCTGACCAGGCGCCCCGTCGATCTGCTATGGCACATGAGTGCACGAGCCAACCCGGAGGGCACGCAGATCACGGAGGCTGAGCCCACGGCGATCGCTGCGATGATCGATTCCCTCGGAACCGACGAGGCGATCCGCGCGATCATCGACAATGAGCTGACGACGAGCGCCGTGTGGACGAAGGTTATCCGCCGCGAGTTCTTGGCCAAGCACGGTATCGCCTTCCCCCCGAGGATGCGCAACGAGGACACGGATGTGAGCGCGCAGATCATCGCGCGCATTGATTCCGTGGCGTGGCTCGACCAGCGCTTCTACGTGTACCGGATGGGTCACCCCTACGCTCAGACCTCGCACTCGCTGGCGATTTCCACGGTTGATGACCTCGAGCACGTGCTGCGCTCAAATCTGTCCGACGCGCGCACGCTGTCGCAGGGGCGCCGCGGTGCCCTCATGGCATTCCTGGCGCGCCCAATGATCGTATGGGTGGGCCAGGCCTCGGCGCTGGGTCTGCTCGACGAGAAGAAGCACGGCGAGGACGCGCGCCGCAGGAACGCTTTCGTGCGTCAGTTCTTCCTGCCGCTCGTCTCCGAGTCTCGCACGCGCGAGGCGCGCATCGCCCAGTGGGCGTGTCGCCTGCTCGGGGTGAGCGCCTCGGCCAAGGTGCTGGGCATTCAGTTCCGTCGCATGCACCCCGAGCTGGCCGCTAACTCCAGGACGAAGTAATTCCACGCCAGCGGGATTCGCGCCCGCTCAGTCGGCGTAGGGCTGCTCGCCCACCCACTCAACGGAGCGGACATGGGCGGGCGGCCGCTGGTCCTCGGGTGGAACCTCCTGCCAGTTCCCGTAGTACTCCTGCAAGAGTTTTTCCGCTTGCGCGGGGATTGCGAATTCGCGCCCTTCGAAGCTTGCGGTGCGCGTGGGGAAGAGTTCGTCTGGCCGGATGATATTGCGACTCATGACGTCGTCGAGGAGCAGGACGTAGCGTTCGTTGTCTGCGTCGGACACTGCGGAGCGATGGCAGGCGCGGGCCATGTCGTCTTGCTTGCGCGAGATCGCGTACAGGTCAGCGAAGTAGGTGATCGGGTAGAGCATGTACTTCGCAACGCGGCGCAGCGCAGAGGTGGCGTAGCGAGGATTGGATGCGGCGATGTATTTCCACCACACGAGGCGGTGTTCCTTCTTCGCGGTGCGGTGGACGGCCGGGTCGGTAATGTCAACGCGTTCGAGGGGGAAGATGTCGACCCACAGGCCCAGGGTGCCGGCGGACTCGTCGAGGAAGGACTCGACAGCGCGGGTGCGGGTGTCAACGAGCTTGCAGTAGGAGTTGATCGAGGTGCGGTCGCGGTAGCTGACGAGGGAGTAGTGCCCTCCGAGCGCCCCCTGCTTCCACAGGTCGTAGAGCTTTTCGTAGTCGTCACGGGGCATGTAGACGTCAATATCGTCGTCCCAGGGGATGAAGCCACTGTGTCGCATCGCCCCGATGAGCGTGCCGTATGCGAGCGCATAGGAGAGCTGATGCTCGCGGCAGACGCGGTCCAGCTCGGTCAGAATGTCTAGTTCAATCGCCTTCACCTGGCGCGCCTCAAGCTGAGTCATCGGCCCTCTCTTATCGTTGAATCGACGATGTCGGAACTGAGACCCAGGGTAGTACAAGGGTCCGATCTGGCGCATGCTTCACACACGAACGGGTCCTGACGCTCAGACGCTCAGGAAGCGCACAAGACACGACCGACCAACATGAGAATTACTAACAAAGTGACAACTTTGTCCATTCCACGATTCACTCGTTTTTGTATGGACAATTGACTGGTGCGAGGAATAGGCTAATACCCGTCGGAAGGACCGAGCCTCAGCGGCTCGATGCCCTTCATCTTCACAAGGCCGTGTGGGTACCACACGGCCTTCACCGTGCCTCCCCCACACACATTGACTTTCAAACACACACAGGAGACACCATGGAACCCCTCGTCCGCGAGACCACGACCGCCGCTCAGTCCATCCGTTCGGAGCAGGCCCACACCACCGCGACCACCAACCTCGTGAGCTTTGCCTTCGCGATGACCACAGTCTTCATTGCCGCGATCGCCATGTCCTTCGTCGGTATCGCGACCTCCTCAATCGTCATCTTGGGAGCCGCGACCATCATCTCCACCGCCGCCGCCTTCGTGGGCGTGTACGGCACGAAGAACCTGATGAACCGCTAACTCCAGAGCCGGTCCCGAGCGGATCACTCCAGACAACAAGTCAGGCCTACTCCCCCCGACCCCCGGGACAAGTGGGCCTGACTCTATACGACGCCGGTCGACTGTCACAGCGACATGGCGACGACGGCGCGACCCTGGACGGCACGGTTACGCAGGGCCTCGTATCCGGCGCCAGCCTCTTCGAGCGAGAAGCGGCGGGTGACCAGGTCATCGTAGTTAATGACGCCGCGCGCGGCGAGGTCAACAACGGCGGGCAGATCCTGACGCGTGCGAGCCCCATAGGATCCGAGGATCGACTGCGAACGACGCACGGTGCGGCTGATCTCCACCTCGGCGGTCTGGCGACCAGCACCCAGGCAGATCGGCACCATGCGACTACCGTCGGCGAGAACATCGAGGGTGATGCTCCACGTGGAGGGAATTCCCAAGGCCTCGAAGGAGACGTCGACGCCGCGGCCGTTCGTCAGCTTGAGGACCTCCTCTCGCACATCCTGGGTCATGGAGTTGATCGTCGCAGTCGCACCGAAGGCTTTGATAGCCTCGAGCTTATCGTCGGCGACGTCGATGGCGATGACCTGGGATGCACCGAAGGCACGGGCGATCTGCACGATGTTCAAGCCGACACCACCCACAGCGACGACGGCGACGGTCTCGCCGTACTTGATGTCGGCACCGCGTCGGACCGCACCATAGCCGGTCATGGCGGCGCAGCCCAGGATCGCTGAGGAAACAGGGTCAACACCCTCGGGCACGATGGCCAGAGCGGTCGCGGGAACAACCGAGTACTCGGCCAGGCCACCCATGGAGCACATCTGGATGGGCTCGCCATCCAGGGAGTATAGGCGGGTAGTGCCGTCGTAGAGGACACCCTTGAGGCGGTTGAGCTCGAAGAAGGGCTCCACAGCTCGTCGCGACCGGCGGCGCAGTGGCGGCACTGGCCACACGGCATAAGGAAACCGCCGGCAACCTGCTGACCAACTTCGAGGCCAGTGCGCTCAGTGCCGGAACCAAGCTCGGCAATGGTGCCGGCGACCTCGTGACCAAGGACGGCGGGCAGCGGGAAGGCAATGGCTCCGCCGATGACGCGCAGGTCGGAGTGGCACAGGCCGCACGCAGTCACCTTGATCAGAACTTCACCAGCCTTGGGGCGCGGCGTGCGGATCGTTTCGACCTCGAGGCCCTTGTCATAGTCGCGCAACACGGCGGCGCGCATCATATCGAGGATAACGGGAGTTTCGGTGCTCATGGCTTCACCTCGTAATGGTTGGACATCGCGTACGTCATCGATCGCGAACACCACCATCATAGACAAAAGACACAATAATTGTCCGGACAAATAATCTAGATCAAGTAATTGACCGGACAAAACTTAGGTCACACCCAGGTGCCCCTACTGCGCATACTCATGCGGCATCCGAAGCAGGAGCAGGATCAGGGCGATGCACTGCAGCATGAAGTAGCCCCTCAGAGCGACACCGCCCGGCAAAAAGACGGTCACGGTGCCCAGAATGAGGGCGAAGGTACGGGCCACGACGTTCAGGGTGATCACCGATTGGCGCTGCCACGTGACCAGCCACGGTGGGATGCGCGGATCGATGGCCCCGTGGCACGCCGGGTAGATCCAGATGCGCTGCACGGCCGTCATGAGCAGGGCGACGATCAGCATGGCAAGTGGACCGATCTTCCCGTTCGTGGAAAAGACGGCAACCCCGATCATCGAGGACAGCACAGCACCGACAGAGCCCAGCGCGGCGCGCAGGAAGCGGTGAGAACCGACGCGACTCACGGCGGTCATGGTCAAGAGTGCGATGAGCACGACGCCCGCGGCAAAGGAGAGCTGTATCCATCCGGTGGCCGCGACCCCAGCGAGCAGCGCGGGCGTGAAGATGACGATCGAGACGACCAGGGGCGCCTCCTGGACACACACGCAGGCGACGGCTGTCAGGAGGGCGGAGCGCACCTGGGGAATGCACACATCACGCAGGCGCAGGGGTGTTGCTCGCACGCCATCTCCGCGTCGAGGCGCAGGTGATCGATCTCGACCGAGGCCTCGAGCGCACCATGGAGAGACTTGAGTGCAAGGAAGGCGTCGACCTCTCGCCCCTTGGAAGCGTACCAGGAAGGGGATTCGGGCAGGAGCGAGGCCGCGATGAGGAGGGCGAGTGCGCACGCGACGAGCGTGACGGCCGGGAGGATGGGACCCGCGCCGTGCACGATTCCGAGGGCGATGCCCACTCCCCCACCGACGCCGAGGAGGGAGTTCGCGCGAGGAACGAGGCGGGCATGGCCGCGCAGGGACAGTTCATGGGCGGTGTGGGGTAGCAGGGACCACAGGATCCCGTACCAGAGGCCAAGGAAAACATATCCGACACAAAAGGCCGCGAGCGCGCCGCTACCGACGGCGCCGGGCGACGAGGCGAGGGCCGAGGCCGAGGCGATGACGATGGAGCGGAGGGCCAGGCACAGGGCACCCACGCAGTTCGGGATGCGTCGCCCGACGTAGGAGGAGATACGCGGGGCGACAAAGGCGCTCAGCAGCTAGGGGATGCTCAGCGAGGCAATGAGGATGCCGACCTGGGGAATGAACCCGAGGAACCATATGTGGATCGCCAAGACACCGTCGATAAGGCCGAGCGTAATGCCCGTCAGATACGCAAAAGCGCGCATGCGCGGTTCACCGCGACCAACCGGCGGACGAGCCGCACCGCTCGCGTTGGGTGTTACGCCTCTTGCCATCACCTCTCCTTGTCTCGATGATGCGTGAGCGCCCGGTGGGGTGGCCAAGCCGCCCCACCGGGCTTACGCGTTCAGATCACTGCGAATCAGGAGTAGTCCTTCTGGAACTTCAGTTCCAGTTCCTCCAGCGAGTGGAACTTCGTCTCGGGGACGACCTTCCAGTAGAAGAGGAAGGACAGGAAGTTGATGGCCGCGAAGATCGCGTACGTACCAGCGCCGCCGACGGTCGCCATGAGCGGCGGGAAGATGACGGAGACAAGCGCGTTGGCGAGCCACAGGGTGCCCACCGCGATACCGAGGGCACTGCCGCGGACGGCGGCCGGGTAGATCTCGGAGACGAGGACCCAGGTCACGGTGCCGGACTGCTTGATGAACACGAAGAGGCAGACGATGCCGAGAACCAGCCAGGGAGCGAAGTTCGGGGCGCCGGAGATGTTGCCCTCGCCATCCAGGTAGGGGCTGATGAAGAAGGCGAACACGGCGGCCAGGGCGGCCAGGGAGATCGTGATGCCGAGCTCCTGGTACATGCCGACGTGGCGACGGGCGAAGCGGGCGACGAGCCACAGGCCGACGGCGGAACCGATCGCGGAGATACCACCGGAAACGACGTTCAGGGTGATGGCGTCTTCCATAGGAACGCCGGCGGCATTGAGGATCTTCGGCGTGTAGTACATGGCCGTGTTGATGCCGGTCAGCTGGTCGGCGATACCCAGGATGATACCGATGTAGAGGAGCTTGCGGGCCCACTTAACCTTGAGGATCTGGGACAGCGACCACTTCTCCTGCTTGGACTCGGCGCGCTGGACCTCGAGCATCTCGTTGAGCTCGCCGGCGACGTCATCCTTCTTTTCGTCGCGTACGCGCTTGAGGGATCCGATGGCCTCGACGATGCGCAGGTTGGCGGCGTACCAGCGTGAGGACTCGGGCACAGTGCGGATGCCAATCCATAGGGCGATGGCGGGCAGCGAGCACAGGATGAGCATGTAGCGCCAGGTCAGACCATTGCCCGTGCCGGCGACATCTGCAATATTGACGGCGGCCTGGACGGTCTCCCACGCGACGGACGTGCCAGCGTGGCCGAGCACGTGCCCGGATGCATCCACGGCATCACCGGTCAGGGTGACGGTGGGACCACCCTGCATGTAAGCGATGACAGCGTTCAGAGAGAAGGCCAGGAACTGGCCGAAAACGATCATCATCTGATCCGTCGCGACAAGGAAACCGCGCAGCCGCTTGGGAGCAGTTTCGCTGAGGAAAACGGGAACCGTCGCGGAGGCGCCACCGACGGCGAAGCCGAGGATGATGCGCGCCAGGTAGAGGACCCAGATGTTCGGGGCAATTGCGCAGCCGATGGCGCCGAACAGGAAGATGATGGCGAGCAACGTGATGTTATGGCGGCGACCAAAGCGGTCGGAGAGACGTCCGCCGAAGAACGCACCGGCGGCAGCACCGATGCACAGCAGGCCGCCGACCCAGCCTTCTTCGAAGGTGGTCATGTTCAGACCGCCGGCGCCTCCGGGCATGTACATGTATGGCAGGGCGCCAGCGACAACGCCGGTGTCATAGCCGAAGAGGAGAGAGCCCAGCGTCGCGATGGCAGCAATTGCACCCAGGGAACGCTTTGCGCCGGAGGCGGGGGTCTTCTCGACGAGGTCGCGCACCCTGTCGGGCGTGTAGTCGTCAATCGTTGGAGTGTGTGGCATATGGTTCTCCTCTGCACTTCTTCATCGGAGCGATCCGGATGAGCGAGACAATATCCACAGCATAATGCCGCGCCTGTGTACGCACCGCTCTCCGGCAAATATAACGCAGACCGTGATCACCACCTGAGGATATCAAGGCCGAGGCCCCCGCAAGCACCTCGTCATCGGGGCACTCAAGCCCACACACAAAACTGTATGGCGTGGAGGGCAGGAACAGCGTCCCTACTCCTCCGTTCAGGAAGCTAGCACCTTCACGCGTTCGACGCCGTCGCGCTCGGTGTACTGGTTGGACAGGAAGCGAATGATCGCCTGCGCGACCGTCAGGCGCACGGTTCCCTTGTAGGCTTCGTTGCTCATGGGTGATCCTTTCAAGGCTTTCTTACTTGTTCATGGGGAGGCGGGGGTCCACTTCCTGGTGTTCCCAGGTGGCGCGGATCCAGTGGTGCGCCGGCTCGTCGGGGGCGAGCCACACGAGGTCCTCGTTCGGGCCTGCCATGACGTTCAGGTAGTACATGTCGTATCCGGGAGCGGCAACGCAGGGGCCGTGATAGCCGTGGGGCACAAGGACAATATCGCCGTCGTGAACCTCGCAGCACAGGTCGATGCGGACCTGGCTCTTGGGCTAGTAGGCGACGTCTTCACAATATGCGCTGTTTTGGACTGGAAAGATGTCGATACCTGAACGTCCAATGTCAGAATGTCGACATAGTGGCGGTCAAAGAACATGAGTGGGTCCTTCCCCTCCATCGGGGTAGCCCGTGAACCTGATGATCCAAGGGCGTACTCGACAAACAATCGTCACGCTTTGTCCATACAATATGTAATAGCGCGTCGATCTTCCACCTGACATCAACGCTGATACCATGTAACCGTATTTAATTTACACAACCGTCGCGCCGCACACGAAGGTTAGACATGTCCAAAGCATCGCCCACCCCGGAGAACACCCCCTACGTTCCGGACATCACGCTGGATCGCTCCTCCCCCGTGCCGCTGTACTTCCAAATTTCGGAGCCCATCGCACAGCTCATCAACTCCGGCGCGCTGCCCGCGGACACGCGCCTGGAGGACGAACTGTCGATGGCTGCGCGACTGCACGTCTCCCGCCCCACGGCACGACAAGCTCTCCAACGCCTGGTCGACCGCGGCCTCCTGACGCGCCGTCGCGGCGTCGGCACGATCGTGTCCCCGCGTCACGTCCACCGCCCCATGGAGCTCACCTCCCTCATGCGCGACCTCATCGACGCCGGACACAAGGTCCACACGACGATTCAACGTTACGAGGCGCGCCCGACCAACGTTCAGGAAGCCGACATCCTCAAGATCGCCGAGGGAACCCTCATCACCCACATCGAGCGCACGCGCTTTGCCAACGACGAGCCGATCGCCGTGCTCACCAACTTCATCCCGACGGACATCGCACCGACCATGCAGGAGCTCGAGTCCGCCTCCCTCTACGACCTCATGCGCGAGCGCGGGGTCACCCTGGCCTCGGCCCGCCAGGTGATCGGTGCCCGCAGCGCGACAACGAAGGAAGCCAAGCTCCTGTCCGAGCACCGCGGTGCCGCCCTGCTGACGACGCAGCGCACGACGTACGACCCCACGGGGCGCATCGTGGAGTACGGCAACCACATCTACCGCGCATCGCGATACTCCTTCGAGGCCAGCCTTTTCGCACAGTGACAAGGTATTGACACTTTGTCCTGATAAATCGTCGAGGGTCAGAAGCACTCTCCGTAGACTTGTTTTTGCCGCTAGAGTCGGAAGCAATCACGAAGCCGCACTTCCCGCCATGGCCATCGGCACACCCCGGCCCCCTTCCGGACGCCGCGCGAAACACCCCACCACCCTGTGAGACGATTCGTCAGATCTCACCGATTCTGAGACCGAATGGCAGGTCGTGCACGAGCTAGCACTCGAGGCCACCTACCGCGGCCTCCTGGACATCAGTGTCGGTCGCGTTCCCGTCGACAATCCCGACGAGGTCCCTGTGGCGCTCAACTACCAAGCGACTCACAGCCCTCCGATTCCACGTAGTGTTTCACCGTCTTCAGCCTGGAGCACGACACAGTCTAAGGGACGGCTTACTCAGCGAGATCCGCTCGATTAGCCCATACGTGAATGCCCACATCGAGCACGAGGTCGCCGAGTACCGCAACGTCGAAGTCCCACAAATTTCGACATCCACCTTCCTTAAGGACGCCGAGGAACTGAGCCGATATCGTTTGAGGTGATCTCCAGGTTCTGATGTGCGGAGCTTGAGGTCACAGACGCGTGTAGGCGGCGAGCAGAATTCCCTCTCTGCGTGTGAAATCGCAGCACGTCGAACGCTCCGTCTACGAAACGCTTGCTGTTTCACGACGATGTCGTCTAACGTCAGCAACCCCATCTTCTTCACACTTTCAGGCCTCACACTCTTCAGTGTGCGAGTCCTTAGAGACAACCAGATGCTTCTTCTTCACAATGAAGTCTTCACGGCAGCGTTCACAACCGGTCTGAGTCTGCTGCGCGTCGAACTCCTACACCTATCGGAGTCCTTGCTCCCGTCGTCCTTGCGTTCGCGTGGGCAGAATGTCGACTGCCCCCCATATCCCTTGCCAGTCTACGAACCCCGCATGGTCGCGACGACGACGTCACCACTCTTCCCATTACAACGAATGAAGTCACGCACTTGAGAGCTTTCCCAATGTAACACTCATAACCAATAGGGCAAGCGACTACCGACACAGTCTCCCATTTGTCTCTTATTTGTCTCTTACACATCGTAGTTATATAGCTGCTGGACACACTGTCGGATATACCGACCGTAATCCCCATCAGGATTTCTCGTTTCAGCAACTCGCTCCACCTCAGCAAGGCATGAATTCAGTCCTGCCTGAGGACTACTATCCCCCGGCCCCATACATCCACCCTGTCGCCGATGCGAAAGAACAGCGATCGTGGCAGGCGAAAAATTAGCTTTAATCCACTCACACGTCATAATCAACGCTTCACAATCACTCAACGCTCGTTTAGATTGCTCCTGCGTTACCCCAAAGCTCATCGTCACTTTATGCAGCAACAGACCCGACACAACACGTTCACATCGCCGCATCCATCTCGGCCTTTCCCCAACCTCAACCATGACAATCGCAGCAAGAAGGCACCACGGAACCTGTTTCTCATCAGCGATGGTTCGTAGCTGCTCCCATAGATCCACACCAACATCTTCTCTAACCAATTTTACGCGTTCCGTAATACCCAAATTATCAGGAACTCGACTAGCCTTGCGTGTCCCGCGGTAAATAAGCGCAACAAACAACGCTGTCCATGCAGCTGACACAAATTCCTGAGGCTCCGGAACAAACGGAGTCAGAATTTTATACAGTAGCACACACAAAGCTCCCACAATGAAGAAAACAACTATATCGATTACTTGCAGCACATAATGAAAAGGAGCACCTTTTAACTCGCTTCGCATCCTATCGATCATTGAGCGAACTGAGGACAAGACAGATAATGTAGTCACGCATGCAATATAGGCAGACTGCCTACAAACCCCCACCCGCTCCGCAGTAACAACACCAGAAGTTAGCACAAAGACAGGTAACACCCTAAAACCAATATATTGAAAAGCGCCCTACCCTTGGTGCGCTGAAGCTTGGAGAGGTTATACAAATATGACTCAGGCTCCTCTTTTTCCACCATTGAGTAGAATATCTTAAGCAAGAATCCACCGAATATTCCTAAGATGATAGATAGCATAAGACCCAGCATGCATGACTCCAATCGACACAACCAAAAGATTTGAACGAATCGAATCTGATGAATATACCTTCAGTTCGATTATCCTCTTGCGTCTAGCGTTTTGATTACGTTTCGCGCACAAACCTTCTAGAGAAGCAGCTGGCATCACTCCAGGACTTCGCGCAACGCCTCATCCAGAGAAATTCGCACCCCACCCAGCATGGCTTCCAGGCTCTCGAGCGTGTGGTGCGAGGGGCCCGCCAGGAAGGCAACCATCGCACCCACCTCCGACGCATCCACGCCCATGCGGGCCGCCCACGCACGTCGGTACAGGCGGAGCTGGGTGACGAAGTACGCGACCTTGTCAGGCTTGGTCGTCGCGCTCACCGGGCGCCCGCTCTTCCAGTCGACGACCAGGAAGCGGGGCCCATTGCCGCGCACTCGCTCGAACACGGCGTCGATACGGCCCTGGACGGACACTCCGCCCACCTCGACCGAGAATGCCTCCTCGATCGCGACGGCCCGGTAATCTGCCAGCTCGTCCGCAATAAACACACGGAAGTTGGCGCGCAGCCGCTCCAGGCGCTCGCGCTCACCGTCCGTCAGCAGGGCCTCGTCAGCTCCGTCGTCGCCGGCTGCCAACGCCGCATCCTCCCCCACGCTCAGGCCGAGGCTCGCGGTGATCTCCGAGGCCGGATCCGCGCTCGCGAGGTGCAGCTCGCGCTCCACCCACGCGTGAAACACCGTGCCCAGCGCGGAGAACGAGCTGGGACGTGCCGGCATCGGTCGGCGCATATCTCGTGCGAACTCATCCGCGTCCTGCAGGAGGGCCGACACGGACGTCGCGGGCACGCGCTCAGCCCACAGGTCCACGACCGGCGTCTCCAGTCCGAGGTGATACTCCTCGATGAGCGCAACCGTATCGCGCACCGCGGGGTCAGGCCCCAGCTGCGCCAAGGCCTCGTACACGTCCTGGTCCTCGGGCATCGCGTCGATCTGTGCTTGCACTGCCGCAGCGGCAGCCGCAACGCGCTGACGCGAGGGACCCGGCTTCTGCGGAAAGGTCTCGAACACCCGCACACCCACGCCCTGCTCGCCGTCCTCATCGGCCTGAGGGACCGGTGCAATCAAGCACCTGCCCTCCCCCACCGAGGACTCCACGGCGTGGTCACGCCACCGCCCATCGGACCACATCTGCGGGTCTTCGATGGCACCGACCGTGCCCGACGAAGCACCGGGCGCGTGCTCGAAGATCTGGGCGCTGGCATCCATCAGATAGCGCGACGGATGCGTCACCTTCTTGTTGAACCCCGACGTCCAGGAGCCCACCAGCAGCTGAGCGCTGCGCGCACGCGTCATCGCAACGTAGGCCAGACGACGCTCCTCACGCTCCGCGTGCTCCCCGAGGGAAACACCGTACTCGCCATCCAGCCACTTCTTGAAGGCAGTCGACGGATTCTTTGCCCCCTCAACGTCGAACTCGAAAGGCGGCAGATCCGCACGGTCCCCGCGCAGCGGATGGGGCAACGATCCCGCATCGGTCACCCACGCCTTGTTCGCGGGAGGATCATCCGTCCACGACCGGCTCTTGCTCTTATGCAGGGGGAACGAGCCATCGGCCAACGCAAACACCACAACTCCATCCCACTCCAGGCCCTTCGAGCCGTGGACCGTCAGGATCTGGACGGCGTTCGGGTCCGGCTCGCCCAGCGGAGCATCCAGTCCATCCTCACGTTTCTCCGCCATGTCCAGATACGCCAGGAAAGAACCGAGGGACGCACCCGGAGTCTCTTGCTCGTACGCCGCAGCCACAGAAATAAACTCATCGAGCGCTGCGCGCCCACCCATCGACAGCGGATCCGCGATCACATCATCCAGGGTGCCCATGATGAGGATCGCCCGCTCCACCTGCTCGGTGATCGAACGCCCCACCCCCTCACGAACCTGACGCAGGCGCTCACCCAGCAGGCGCACGCGGCGCACCGCCTCCTCGCTGATCGCAGGATGCCCCTTATCCGCCCACCCGGGTTTCGGAGGGAAATCCACCGCATCCAAAAGAACCGCCTGATGAGGGTTAACACCCTCCTGACGTGCCAGATAACGCGCCCAGTCACCCAGCGCCATCAGGTCGGCTGCACCCAGGTCAATGCCAGCCAACAGACGAGCCAGCCACGGGGAGGCCTCCACGTCGTATGCAAGTTCCAAGGCGGCGCGCACGTCCTGCACGGCAGGCTGATCGAGCAGACCACCCAGGCCCACAATCTCCGTCGGGATACCAGCCTCGCGCAGAGCGTCGTCGATGAACGGAAAATCCCGACGTTGCCTACTTAACACGGCGACGCTGCGCCGCTTGCCGTCCGTGACCGGCTGCGAGCGCACCCGCTGCACGAAATCGACCATCGCGCCCAGGGCCTCGTCGTAGTCCTGCGTGAAAGCAATGTCGACGGATCCGGGCCCTGCCCCACCCCTGGGAACCAGGACGGGAGACTGCGCCTTGAGCTGCTGCTTGCCCACCTGGAAGGAGGGCACCTCACGCAGGGGCGCCGCCACCCTGTTCGCAGCGTCCAGGATTGACACGTCGTTTCGCCAGGCAGTCGACAGCGTGAGGGTCTGCCCCTCGTCGGGCGCGCCCGTCTGGAAACGATCCAGGAAAGACTCCAGGGACGAGGCCGATGCTCCCCTCCAGCCATAAATCGCCTGATTCGGGTCTCCTACTGCCGTAACCGCATGATCTGCGAAAAGCATTGACAGCAGGTCCATCTGGATCACCGAAGTGTCCTGGAACTCGTCAAGCAGGACCGCGCGGAACTCCTCGCGCAGAGACTCGCGAACCGTCGGGGCCTCACGCACGATGCGCGTGGCGAGGACCAGCTGATCGGAAAAGTCCAGGACACCCATCTCGCGTTTGCGCTGCTGGTAGGCGGCGATCGGCCCCAAGAAGGCAATGCGACGCGAATTCACGTCAATGGCCTTGCGAGACTCCTTGTTCCCGCGCCCCACCTGCTCAAGCTCGCGCCCAAACTCCTCCAACACCTCGCGCGCACGCTCCACCGTGTAGCCGTGCTCCGCGATCTCGCCCGCGAGGTGCAGGACCTGCCCAACAACGCCGGCCGGGGTGAGCTCATCATCCAGGTCGGTGGGCCACGACTCGAGGATCTGCGTCATCAGGTCGATCGCCCCGGCCTCGGAGAGCATCGAAAAGTCCGGGTCGATCCCGATGCGCATACCGTGCTCGGAGACGATGCGCTCCGCAAAGGAGTTGTAGGTCAGCGCCACCGGGTCCTCGTCGAGGCGCTCACGCAGCTGGGGCATCTCGCGAGAGAGCAGTCGGATGCGCTCACGCAAGCGCTCCCCCAGCTCGCCAGCCGCCTTGCGCGTGAAGGTCAGGCCCAGGATCGACGACGGAGTCAGGTCCGGATGGTTCGCCAGGAGCCAGAGGACACGCATCGACATGGTCTCGGTCTTACCCGACCCAGCGCCCGCGACGACGAGGAGTGGGCGGCGCGGAGCCTCGACCACGCAAACCTGCTCCGGGGTCGGAGTCTTCGTTGCATCGACAATTGCCTGAATCTGCAGGGCGCCAAGATTCATTGCACTGTCCTTTCCCACGTCACTCCACCACCTTGTGGCCGCGCTCGCGTGCCGGGCACAGCCGATCGAACGAACAGTACGCGCAGGCCGCATCCGAGGGGCGCGCCTCAAAGTAGGGGCCTCGCGCGTCCGCCGCAACAGCTCGAATCTTGTCGCGCCAGTCCTCCAGGGCCTGCCCTTCGAGACGCGGCTGATCGAAAAACTTCGGCTTATCGTCGCCGAGCAGGGCGATGCGCGCACCCGCGACCCGCTCGCCCGAAGCAAGCAGGGCCATCTGATACGCCGCCAGCTGCGGATTATCGGGGACATTCTTCGCCGAATATCCGCTCTTTCCGGTCTTCAGGTCGGTGACGCGAACCCCCTCATCGACGTGCTCGAGGCGGTCCATACGCCCCCGAATGGTCACTCCCTCGACCTGAGCGGACACCGCCTGCTCGACCTCAACCGGCCCGGGAATACCCTCCAGGTAGGTGGCCAGGTTGTTCACGATGTCGCGGGCGTGTCGGTCGGCGACACGCCCCGCCCACGTGTCCAGGTTGTAGCCCAGCTCCTCGATGCGTTCCTCGAGGGCTGCCTCAAGTTCGTCGGCGCTACCGTGCGGGTGTTCCTCAGCCACGGCGTGAATGAGAGTGCCGAGGCTGGCCGCCGCGTTCGATGGGCCGTCAGCGCCGATGGTGGTGAGGAACCAACGCAGCGGGCACGCCAGCGCGCGCTCAAACTGCGAGGGGGACAGCGTGAGGTCACCCGTGTACTCCGCGTCCGTCGTGGGTGTACCGCCAGCGCCCAGCCACCGCTGCGGCTGCGCGGAGAGCACGTGTTCACGTGCCATCAGGGCCAACAAGGTGGCGGCGAGCTGCGCGTCTACCGGATCGTCCGGGTTGGCCGCGCGCGCACGCAGATCCGCAATGTGCCCAGACAGCGACAGCGGCGCCTCGACCGGATCCACCGGGACGATGTCGTTTTCCCTATGCGTGCCCGCCAGGCGCGCCACCAGGTCAAAAAACACCGAGGGGGCCGTGTCCTCCGAGCGCACCGCACCGGCGTGCACGATGCTGCGCGAGCGCGTCACGGCCGCGACGAAGAGACGGTATTCGTCGTCCAGGACGGCTCGGCGCGCAGCCCGGGTTGAATCGATGAGCTCCTCACGCCCATCCTCGCCCGTGGCGAACCTGCCAGCCCCCACGTCCGCGAGGAGGTCGGCGCGCAGGATCCGGTCGCGCAGGCGCAGGTTCGGCCAGGCCCCATCCTGCAGGCCAGCGAGGACGACGACCTGCCAGTGACGGCCCATCGCCTGCGCGGGGGTGAGGACCTCGACGCCGCCCGCGCGCACACCCACGCGCGAAATCGTGTCGATGGGGACCGAACCGGCCAACAGCTCGGACGCGAAGCCCACGGCGGACCCGGCGGGGTTGCGCTGCTCCCACACGTCCGCGACGCGCAGGAGCGCCACAACCGCGTCCAGCTGGTCGTCGTACCAACCCGACGATTCGTCCGACGCGATCGCCCGCGAGCGCCACTCGCCGGCTACCCCGGATGCCTCCCACAGGGACCACAGGCGTTCCTGGGGGCGCGCGCTGCCGCTCATCCCCAGCTCCCACAGGCGTGCGGCGGTCTCGAGGGGCCGGGCGAGCAGTGCGGCTGCGCGGGAGCGCTTGCCGCCCGCCTGCTGGGCCTGCTCGAGGGCCGGCCTCCACGTCTGCGGGTCGCTCACGAGGTCGGCAGCCGTCAGCGGGATCGCCGGGGCCTCGTCGCCCGCTTCCTCGGCGGCCTGAGCGCGCGCGGCGTTCAGTCGGCGCAGCAGACGGTGGACGGCGAGGGCGTCGACGCGCACGAGAGGCGAGGGCAGGAGGCGCTCGGCGAGCTCGCGGCGCACGGCCACGTCCGTGTCGCTCTGCCCCGTCGGCATGGTCACCAGGTCCAGGAGCAGGCGCGTCGTCGGCTGGGTCGCGAAGTCGAAGGCCCGGCCGCCGCCCGCGACGGGCACGCCACCACGCTCCAGGTAGCGGCTGGTTTCGGCAACCATTGACGAGCTACGCACGATGACGACCTGATCCGAAAACTCGATGCCGTCGTGCAGGTGGTGAGACCTGAGGGCGCGTGCAATGAGGGCCCCCATCTGCGAGGGCGTGGCACCCAGGTGCGTCACCAGACGACCCTCGGGAGCGTCATCGCCAACTGCGGCCTCGCGTCGGGCGGGCGAGCCGGACTGGGCGATGCGCGCGCAGGCCTGGCGCGCCAGCTCACGCACGGTGCGGGACATGTCATAGACCTGGCCGAGCTCAGCGATCTCGACGCCCAGGGCGCTCGCAAGCCTGCGGTCCAGGTGCGGCTCGCCGCCGCGATACCCGGCCACGGCCACGTCGGAATCCGAGAAGGCGACGATGCGGGCACCGCCGTCGCGGCACGCCTCTAGCAGCCTCAGCGTCGAAGGCGTGCAATCCTGCAGGTCATCGACGATCACGACATCCGGAACCGGGCACGGCGCCTGCACGCCGCGCGAGGGCGCGTCCTGCTCCCACGCATCGATGAGGTCGGCCGCGAGCGACTGGATGCGCGACAGGTCCACACGCAGGGTGCGCGGATACTCCGGGGAGCGCTCGGGCCCCTCCTCCAGCGCCGCGACAATCGCGCCCGCACCCTGCCATTCCGGACGGCCAAACCGAGCCCCGGCCTCGGACAACTCGGACGCGCCCATCCCGGCCTCGCCCGCGCGGGCCACCAGGTTACGCAGCTCAGCGCGGAACGCCGGCATCGCGCGCATCTGCGGGCCAATATCCTGCGGCCATGGGGCCTCCACCGACTCCAGGGCCTCGGCGAGCATCTGATCCTGAGCGGCGCCCGTCACCAGCTCCACGCCCTCCAACGGCACGTCGCGCTGGGTACGCCACGTGGCCACCACCTGATAGGCGAAAGAGGCAGGGGTACGCACCGGGCGCACCGAATCCGGGCCAAGCGCCTGCGCACGCGGAGTCAGCACGTCGGCGCGCGTGCGATCGGGAGCGAGAATCAGCGCGGAGCGGCCCTGAGAGGCCGCCTGCTCAAACACCGCCAGGGCACACGTCGAGCGGCCCGACGACGGCGCGCCGCGCGCAATCACGTCACCCGAGCGCGCCGCGTCCACAACCGCGCGCTGGTTCGCGTTCAGCTCCGGCAGACGCCACCAATCGGCGCTGCGGCTGCGCAACCTGACCTGAATTTCGCTCATAACGCAATACTCGCAGACCCCACCCACATCTGCGGCACATATGATGGCCATGACGACATTTACCAGCAAGGAGTCACCATGGAGATCTTCATCGGCATCCGCGACAACACGCGCCAGCTCGGCCTCGACGTCGACATGAGCGAAAACGAGCTCATTGCCAAGGTCAACGAGGCCCTTGCCTCCGCCCACGGCGTCCTCGACCTCACCGACACCAAGGGCCAGCGCACCCTCGTGCCCGCCCACGCCCTCGGCTACGTGCAGATCGCAGCCAAGACCGAGCGCCGCGTCGGCTTCGCGCTCCACTAATTCGCGCCTAGACAAACGAGGCCGGGGAACCCGAGCGGACACCATACCGCCCGAGGAACCCCGGCCTCGTCTATACCCTGTGGCCTCAGGCCTTCAGGTGAATGTCCTTCATGCGCTCCCCGTGACGCTTGATCACGTACTCCGTGATCTCATCGACGTTCTCAGGGGATACCGCCAGCGACGGGTAGGTGAACAGCGTCGCACGCACGAGACCGAGGGCCTCACCCGCCACACGGCGACCCCACAGGGACAGGCGCGCCGACAGCTGCTCGTCAGCCTCAATCTGCGGGCCCAAGTGCGCGCGCACCCAGTGCCCCTGCTCGAAAGGCCACACGTCCTCGATGCCCTCGAACAGGCCGTGCACCTGCGCGACGCGGATCAGCATGTCACCCAGCATGCCGCGGGTAATGAACGTCTTGACGGCCCGCTCCGCGAACGTGGTAGGACGCGTGCGCGCATCCAGGTCGTCGTACGCGCCCGAGAACGCATCACCAGCCGCCAGCAGGTCAAAACCGCGGTGCTCACTCCACACCTCCAGCTGCTGGTAGAGCTTGAAGCAGCGCGCCGCCATGCGCGCATGCTCCACGTGGGCCTCGAACGTGGGGGCCTGCTCGCCGTCCTTCGCGAGGCGCGTCATAAACGCGAGCGACGAATAGGCGAGAATACCAAGGACTTCGGCGTCGTCGGCGGGGACGGAATCAAACTCGTGTGCCATGACTCCAGCATAGTGCCTGACAAGCGCCACGGCCCGCCGCATGAGGCTCTGTTCTGCCCGATTGGCGCCCGTCTCTGTGACCAGCCCCTCCCTCGCGAACTCCTCCCACACCATTACACTGAAAGGTGACCACCGGAAGACCGGTCGCATTCTTAAGACATAACACGTACGCGCGGACGAGTTTCCCCGCGCCAGATAATGCGCGATCGGCACCGACCCCAACCCCGGAAAAGCCCGGGAGACAAGGTAGATCGTGACCAACACGAGCACTGAGGCAACTGTGCCCACCACCGACGTTGATGCCACCGAAAAGGCCACCCCGGCCTCGTCCGTCGAATACTCCGCAGGCGTCGTCCGCCTGGGCAACATCAAGCCCGCAGCCCCCGAGGTCGAAGAGGCCACCCCGGACATCACCGGCAAGGGCGGCGAAGACCTCGACAAGAAATCCTTCGCTGACTTCGGCGTCACCGACCCGATCGTCGACGCCCTCGAAGACAAGGGCATCACGCACCCCTTCCCGATCCAGGCCCTCACCCTCGGCCCCGCGCTGGACCGCCACGACATCATCGGCCAGGCCAAGACCGGCACCGGCAAGACCCTCGGCTTCGGCATCCCCGTCCTCGAGGACGTCATCGCGCCAGACGAAGAGGGCTACGAGGACCTGCTCAACCCGAACCAGCCGCAGGCGCTCATCATCCTGCCGACCCGCGAGCTCACCAAGCAGGTCGCCCAGGACCTGCGCGAGGCCGCCAAGTACCTGTCGACCCGCATCGTCGAGATCTACGGCGGCGTCGCCTTCGAGCCCCAGATCGAGGCCCTCGAGCGTGGCGCCGACATCGTCGTGGGCACGCCCGGCCGCCTCATCGACCTGCTGCGCAAGGGCCACCTGCACCTGTCCGGCGTCGAGACCGTCGTCCTCGACGAGGCCGACGAGATGCTCGACCTGGGCTTCCTGCCCGACGTCGAGACGCTGCTGAGCCGCGTCCCCGAGAACCGCCACACCATGCTGTTCTCCGCGACCATGCCCGGCCCC
>ERZ772779.179-NODE-179-length-31130-cov-3.495221_pt1 | contig 31130 bp, 27 predicted proteins | sample MGYA00511360_ERZ772779 | MGnify/ENA primary metagenome ERZ772779 (study PRJEB29015, sample SAMEA2738112) | human oral metagenome | biome: human oral; feature: human-associated habitat; material: saliva | place: China | collected 2231 ...
CTCTTGATGAGCAGCGTAGCGATGGCACAGACGGCCGTGTTGGGTCACGTATCCGACAGCGAAGGCACCCCCATCGTCAACGCAGCAGTACGCATCGGCACCCGCACCGTGGCCCTCACCGACGGTAAAGGAAATTTCTCGTTAGCCAAAGTGCCCGCCGGCACCAAAACGATCACGATCGCCTACGTGGGCATGAAGCCCCGCACGATGGAGATTAGCAAAAACGGCACGATGAATGTAGTGCTCGAATGGGACGACTCCAACCTCAATGAAGCCATCGTCGTGGCCTACGGCACGGCGAAGAAAGCCTCGTTCACGGGTTCTGCCGCCACGATGAACGCCCAGAAACTCGAGAATCGCCAAGTCTCCGACGTTTCGCGCGCCCTCAACGGCACCGTGGCCGGTGTACAAACCACCAGCAACAACGGTCAGCCCGGCACCTCCGCCACCATCCGCGTCCGCGGTTTCGGCTCCATCAACGCCACCATGAGCCCCCTCATCGTGCTCGACGGCGTGCCCTACGACGGCGACATCTCCTCCATCAATCCCAACGACATCGAGAACGTCTCGGTGCTCAAGGACGCCGCATCCGCCGCCCTCTATGGTGCCCGCGGTGCCAACGGCGTGATGCTCATCACCACCAAGAAAGGTAAGTCGGGCGACGCCAAAGTGCAATTCGAAGGCCGTTGGGGCGTGAACTCGCGCGAAATCCCTAACTACGACGTGGTGCGCGACGCCAAGGACTACGTCACCCACCTCTACCACAGTCTCTACAACGAAGACATCTACAACAACGGCCTCAGCGCCGAGCGCGCCGCCCAGCGCACCAACCCGCGCATCCAGAAGGCCCTCGGCTACCCCGTCTTCTCCACCCCCGAAGGCGAACTCCTCTTCGACGCCAACGGCAACTTCAACCCCCGCGCCACCCTCGGCTACATGGTGCGCGACAAGCAGGGCAACCCCCTCAACCTCCTTCGTCCCGACAACTGGGAGAAAGAAATCTTCCGTCAAAACACCCGCCAGGAGTACAACCTCAGCGTCTCCGGCGGCAACGAGCGCTTCAACTACTACTGGGGCAGCGGCTACCTCAACGACGAGGGTATCATCGACAACTCCGGCTACAAGCGCTACTCCACTCGCCTGAATGCCGACTATCTGGCCAAGTCGTGGCTCAAGATCGGTGCCAACCTCGGCTACTCCTACGCCCAAAGCGCCTACCCCGAAGAGCAGACCAACAAGGAAGCCACCAGCTCGGGCAACGCCTTCTACATCGCCAACAGCATGGCTCCCGTCTATCCCATGTATGTGCGCAACCCCGACGGCAGCTTCGCCCACCATCCCACCACCGGCCAGCAGATCTTCGACTACGGCGACGGACAGACCGTTCCCTTCAAGCGCAACTTCATGTCGATCTCCAACCCCGTGGGCGACTTGACCAACAACCTCCACGAATTCCTCACCGACCTCTTCACCGGTCGCTGGTATGCCAATGTGATGCCCCTCAAGGGCTTGACGCTCACGGCCTCCTTGGGTCTCACGGTCGACAACAAGCGCGAGCACTCGGCCACTTCGTCCCTCGTCGGCCAGTCGGCCAATTCCGGTGGTGAAGCCGAACAAAGACTCCAGCAGATGCGCAGCCTCAACCAGCAGTATCTCGCCACCTACAAGACGTCGTGGGGTCTGCACAGCGCCGACTTCCTCCTCGGTTTCGAGCGCTACGACCGCCACACCGAAGAATTCTCCGCCAATGGTCAATACCTCTACCGCGACGGCGTTTGGGCGGTGAACAACACCATCAACCAGCGCAAGGGTTACGGTAAATACGGCGAATACATCACCGCCGGTTTCTTCGGTCGCGTCAACTATGACTGGGCCGAGAAGTACTTTGCCAGCTTCAGCTTCCGCCGCGACGGTTCTTCGCGCTTCCACCCCGACCACCGCTGGGGCAACTTCTGGAGCCTTTCGGGCGCCTGGGACGTGGCCAAGGAATCGTTCATGAAACCCTACCGCTGGGTCGACCTCCTCAAGGTGAAGGCCTCGTTCGGCCAGCAGGGCAACGACGCCATCGGCGACGGCACCACCCTCAACGACTACTACGCCGACTACGCCTACATCGACCAGTACAAGGTGACGGGCGCCAACAGCATGCTCGCCGACGCCACCCTGGTCTACAAGGGCAACAAGGATCTCACGTGGGAAAAGAGCAGCTCGTTCAACGTGGGTGTTGACTTCAGCCTGTGGAACGGCAAGCTCGCCGGTTCGGTCGAATACTTCAACCGCCAGACCAGCGACATGCTCTACAACAAGCCCGTGGCCCTCTCCAACGGCTATGCCACCATGCCCATGAACATCGGTTCGATGCGCAACAGCGGTGTCGAAATCGACCTCAACTCCGTGGTGCTCCACAACAGCCGCCTCAAGTGGACCGTTGCCGCCAACGCCACCTTCCTGAGCAACAAGATTCTCAAGCTCCACCCCGACTTCGCCAAAGACGGCATCAAGAACGGTTCGCGCCTCTACCAAGAAGGGCAGAACATGTTCCAACTCAACCTCGTGGAATACGGCGGTGTAGACCCCGTCACGGGCAAGGCCATGTATTGGACCGTGAGCAAAGACAGCAAGACGGGCGCCACTTCTCGCGTGCTCACCGACAACTGGGACGATGCCTACGCCAACGCACGTCATGCCATGGGCAACCTCCTGCCCACCGTCACGGGCGGTTTCAGCTCCACGCTCGAAGCCTTCGGTTTCGACCTCTCCGTCTCGGCCTCCTTCCAGCTCGGCGGCAAGGTGATGGACGAAGGTTACCAAGACCTCATGCACGTTAAGTCGAGAGACGTCGGTCAAAACTGGCACAAGGACATCGCCCGCGCCTGGACCCCGCAAAACCAGCACACCGATGTGCCACGTCTCGACGCCGGCGACAGCAATGCCGACGCCACTTCCACCCGCTGGCTCGTGTCGTCCGACTACCTCTCGCTCAACAATGTCACGCTGGGCTACACGCTGCCGCGCCACCTCGTGCGCCACGCCAAGCTCGCCTCGGCTCGCCTCTATGCCGCCGCCGACAACCTCGCGCTCTTCGCCGCCCGCCAGGGCATCGACCCGCGCCAGAGCCAGACCGCAGTCTACGCCAACTCCTACACGGCCGTGCGCACCGTCTCCTTCGGCGTGAAACTCACTTTCTAATCCTTCCCCAAACCGCTTCACAATGAAATCACTATATCAATGGGGCCGGTTGTCGCTCGGCCTGCTCCCCTTCTTCGCCCTCGCCGGCTGCACCGATCTCGACACCGCCCCGCAAGGCGACACCGTCACCGAAGCTCAAAAAGCGGAACTCTATCGCCGCGTCCCCGAGCGCGCCTCCGCAGCTGTCAATGGCGTCATGAGTATCTTCTCTCGCCTGGAAGCCACCTCCAAAGGCCACCTCGATTTCGGCTACGGCTCCGTCCTGCTCGGCTTTGACTGCCGCGGCGCCGACATGACCTGCACCACCAACGGCTACAACTGGTTCGGTGCCGAGACCACGCTCGACGACAACCACGTCTACGATCGCTTCCCCCGCGTGGTTTGGAGCAACTGCTACGACCAGATCAAGGCCTGCAACGCCCTGCTCGCCTCCGTCAAGAGCGACGACACCAACCCCGTCACCCGCTTCAACCGCGCCCAGGCCCAGGCCGTTCGCGCCTTCGACTACTTCACGCTCGCCCAAAGCTTCCAGTTCACCTACAAGGGCCATGAGCAGGCCAACTGCGTGCCCGTGATCACCGAAGACAACCAAGCCGAGTCCGAGCAAAAGGGTCTCCCCCTCTCCAGCGTCGAAGCCGTCTATCAGCGCATCAACACCGACCTCGACTCCGCGCTCGTCAATCTCCAATCCACCGACACCGAGCGCAGCGACCGTCGCTTCGTCAGTCTCGCCGTGGTCTACGGCCTCCGGGCTCGCGTCGCCCTCGTGCAGCAACGCTGGGCCGATGCCGCCGCTGCCGCCGACCAAGCCATCACCGCCGCTGCCGCCGAAGGCATCACCCCCGCCTCTCGCGAAGCCGTGAGCCACCCCACCTTCACCTCCATGAGTGAAAACGATTGGATGTGGGGCATCAAGATCGAAGAGACCGACCCCGTGGTCACCTCGGGCGTCGTCAACTGGGCCTCGCACATGTGCACCTTCGCCTACGGCTACGTGATGGTCGGCGCCACCAAGGGCATCAACACCAAGCTCTACGCCTCCATCCCCTCCACCGACGTGCGCAAAGGCTGGTTCCTCGACGCCAAGGGCGAATCGCCCAACCTCAACCGTGCCCAGCGCGGCTACCTGGCCGAGATCGGTGCAGCGCCCTTCACCAACGTGAAGTTCGACTCCTACAAGAGCGTGCCCAACCAGTCCATCAGCGCTCAGGATCTGCTGCTCATGCGCGTCGAAGAGATGTACCTCATCAAGGCCGAAGCCCTCGCCATGAGCGGTCAGGCCGCCGAAGGCGCCAAGGTGCTCACCGACTTTGTCAAGACCTATCGCGATCCTGCCTACACGCTGACCGCCACCACCCCCGAAGCCGTACAAGAGGCCGTGTGGATGCAGCGCCGCGTGGAACTCTGGGGCGAAGGCTTCTCTTACTTCGACCTGTTGCGTCTCGGCAAGGGCATCGACCGTCGCGACTGCGGTTTCCTGCAGGAAGTCAACTACAACGTCCCGGCCAACTCCCCCGTGATGCTCATCCCCGTCCCGCAGAAGGAGCGCGAAGCCAACAAGGCCGTGAAAGACGGCGACTACAACCCGCTCGGCAGCAAGCCGCAACCCGTGCCTCTCAACAATTGATGCAGCCGGGCGCCCACTCGCTTTTCCATTTCATCTAAGTGTTTGTTTCGATCCGGGGGCTCATCCCTCGTTCCGCAGCCCCCGGATCATTTTTTTCACTCGCTCACACAATGAAACTCCATATTCTCCCCCTCCTCGCCGCCGGCCTTCTCGCCGCCTCCGCCGCCGTGTCGTGCAGCGACGATCCGTCTTGGACCGACTCCTCGTCCACCCAAACCGACAAATACAGCTTCTTGCACAGCACGCGCAGCTTCAGCTTTGTCACTGCTCGACCGCTCGACCAGTACACCGTCACGCTGCTTCGCGGCACGTCAAAGGGTGCCGCCACGGTGGCCGTTCGCGTGAAGGCCGACACGCTGCACGCCAGCTACCTGCCCGACACCCTCGTGCACTTCGCCGACGGCAGCACCACCGCCGAACTGGTAGTGAAGGTCAACCACAGCCTGCTCACCTCCGAAAAAACGGCTATCGACACGCTCGAACTCGCGCCCGACAAGGTTTCGGCCACCGGCACGCGTCTCCTCCTCGTCACACTCACGAACGTGAAATAACACCCACCGAGGGGATCTCCCCTCGCCCTCCCCAATTCAACCACTCCCCCTCGCGCCACAACGGCACGAGGGGGAGTGGTGCGTTTCACCTCTTGCCGTGCAAGGCGCTCCGGGAGGCCAGTCCTCAGCTGCATCCCATCCTTGCAGGAACTGCGCCCGATTTGGGATGCGAAAGCAGCCAAGCCCTATTCACTTCAGGAGGACCTCCTTGCTCTGTTTCATGATCATCCTATTGCTGCGTTTCATTTAGTATAGAACTAAATAATTCGCCCAATCATACAATCAAAGAAATAAAGTCGTACCTTTGCATCATCATTCAAAGACCACACAATTATGTACGCAGTCGTATTTGATTTAGACACCAATTGCTTAGGAGAATGCTACGATGGAAATACCTACCACGGAGCCTACAAACTCGTTCGGGATTTTCTAACCGAAAACGGCTTCTCGCATACGCAAGGTTCTGTATACTTCGGAGACGAGGGCATGGATGCCGTTAAATGCGTCATCACGATTCAAAAACTGGCAAAGAAATACCCTTGGTTCTCTACGTGCGCGAAGGACGTTCGCATGCTTCGTATTGAAGACAACAACGATCTCTTACCGGCCATCCGATAACCGCGCCGGCAAACACATCGATCGGGCGCTTAATCTTGCCCCATACAAGGTGTCGCCACCGGCACGCGTCGCCTCCTCGTCACGCTCAATAACGTGAAATAACACCCGCCGAGGGGATCTCGCCCTCTCCAATTCAACCACTCCCCCTCGCGCCCAACGGCACGAGGGGGAGTGGTGCGTTAATTTCTATCCCTTAGGCAGGTTGTCGCCCTCGCTTCGCCGAACGACAACTTTTGTACCAAACGAAAAAAGAAAAGCGGTATCTTTGACTTTTGCGTCAAAGATACCGCTATGCGTAAAAAGAGAAAATGACGAAATTACCTCCAGTCTTTTCTCCACTTTCTTTTAATGTAGTCTCGCCTTTTCAAATAGTTTCCCCCTATTCCGGGGTACTTCCGAAAGGCTTCGCTTTCAATCTGCTTTCTTCGTTTCCTAAGGGAACTCTTTATCGCTTTTTCATGTCGTTCTTTCTCTGCGATCTCAGGATGTTCTTTTCTGAAGTCCTCGCATGCCTTCCCATACACGTATAAAATACGTGCAATGAGCAGGAGACCGATTCCACATACCAAATAGATAACATAATCGCTGATCATAATAACTTTATTCTGAAAGGTTCGCCATATTTTCTGTTCCGCTAAAATACACGTTTATATACGAAGTTCCAAATCAGCATTCCCAAATCGGATCTTCAGCTCTGTTACTTTAACAAACTCCCCCTCGCGCCCAAAGGCACGAGGGGGAGTAGTTTTGTCCTCTTCTGCAATCCTATTCCATTTCGCCTAAAATAGGCAACGTTTCAATCATCTGTTTGAGCACCCCTTCATGAACCGAAGTGTATGCAGACTTGTCGTAAATTTCCAAGAGATACACCGTCCCCTCTTCCTCCGTAACAAGGACATTGTACGTAATCACTCTTGCCCCTCCCGACTTGCCGGCCCCTTTAGACTTGATCGCCATTCTAATTTTTCGAATACCGGCGGTCAACTCAACCCCTTGCAACGGATTTCGTTCGAGTTCAGCCACAAAAGCCTTCACATCTTCTTTCAAAGACCTGTGACGCTTCGCCAAGGCTTTTAAGCTTTCGCGAAGGTCGGAGTGGGAATCACTTTAAAGCTCATCGAGCAATTTCGCCATGGAAAGTTTTTCGATTTTGCCCTCTTGCATGAGCTTCACCTCCTGCAGTGCAAGCCGCAAACGCTCTATGAGGTCAAGTTCGTTCGTCACCACATCTTGTGCGGTGAGGGGCGTGATGCGAAAACTGCCCAACCCTCTCGAAAATCACTTCCTTGCCTTCTTTGACCATGCCGAGATACTTGGTTTGGTTCGTTCTAAATTCTCTTGCGCTGATCACTTCCATAGTTGTGGTATTGGGTTTACCGCAAAGATAAGCAATAAGCCCATTTTGGTATCCATCATTTCAACATTTAACATCCGAAGCAGTCCAAAGGGCGACATCAGCCACAAAGCAATACATCGGTGGCCGTCTGTTCCATTCGGCATCGGGAGCGGCCACAAGTTCCCGGGATATTTTCGTCCTCCCTCACACGAAGAAGAGCGCCACGCCCGCCACACTGATGAGTGCGCCGAGCACTTCGCGGCGCGTCACGCGCTGGCCGAAGAGCACATGCGCCGGCCAGAGGATGAGCACGGGCGAGAGCGACATGATCGTCATCGCCACCCCCGTCGAGGTGTATTGCGTGGCCATGAGCGAGAGCGACACCCCCACAAAGGGGCCGAACACCACCGTGGCCGCCATGAGCAGCCAACCGCGGCCGTCGGTGCAGGCGCGTCGCAACGCCCCGCCCTTGCCCGCCAAGAAGAGAATGAGCAGAAAGCCCGGCAGCCCCGCCACAGCACGCATCTGCGTGGCCGCAAACGGCAGGAGCCAGCGCAGGTGCTCGGCCGCAGTCGGTGCCGTCGCGGCCACCCCATGCGCCCAGCCCGCCGCATAGTGGTGGAGCCCCACGGCCGAGAGCGTCAGCCCCAAGCCCTGCCCCACGCCGGCGCCGATGCCCAGCAGCACCCCGCGCGCCGGCAGATTGAGACGCACCCTTCGGCGGGTGCCCCGCCCCGCTTCGTCGGCATCGGGCGCCCCACGGCCGAGAATCGACACCGCAATGCCCGTGGTCGTCACCGCCATGCCCAGCAAGGCCTGCGCCGAGAGCTGCTCGCCCAGCAAGAGCCACCCCGCCACGGCCGAAACCGCCGGGGCGAGGGTCATGAAGAGTTGGCCGAAGCGCGAACCGATGAGCAAATAGGCGTTGAACAGGCAGTAGTCGCCAAACACATAGCCCACCAGCCCCGAGGCCAGCAGCCAGCCCCAGGTGGTGGCATCGGCCCGCGGCGGAAGGGGCGAACCGGTGCAGACCCAAAGCAACGCGCCGATGAAGAGCAACGAGAGCACCATGCGCAGCACGTTCACCACGTGCGCACCGAGACGGCGGCTCACCGTTTCGCTCAGCAGGGCGCACACCGTCCAGGAGACGGCCACCGCCAGCGCAATCGTCTGGCCGAGATAACCGCCGTGGGCGGCAGGGAGCGAAGAAAGGAGGGAGGAAAAGGCATTCATAGTCGGGGGAATATCAGCCTCACGGCCGTTTTAAGGTGACAGGCGAGGGGGGAGGGTCTCGTCGCATTGGGGCGGCCGGTCGGAGCGGTGGGGCCGAAAGTCGGCGCCGCTCGGGGGCGTGTCCCGTTTGCGGGGCAAAGTTACGAAATCCTTCGCGATTCCGCCGCCGCTCGCCCGTTTTTTTTGCATCGGCCCGCGGTGGTTCGCCGTGCTCCGCGGCCTTTATTCCCGCCGCGCCTCGTGAGGTCGAAAAGTTGCGCATTTTCAGTCTCCGCCCCCCAGTTTTTTCGTCGTTCGCCCGCGCTTTTTTCGTTCGGTGGGTGGGTCGCCCCCTCCGCGGGGGTGAAGTGTGCCGTCCCTCGCGTGCGCGTATCGCGCCCCCGTCAGCCACTTTTCGTTTTTTCCCTTCACCGCTTCACCCACCCCGCGCAACACACTGACAATCGGCCCATTGTGGGTGAAGACTTTGCGTTTTCGCCTTCACCTCGATCGTCACTTCCGCACGGCGGTCGACGCCGTGGGCGGCCGGTGCAACGGGCGAGGAGCGAAATTGGCTAAATTCCGCTAATGCACCGGTAAAGCCGCGGGTGAAGGAAAGGTGAAGGTGCGCGCCCCAAAGTCTTCACCCCTAACGCGGTGGTGCACAACCCATTGCGGCTGGCGGGTGAAGCGGTGAAGGAAAAAATCGAAAACTGACTGAGGCGCGCGTACGCATACGCGCGCACGCGAGGGGGCTGTGCACACTGCCGGCGATGCTGACATCCTATTCGGGGGCGAGGTCACCCTTCACCCTACCGTGAACCATATTCCCTCGTCGTGACACTACACATGCACGCAGAGCATGCCCTCGAGGCGACGCGTGCAAACGTACAGCGCAGGAGAAAATCATAGTTTCGGGCAGAACAGCGCAACCAAGCCGGGAGAGCGTTCCATTCCTCGCACAAGCGGCGCAGACGATCGCGCACACAAAAGCATCCCCTGCTGTCCTCATCGGAAAGCAGGGGATGCCGACTCTTGAGCTTGCGCTCAAACGCCGTCCATACGGCTTAGAAGTTGTAGTAGAAGCCGAGGTTTACGTCCGTGGTGCTGAAACGGTAACCGTATTGCTCCACATCGTTGCGCTTGCGATAGCCGAGTTCACCGAAGCTGGCCACGAAGTTCCAGTTGCGGTTGAGGTCAACGGAGAGACCGGGACGTACGCCTACAGACCAGCCGAACTTGCTGCCGGAAACTGCTTCCTGAGAAGCCCAGTTGAAGCCGAGTGCACCGTCAACGATGAAGCTCACAGCGCCCACACGGCAAGCCGTGTAACGGAGATAGGGGTTGAACTCGAATACCGACGAGTTGTTCTTGTCTCCCTTCGGATCGTCGAGCGTATAGCTGATGGAAGTACCGATGGCCGTGTTGTTGCTCAGCTTGTAACCGATTTCGGGAGCGAGCGTCACTTCGGTTTTCACGTCTTTGGTGCCCCAGAGACCGAGTTTACCACCGAGATATACCTGTGCGTTAGATGCGAGAGTTCCGCCTACGAGGGCGAGGGCGAGTACGATTTTCTTCATTGTCGTAATCTTTTTATTGTTGGTCAATAGAATCCCTCCGGCGCCATCCTTCTTTCACCCGAGAGCAAAAGTAGAATATCGGGAGGCGATCCGTTTACAAGGGCGAAAGTAGGCAGTTCGGCCATTCTTGACAAAAAACGAAAGGCACATTCGCATCAAACTAAGCAATTTTAAGAATAAAGATGCTTATTCCTTTCCAAAACAGCCATTTCGCTCAAATCGGTTTCAACGACATCGCGCACCACAACGAAGGGTTGTGATGCGCGATACGAAACGAGGGGGCAAAATCGCCGAATTCAGAAAATGAACTTCACTACGTCGTTGAAGATGCCCAAGGCCATGAGCGCCAAGACGAAGTAGAAACCGATCGTGTTGACGCGTTCGATCACCTTGTCGGAGAATCTGCGGCGCGTGATCATCTCGAGCAACGTAATAAAGATGTATCCGCCGTCGAGCATGGGGATGGGCAGGAAGTTCATGAAGGCCAGCATCAGGGAGATGAAGGCGGTGAGTTGCCAGAAGGCGGCCCAGTTCCACGCAGCGGGGAAGAGACTGCCGATGGTGCCGAAGGAGCCCACGCTCTTCACGCCGTCGGCCGAGAAGAGGTAGCGCAAATCACTCACATAGCCCGAAAGCACCTTCCATCCGTGGGCAGCGCCGGCCGGGAAGCAGGTGGCCAGGTTGTAGCGCACGGTGTCCGTGCGATAGTCCATGAGCACGTTGTGCTTGAAGAGTCCGAGTTTGCCCTCGGGGGTGAGGGCGAAGCGGAGTGTGTCGGCCGTTGTGGCGCCGCGGTGCTTCACCACAAGCGTCGTGGCCAGCCATTTCGGGTCGGCTTTGCCCTGTGCCGCCGTGATGCGATCCTGCACCACACCGAGTTGTTCGTCGATTTGGTTCCAGGTCGTCACCGCTTTGCCGTTGAGGGCCACAATGCTGTCGCCGGCACGCACACCGGCTTTGGCGGCAGGGCTACCGGCCATGGCCGAGTCCACCACCGAAAGCAACGTCAGGGCGACGAAGGGCGGTTGTTCCTTGAGCATCTTGAGCAGATCCACACGGCCGCCGACATTCACCGCGGCGGGGCGGCCATCGCGGAGCACATGGATGACTTTCGCGCTCCCCAAGTCGCGCAACAGCTGTGCGTTGTCGAGATACGTGTAGGTTTTGTCGTCGGCGCCCACAATCACGTCGCCATCGCGGAAGCCCATTTGCTTGGCCACGGTGTTGAAGGAGTAACCGTGCTGCACGGCGGTGACCGGCGTGCGCTGTTCGCCCCAAGCCAGGAGCACCATTGCGTAAATGAAGAGGGCCACGAGGAAATTGACCAGCACACCGCCCACCATGACGAGCAAGCGCTGCCAAGCCGGCTTGTTTTTGAAGAGTTGATTGGCCGGCACTTCGGCTTCTTCGCGTTTCACCGCGTCGGCATCGGTGCTTTCGTCGACCATGCCGGCGATTTCCACGTAACCGCCGAAGGGCAACCAACCGATGGCGAATTTCGTGCCGCCCCATGTGCCGAGGGGCAACGCCAAGCGCTTACCGCCTTTCCAGAAGTCGAAGAAAAGACAAAAGCGGTGCACGCGAATGCCGAAAAGCTTCGCGAAAAAGAAGTGGCCCCCCTCGTGAAGGATGACGAGCAGCGAGATGCTGAGCACCAATTGGAGGGCTTTGATCAAGAATGTTTCCATCAAAAAAGAGCTTGCAGGAAGGAATAGAATGAATTAGTTGAGATAGCCTGCCACCAATCTGCGCACCTCGGCATCGGAGGCGAGATAGTCGCTGAGCGATGCGCGTTGACAGCGCGTGGCGTCGGCCATGGCGCGACGAATCAGGCGCGAGATGTCGAGAAAACCGATGGCGTCGCGGCGGAACGCCGCATTGGCCACTTCATTGGCCGCGTTCACCACACAAGGCAGGTTACCGCCGGCCGCGACGGCCTCATAGGCGATGCGCAGGCAGTCGAATTTGTCAAAGTCGGGGCGCTCGAACGTGAGACGGCCGAGGGCGGCCAGATCCAAACGCTCACCGCTGAGCGACAAACGGCGCGGGAACGACAAGGCATATTGAATGGGCAATCGCATGTCGGGCACACCGAGCTGCGCTTTCACACCCCCGTCGGCCAGTTGCACCGCACTGTGCACGATGCTTTCGGGGTGCACCAGCACTTCGATGCGCTCCGGTTCGACACCGAAGAGCCATTTGGCTTCGATCATCTCGAAGCCCTTGTTCATCATCGTGGCGCTGTCGATCGTGATCTTGGCGCCCATCTCCCAGTTGGGGTGTTTCAAGGCGCGCGCCGCAGTAACGTTCGCCAACTCCTCGATGGGCGTCGTGCGGAAGGGGCCGCCCGAGGCGGTGAGGAGGATTTTGTCGATGGCATTGCCGTCTTCGCCCACCAGGCACTGGAAAATCGCGCTGTGCTCGCTGTCCACGGGCAGAATCGGCGCGCGGTGTTTCACGGCGAGTTCCGTTATGAGTTCGCCCGCCACAACGAGCGTCTCTTTGTTGGCCAGTGCGATGGTTTTGCCGGCTTCGATGGCCGCGACGGTGGGGCGGAGTCCGGCGAAACCCACCATGGCCGTCACCACCACGTCGACATCCGGCAAACTTGCCGCGTCGCCAATGGCTTCCGCGCCCGCCCACACCTTAATCGGTAGGTCGGCCAGTGCCTCGCGCACCGTTTCGTAGCGCGATTCGTCGGCGATGACTACCACTTCGGGGTGAAATTCGCGCGCTTGTGCGATCAGTAATTCGGCGTTGTGCCCCGCCGTGAGGGCATAGGCCTCGTATTCGTCGGCATGTTCGCGCACCACGTCGAGAGTTTGCGTGCCGATGGAGCCGGTCGAACCGAGGATGGCAATTCGTTTCATCGTGTTGTTGACATTCAGTCGTTAAGGTCGATCAGTCCGTCGGGCACATCGAGCAAGAGCAGTCGGGCGCGGAGATCATAGTCCACCACAAAATCGTCGTGCAACGGGAGGAGCACCTCTTCGCCGTCGTGCGTTTCGACCGTGAGCAGGGTGTTGGCCGTTGTGGTTTCGACGTGGCGCACCGTGCCGAGCTCGAGAGTCGGCAGTCCTCCTTCGCCTTCTTCGTCGCCGGCCTCAGCCTCTGCGTCGAGTGCGCCGTGATCGACCAGGAGCACTTGGAAGCCGGTGAAAGCCCGAAGCGACGAAACGGTCTCTTCGTCCTCGGCGGGGCGGGCATCGAGGGGGTAATAGACGGTGTGTCCCACAAGTTCCCGCGCGGCGGTGTCGCTGTCGATGCCCTCGAGGGTGAACAGCGCCGATTCGCTCCCTTTGAAACGATAGTCTTCGAGGAAGAACGGCACGTAGAGTCCGTCGATCTTGAGAAATACGTAGTCGGCTTCACCGCGATCGAAGACATCGTCGGTGAATTGCAGTTCGATTTCGCCGTGGATGCCGTGTGTGCGGGTGAATCGCCCGATGGAAAAAACGTCGGAGTCTGAAATCATGAGAAGAGACAGGAACCTAAAAAATTATTCGAGGCGGGTGATGCAAGCACCCAGGGCATTGAGACGGTCTTCGATGTGCTCATAGCCGCGATCGATCTGGCCAACGTTGTCAATGCGGCTCGTTCCGTCGGCACTGAGTGCGGCGATGAGCAGCGCGATGCCTGCGCGAATGTCGGGGCTGGCCATGCGGCGAGCTTTCAGCTGCAGATTGAAGTCGTGGCCCACCACAACGGCGCGGTGCGGGTCGCACAAAATGATCTGCGCGCCCATGTCGATGAGTTTGTCAACGAAGAAGAGGCGGCTTTCAAACATCTTTTGGTGGAAAAGCACGCTGCCTTTGGCCTGCGTGGCCACGACGAGCAGAATCGAAAGGAGGTCGGGGGTGAGACCCGGCCAGGGCGCGTCGGCCAACGTCATGAAAGAGCCGTCGATGAACGATTCGATTTGATAATGCTGCGGGCCGGGGATGTAAAGGTCGTCGTCGCGCTCCTCGACCGTCACGCCGAGTCGGCGAAAGGCGTCGGGGATGAGTCCGAGATCGCGGCGCGACACGTTTTTAATCGTGATGCCGTCGCCCACCATCGCGCCGATGCCGATGAACGAGCCGATCTCGATCATGTCGGGCAGGATGCGGTGGTCGGCTCCGTGCAGTTTCTGCACACCCACCACGGTGAGGCGATTCGAAGCGATGCCCGAAATGTTGGCGCCCATGCGGTTGAGCAGGTGACAGAGCTGCTGAATGTAGGGTTCGCAGGCCGCATTGTAGATGGTTGTGGTGCCTTCGGCGAGCACAGCGGCCATGACGATGTTGGCCGTCCCGGTCACGGACGCTTCGTCGAGGAGCATGTAGGCGCCGCGCAGGCGTTCGGCCTCGATCTCAAAGAGTTCGTGCTCGCTGTCCACATGAAACTGCGCGCCGAGCTTTTGCAATCCGAAAAAATGCGTGTCGAGTCGCCGGCGGCCGATTTTATCGCCGCCGGGCTTGCTGATCACTGCCCGACCGAAGCGGGCCACGAGCGGGCCGATGGTGAGAATCGAACCGCGCAACGACGAACAACGGGCCAGATATTCCTCCGAGCGAAGATAATCGAGGTCGATTTGGTCGGCGCGGAAGGTGATGTCGCCCGGCGCATTGCGGCGCACGTAGACGCCGATGTCTTGCAGCAGACGAATCAAGTTGTTGACGTCGACAATGTCGGGCACGTTGGTCAGGCGCACCTCCTGATCGGTGAGCAGCGTGGCGCAGATCACTTGCAACGCTTCGTTTTTAGCTCCTTGCGGCACGATTTCGCCTCGGAGACGGCGGTTGCCTTCAATGAGAAAAGAGGCCATGCGGGTGAGTTTTAGTGGGGTGTGTGAATCAAGACGGCTGCAGTGCGCGCATCACCTCGGCAGAGGGGATGCGCCCTTCGGTGCAGAAGTCGATGTCCTTGGCCAGGCGTTCGATTTCGGTTGCTCCGCCTCGCATTTCGGCGAGGTTGAGTTGCATGCGAGCGGCCAAATCGCACAACTGTCGGGCGCGCACCTCGGCATCGGGTTCGTCGGCGATGCGGTTCATCCACGTTTGCAGCAAGTGGCCGTAGTGGCGGAAGCGCAAGCGGTGGGTGGGATAAGTCAAACGCTCCGCTTGTGCGGCGGCGGGTGCGCGATCCACCTCCACGGGCCAATCGATGTCGAGCGCGTAGTCGGTGAGTTGGGCGAGGTGGTTCCACAATTTTTCGTTCACCTCCCGCGAATCGGCGGGCTGTCGGCTGACGATGCGCATCGTTTCGACGATGCGTGCGGCATAGGCCGTGCGTTCGGCCCGGTCGCTGAGCGTGAGGGCGTGTTCCACCATGAGTTGCACTTCACGGCCGTAGGCTTTCATGCGCACAGGGGCTTTCTGCGTGTTATATTCCATAGAGACCGAACGTGTCAAAACAGTTTTTTGGGCAAAGACGTTTGAAATTCTTTGAGATAGAAGGGCTCGAAATAGGCCACATCGACGAAACGCCCTTCGAGAAAGGCACGTTCGGCGAGCGGAGCCATGTGGCGCGCCAGCGGATGCACGTTGTCGACGAAGCGGGCGTTGGAGTGATCGATCACCGCCTTGCACTTTTCGGCGCCGTCGCCCATGAAATAAACGGGCGCGCGGTCGAGCCACTCGCGATAAGTGTCGGCCGTGACGATGTCGGCCCCCACTTCGCGCACAGTGTGCAGCGCGCGATCATATACTGCGGCGTAAACCTCCATGCGGCGCGCGTCGATCATGGGCACGAGCAGGGCGTCGTCGGGCATCTCATCGTCGTAGAGCAACGGTCCCACGGTGATGAGCTGCAGCGTAGGCACGGCAATGAGGGGCACATTGCGGGCGTAAGCCACCCCTTTGGCGGTGGAAAGCCCGATGCGCAGGCCGGTGTAGCTACCCGGTCCGCTCGACACGGCGACGGCGTCGAGGGGAATGGCGTGGCTCTCGGCGAAACTCAGCGCTTCGTCGACGAAAGGCGCCAAAACTGCCGCATGGGAGGGGCCTTCGAGGGTTTGCTGTTCGAAGATCACCTGCGAATCTTCCGACACGGCGACGGAACAAACGGAGGTGGAGGTTTCTATGTGGAGAATGCAGGACATGGCTGAAGTTTTTTCGGCGTCCTCGTTCCGCGACTCCAACGGGAGGGAAACGGACGCTCGCTTTTCAAGCTGCGAATTTAAGGCTTTTCGGCTGATACACAAAGTTTCCACGGCGAAAAGCCGCGCGGCGCCCTGCATAAGGCGCACGGCGCGCGCGAATCTCCCCGAATATCATCCTACGGCGCGGAACGTCCCTGCACAGCCCCCCGCCTCTCGGCACGCCATCGCCCGGGGCTCCACGCAACAAGATGTGAATTCGCGTCTTCTTCCCGCCCCGACGCAGCGCCGTCCGCCGCCCCGACGAAAACTCGGCGAAATGTCCCGAAAAGCTCCCGAGAATTGCGGAAAAAGTCCCAATTATCAGCGAAAAACGGGGCGTTTTCTTCCCGTCTCCTCCACCCCGCCGCACGCACTCCGAGACTTGAACGGCACGGCGCCCCGTTTTCCGTTTGCACCGGGCTTTCGCCGTGGCGCGCCCCTCGTCGAAACACGGTTTGTGCCCACCGAATAGCCGAAAACCGGAAAGAAAACTACAACCGAAACCGGAGTTTTTACCCTTTTCACGAAAGGAATTGTTCAATATTTCCTTTTCGCCAAGAAATAAACAAACAAAATCGCCCTCACGTCCAAAAGAATACGTACCTTTGGCCTACGTACCTCTGTGTACTGCGCACCGCTCGCCCACAACGAGCGAGTCCTACGCAAATAACATCACATAACCATAACTCCAACATGAAACCTGCAAACGGCAAATTGGGTGTCATGATCGTCGGCCTCGGCGCGGTCAGCACCACCTTCATCACCGGCGTGCTGATGGCACGCAAGGGCTTGGCAAAGCCCGTCGGTGCAATGACACAATACGACAAAATCCGCGTGGGACGCGGTGCCGAAAAGAAATACCTGAAATATGCAGACATCATCTCGCTGGCTTCGCTCGACGATCTGGTGTTCGGTGCTTGGGATGTGTATCCCGCCAACGCTTTTGAGAGCGCCGTCGACGCCGAGGTGCTGCGCGCCAAAGACATCCTCCCCGTGGAGGACGAACTGAAGGCCATCCGCCCGCTGCCCGCCGCATTCGACAAGCGCTATGCCTCTCGTTTGGACGGCAACAATGTGAAAAACTGCGCCACCCGCTGGGAAATGGTGGAAGCCCTGCGCGAAGACATTCGCCGCTTCAAGGCCGACAACGGTTGCGACCGCATTGTGGTACTCTGGGCCGCATCGACCGAAATCTACGTCCCCATCGACGAAACAGTGCACTACCGTTTGGGCGATCTGGAAGCCGCCATGAAGGCCAACGACACCGAGCGCATCGCGCCCTCCATGTGCTATGCCTACGCTGCCCTGGCCGAAGGTGCGCCCTTCGTGATGGGTGCGCCCAACACCACGGTGGATATTCCCGCCATGTGGGAGCTGGCCGAAAAGACCCACATGCCCATCGCCGGTAAGGACTTCAAAACCGGCCAAACCTTGGTGAAGAGCGGTTTCGCCCCCATCATCGGCACCCGCTGCCTGGGACTGAACGGATGGTTCTCGACCAATATCCTCGGCAACCGCGACGGCCTGGTGCTCGACGAGCCGGCCAACTTCCACACGAAGGAGGTTTCCAAACTCTCGACCCTCGAAAGCATCCTCGTGGCCGACGAGCAGCCCGACCTCTACACGGACTACTACCACAAGGTGCGCATCAACTACTATCCTCCGCGCGGCGACAGCAAGGAAGGCTGGGACAACATCGACATCTTCGGTTGGATGGGCTACCCCATGCAAGTGAAAATCAACTTCCTCTGCCGCGATTCGATTCTGGCCGCCCCGCTTTGCCTCGACCTCGTGCTGCTCATCGACGCCGCTGCCCGCGACGGCCGTTACGGCACGCAGCGCTTCCTGAGTTTCTTCCTCAAAAGCCCGCAACACGACTACACGCAAGGCGAAGTGCCCGAAAATCACCTGTTCCGCCAGTACACGAACCTCAAAAACGCCATTCGCGAAATGGGCGGTTACGAGGCCGACGAAACGGTCGACTGATTTTTCAGCCCCGCCCCTTCACACCGAGCGCGACACCTCCCTCCGGCGAGGAGCCACGCCCGGTGTTCCTCTTTTTGTAAGAGCGCTTCACCGGCGGCTATCAGCGAAAACGATAGCAGCTATCTGATCAAACCATAGAACTTCGGCACGATGCCCGAGAAGAGCGCGTAATTTTGCAGCGTCAAAACGGAAATGCTCCGCCACTGCCCAACAGGCTTATCTACGTTACGGCGCATGCGCTTGACAGAACTGACTGTTTATTATATTTCCATCCTGACGATTCCCGCCGCCTCGGTCGGCTCCCAACGGGATCCCCACCGACCACTCGGAGAACAGCAGAGTTCCCTTGTGGGGCGCGCCGGGAGACGTCATCCAACGCGAATCAACTCAAAATTCATTTCACTATGTCACTTCTTGCCGCCCTTCAAGTTCAAAGCAGCACCAGCGCTCCTTACATCATCATTGCTTTCATCGCCTTCACCGCAGCCCTCTACTGCGTGCCCACCCTCTTCCGCTTCTTCAAAAACCTCTCGAACCCTGCCCAACGCGCCGCTCAGCCCGCCGACGACACGGTGTACGTTTGCCACGACGAAGCTTTCCTGCAACCCAAAGCCTAACTCCTTCTCATCTCGCAATCGGATTCGATGAACCACTCCACGATGATGTCCGCGGCATCACCCTCTGACCCTAAAGAAATCCACGTTCGTCTCAAACACATTGCCAAGTTTTTCGGCTCCTACGCCGCTACTCTGCTGTGCAGCGGAGCCACGACAATGCGCATTGAGCGCAAACTCCGCCAAATGGCCGAAGCCTGGCACGTGCAAGCCGAATTCACCATTCTGCCCACGAACGTGATTCTCAACATCTGGGATGCCTCGGGCGACCACTCCTACAGTTGCATCTCACCGCTGCTGCACGGAGCCCTAAATTTCGATCTCATCACGCGTCTCAGCCGCCTAAGCGACGACGTCTTCACGCAGAACCTCGTGCCTGCCGAAGCCGTTCGCCGCTTTGATGCGATTAAAAACATCCCTCGCTTCTCTTCGTTCGCCGTACTGGTCTTGGCCTCTGCGGCCAACGCCTCTTTCTGCCGGCTCTTCGGCGGCGACTGGGCCGCCATCGGCATCGTGTTTGCCGCCACCTTCTGTGGTTTCTTTGTCAAACAGCGCCTTTCGAGCTGGAAAATGGACTATCGCGCCGTGACCATCATCTCTGCAGTGACGGCCGCGGTAATTTCTTGCGTCGGCTACGTCATTCCCGATCTTTCCACCACGCCCGACATCGCTTTGGGCACCAGTGTGCTCTATCTTGTGCCGGGAGTGCCGTTTTGCAACTTCGTCAACGATTTGCTCTACGGGCACTACATCTGCGCTTTCAGCCGCTTCGTGCAGGCCATGATGATCACCGTGAGTCTTTCGATCGGGTTGGTACTGGCTTTGTTGATGCTCAACATCCGCATGCTCTGACCCGTTTCGGCCTTTGCCCCACTTTTCTCCCCTTCCCCCCACAACGATAGTCCATTCTCCATGTCAACTCTTCTCGATTTGCTCAACGACGGCTTCTTTGCCGCCATTGCCGCCATCGGTTTCGCGAGCATCAGCAACCCCAAACGCAGCACATTTTGGTCGCTCGGCCTGCTTGCCGCCCTCGGCCACGTCACGCGCTTCATCCTTATGCACTATTTTGACGTGCACATCGCCTTGGCTTCGTTTGCCGGCGGCTTGATCATTGGCATCGTCTCCATCCCCATGTCGACGGTGGTGAATTCGCCCGCCGAAACCCTCTCCTTCCCTGCGCTGCTCCCCATGGTGCCGGGAAAATTTGCCTACGGTTCGATACAAGCGCTCGTGGAATGCATGAGCCATAAGACCGAAGACCATTTCAACCACTATTTTTATCTGCTCAACTACAACTGGATCACCTGTGTGCTGACGATTGTGCTGATGGTCATCGGGGTGACGATTCCGCTCTTCACGTTCCGCAACCACGGTCTGGTGATGTTGCGCCGTATGCGCGACGAACTCCTCGCTGCGGCCCACCTTCGTTCGCCACACCACTGATTTTCTCCCTCGGAACATGGAACTTCGACAGCTCCGCTACTTCGTGAAAGTGGCCGAATGCCAAAGCTTTTCGGAAGCCGCACGACAGTTGCACATCACACAAAGCACCCTCTCCCAACAAACCCGACAGTTGGAGGACGAACTGGGGGTGCAACTGTTCGCGCGCGACTCCCACCACGTGGAACTTACCGATGTGGGGGGCGCTTTCCTGCCTTCTGCGCTGCGCGCCCTGGCCGAGGTGGAAGCTTGCGTGGACAGCATCAGCGAAGTGACGCACTTGGTGCGCGGCACCATCAACATTGGCGCCACTTATACCTTCAGTCCGATTCTCAAAGAGGCGATTCTCGCCTTCATCAAGGCGTTTCCACAAGTACGCCTCAATGTGGTGAGTCAATCGATGAGCGATTTGATGGAAATGCTCATCAAACACGAGCTGGACGTGGTGTTGTCTTACAAACCCTCGCAACACTACCCGCAAATCGAGTCGCATTATCTCTTTGACAACGAACTTTGCGCCGTGGTGAGCGACACGCATCCGCTTGCCGGCCGTGCTGCCGTGGAACTCGCCGACTTGACGCATCACCGCATGGCACTTCCTGCCCCGGGACTGCAGGCGCGCAACAAATTCGACATGCTGGTGCGCGGCACACAGCACGAATTCAACGTCTGCTTGGAGATCAACGACGTGAATGCCCTGATTAGTTTGGTGCGCGACAGTCGTTTGGTCACAGTGCTCTCAACCGCCACCGTTTCGCAGGTGGACGGCGTGGCCACGATCCCCATTGCCGGCGTAGACAGCAGCGAAATGGAAGGCTGCTACCACTTTTTGCGCGGCAGCTACCGCAAAGTGGCCACCAAAGAGTTCTTGCGAATCCTCTCAGAAAGCAAGTCTTACGGTATGGCGCAAATGAATGTGGAATAACTTGGGCGATTGCGCCGCACGGCGGCCGTGCACGGCCCTTTCTCCCAATGCAACGAACCGGCTTCTCCGCGCGAGAGCCGGTTCGTTGCGCATAATGCGCTGCCTGTCCGCCGACCAAAACAAAGCCTCCCCCGCAAGTTCGGAACTTGCGGGGGAGGCTCATTATATAAAAGGAGGGAGAACGCTGTTATGCCTGAGGAGAGATTCCTACATCAGGGCACGGCCGGACGAAAAGGGGCGATACACATTATATATAAGGAGTGCGCGCAACGCACATCCGTACGTGAGGCGCAAGGAGGCGCGATCACTCGATCACTTCGGGCTGTTTCTGCCGTTCGGGCGCCGCATTTTCCTTCTTACCGCTGAAGAGGAAGAAGAAAAGCACGCCGATCAGCAAGGCATAGCCGGCGAAAATGAACCATACACTCGACCAATCTCCCACTTGGAAGCCGTCTTTGTTCTCGGTGTAGCAATTCACCACAGCTTGTGCGCCGAGGGTGCCGATGGAAGCCCCGATGCCGTTGGTCATTAGCATGAAAAGACCTTGTGCACTCGAGCGGATTGATCCGTCACATTCCTTATCTACAAACAGCGAACCGGAGACATTGAAAAAGTCGAAGGCGACGCCGTAGACAATCATCGAAAGAATCAGGAAAATCACGCCCGGGAAAGCCGGAACACCGATGGCGAAGAAGCCGAAACGCAGCACCCAAGCGAACATAGCTATGAGCATAACCGTCTTAATCCCGAAACGTTTCAAGAAGAAGGGGATGAGGAGGATGCAGAAAGTCTCGCTGATTTGCGAAAGAGAGATCAATACATTGGCGTGTTCCACGAACCATTGGCCGCGGAATGCGGCTTCTGCGCCGAAACTACTGATGAAGGGATTGGCAAATCCGTTGGTAATCTGCAAACTGACGCCGAGGAACATGGAAAAGAGGAAGAAGAGCGCCATCCGCTTGTGGCGGAAGAGCTTAAACGCATCGAGTCCCATGGCTTGTACCAGGCCTTTTTTCTCGCTGCCCTTGTTTACGGGGCAAGAAGGTAGGGTCAAAGCGTAGGCAGCCAGCATCAAACTCCAGAAAGCCGAGACAAAAAATTGCACATGCGTCTGTTGCCAACCCAACAAGTCGACGATCCACATCGAAACAATGAAGCCGATGGTGCCGAAGATGCGGATGGGCGGGAAATCTTTCACGGTGTCGAGTCCGGAACGCTCAAGCGCATTGTAAGATACGGAGTTCGACAGCGCCAAGGTGGGCATGTAGGCCGCGACACTGAGCGTGTACCAAGGGAAAATGTCGGCAAACGCAACGTGTTCTCCCATGCCGATCCAGCCAACTACGATCATAAAGACAGCAGCCAGGAGATGACAAAGCGACAACATGCGCTGTGCCTGCACGAAACGGTCGGCGATCATACCGACAAGGGCGGGCATAAAGATGGAAACAATCCCTTGGACGGAATAAAACCACCCGATATTGGCTCCCATTTCCTTTCCGGCCAAAAAAGCCCCCATGGAAGTGAGGTAAGCTCCCCACACAGCGAACTCTAAGAAGTTCATCGCGATCAAACGCGACTTGATATTCGAACTATTCATGGAAATAACAATGCGATTACAGGGAGCGAAGTTACATCATTTTGCAAAGAGGACAAAGCAAATCGGGAAATTTCAAAACTGCACGGCGCAAAAAAGAGGGCGAAAATTAGCTTTTCGTCCTCTGTCTTTGCGTATTCAGTTTGTTCTTGGCCGAGATCGCGCTGTTTGACCGCGGATTTCGGCCGTCGGTGGGGGGCTTTCGAGAAAAGGACTGAACAAAACACCACAGATTTGCGGCGAATGCACCGCAAAACGGAGGTTATTCGTCCTCATTCCACACTTTGTCGTGCTTTCCTTGGGTGAAGATGTCGTTTTCGTCATCAATGGTTTTGCCGGACTCGCGATCAACTCTCAAAGTCTTGGGCGATTCCTGCATCAATCCATTCTCCGATGACAAACGCACCAGCTGAAGGAGGGGGGCTGTGTAAATTCGCTTCATTATATACTATAGTTCCGTTGATATTCCGAATGCACTTCACGGTGTCCCGCCGATGCGATCGGCGAAACACCGTGGATGCGATTTTCTCATCCTCGATCCCACCCTCATGCGGGAGGAAAGAAGACACGACAAGCGCCCCAATCAGAGTTCGAGGTCTCCGCCGTGGATTTCGTGCCAAGGCAGTCCCTGCTTGTTGAGTTCTTCCATGAAAGGATCGGGATCAAACTCCTCGACGTTGTGGACGCCGGGCTTGTTCCACTTGCCTTCCATGAACAAACGGGCTCCGATGCAAGCGGGCACGCCGGTGGTGTAGCTCACCCCCTGCATTCCCGTTTCGTCGTAGGCAGCTTGGTGCGAACAGTTGTTGTAAATGTAGTAGGTTTGTTCCTTGCCGTCTTTCAAACCCCGGATGCGGCAACCGATCGACGTCTCGCCTTCGTAGTTTTCGCCCAGGTCTTGCGGGTTGGGCAGCACGGCCTTGAGGAATTGCAGGGGCTGAATCATGTGTCCCTCATAGTTGATGGGGACAATCGAGTCCATACCGATGTTTTGAATCACGCGCAAATGGGTGAGATACTCCTGTCCGAAGGTCATCCAAAAGCGAGCTCGCTTGATTGTGGGGAAGTTGATGACCAAGCTCTCGATCTCTTCGTGGTGCAGCAGGTAACTTTCGCGCGGTCCGATGCCGGGATAGGTCAAAGGCCGGTGGATTTCGAGCGGTTCCGTCTCCACCCACTTGCCATTCTCCCAATAAAGTCCTTTTTGCGTGATCTCGCGGATGTTAATCTCGGGGTTGAAATTGGTGGCAAAGGCTTTGTGGTGGTCTCCCGCATTGCAATCGACGATATCCAGGTACTGAATTTCGTCGAAGTGGTGCTTTGCGGCGTAGGCCGTGAAGATGGAGGTCACGCCCGGGTCGAAACCGCAGCCGAGAATGGCACAAAGTCCGGCTTTCTCGAAGCGATCACGATAAGCCCACTGCCACGAGTACTCAAAATGCGCCTCATCCTTCGGTTCGTAGTTAGCGGTGTCGAGATAGTTGCAGCCGGTTTGGAGACAAGCCTCCATGATGGTGAGATCCTGGTAGGGCAAAGCCAAGTTCATGACCAGCTGCGGCTTGAAGTCATTGAAGAGGCGAACGAGTTGCTCCACATCGTCGGCATCTACCTGCGCGATGCGAATATCGTTGCGCAGACCCATGTCGGCAATGCGTTGGGCAATCGCCTTGCACTTGGATTCTGTGCGGCTGGCGATCATGATTTCGTCGAAGACATCGCTATTTTTTGCGACTTTGACAGCGGCCACGGTGGCAACGCCGCCGGCGCCGATGATGAGTACTTTTCCCATTGTGTTTGCGTATCGTAGTTGTTTGTGTGATTGCAGTGATCGGAATTTCATCCCGTTCGCGCAAAGTTATTGATTTTCACGCGATCGCACAAGTTCACGGCGCTTTTTTTGCATCTTCTCAGCGAAATGCGTTCCGGTTCAGCGGGCGCTGACTTCGTCGGCGCGGATGCCGAGTGCCGCCGTGAGCGAATAGCCGAGCAGTTCCTGTGCAAAACCTCGTCCGCTGAGGGGCTGCATGGTGAAGAGGGTGATTTCCTTGCGTCCGGCGTCGGTTCCGTCCTCGCGCTTGGGCGGTTGCGCGCAGAGCCCTTTGATTCGTGCGGCAAGTCGCGTACTTTCGGGGGTGAATCCGTCGAGATCGGCCACGAGCATCACCCGATCGGCATCGGCGTCCAGGAGCATTTGCTCAAACACCTCGACGATCAAATCGTCGTGGTCCACCACCGGTTCGACGGCAAGTGCCGAGAGCGAGAATTCGCCCAGCCTGTCGGCAAAAGCCTTGCCGTTGATTTCGTCGGCGAAGTGCGCTGGCGTGAAGTTTTGCAGCTGCGCGGTTTCGGGTCGATGGATGAAATACACCCGAATCTCGTTGTCGGCGGTCTGTGCCTCGCCTTCTGCGGGCAGCAAGCCGCCGTCGAGCGCCACATAGTCGAGCCAATCGGCGAGCGGCGCGGGAGGAATGCGCCGACCGAGCATGCGTTCGAAGTTGACAATGAGGTCAAACGCCACGCGTTCCACGTAGTCGGCGTCGACCAGCAGGGTATGGTGTGCCATAAGTCTATAGGGTTCAGTTGGTGTGTTGGGGGGGCGCCGCTGCCGCCATGCGGTTGCGCGCCTTTTTTCATTTTCCGAATTCGGCATGTCCCGCCGCCGCGTCGTCGTAGATCGCGCGGCGCAGTTCTTCAGGCGAAACCGGCACGGGACGGCGCGAGAGTTCGGGCACGTTGTAGCTCTTCATGCGCAGCCAATTGTGCTCGGGATCTTCTTGCGGCAGCAAGAAAGCCTTGTGTGCCTGCCCGTTGCGATCGAAATAGGCGATGCACGGGCGCGTGAAATTCCCATCCAGCCGACGCGAGGAGAACACAATCCACCGGCCGTTGCTGCTCCACGTGTGATAAGAGTCCACCTCCGGACTGTTGGCTGCCCGGAGCGGGTAGAAAGCCCCCGTCTTGAGGTCCTTCACCCAGAGATCACTGCTCTTGTGCCAGATGTGAAATTGGCCGAAATCGCCGAGTGTGATGAGCAGATAGCGGCCGTCGGGACTGATGCGCGGGAGCGTTCCGCTTTTGCCCATGGTGCGGCAATCCACTTCAAGGCGCGGCGCGCCGAAGGTGCGCGTGCGGGCGTCGAAAGGCACCGACATCACATTGTAGCGCACCTCGCGATAGGCATCGAGCACCGCATCTTGGCGCGCGTCGTCGCTGAGGCGTGCCGAATCGCTCATGGTTTCGAATTTCGGGAAGGGCGCCGCACAATAATATAAGCGGCTGCCGTCGGGCGCCCACGCCGGAAAGGTCTCCATCACAGCGGGGGTGCGAAAAACATTGCTCAGCTTGTTGCGCTGCACATCGTAGAAGAGCAGATCGGAATCGTAGTCTACGACCTCCACCTTCTGCGCATTGTTCAGACGGAAGGCTTGTCCGGTCTTGTTGCTCGAGAATACCACCCACGGCTGGCGGGGATGCCAGGCGGGATACACGCTGCCGCCCAAGACACTGTCGCACTTCATGTCGACGCGCCGAATGTTTTTGCCCTCGATGAAGACCGTGCCGCCGTGTTTCGAGCGCACGTGGAAGAGCATGCGCCCGGTGGTGCCGTGCGCCTGCGGGGTGTGGCAGTTCACACAGTGGTTGTTCTCCTCCTCGAAGGTGTCGTTGTTCTCATAAATGGGGTGCTCGTCGAAATTGGTGAGGTTGCGTTCGTACAATCCCAGCTGACGATACAGTTCATAGGAGGGCTCGATGAGTCGGTAGGTGAGAAAAGAATCGATGGGCTCAGCGGCCACGGTCCATTTCCAGGCCGGGTGCTGCAGCCACTGCCCTTCGTGCTGTGTGAAGACCTCCACGCTCAGTTGCCCTCCGCGGTTGTCGGTGAGCAAACGTCGCCACTCGGTCGAGTCGAAGCGGAGTTTTCCCGCCGTTTCAGCTTCAGCCACGAGGGGCTCTCCGCGCTGCCCTTTGATTTGCACCACGACTTCATCGGCCGGGTTGTTCACTTGAAAATTGAGCGGGGCGATGTTGGGTGGAATCACCACATCACGATAGTCGGGGAAGACCGATGCCTGTTGCGCGGTGGGCTGCGCCGCGTCGGGCACCCGCACCGTCGATCGACAAGCGGCCAGGGCCACCACCAGCAGCACGCATCCGAGCACTTTCGCCCACGAGGAACACAATCTATTTCGCTTCATAAGGATCTGCAAGATATGGATTTCGACCGTCGGCCCGTCAGTTCACGCCGACACCTTGGCTCTGCTGTTCGGAGGAGACGAGGTTGCCACAATAATAATAGTACATATACGTGCCGAGCCAGCGTTCGCGCAAGGCCTCGGCCATGTCTTTGCGCGACTGCTCGCGCTGTTCGGGGGTCATGCGCTCGCGTCCGGTGAGGAAGGGAGCCGCATCTTGCACAAAAGCTTGGAACTCGCTTTGCGTCAGTTCGTTCACTTCGGGGAAATAGTTCAGCACGCCCTCTCGTTTCACGGCCGCCACCATGATGGCCTGCAAGACAATCGGGGTGAATTGCACCTTGCCGCGCAGCACTTGTATGCGGGCCAGGAAAGTATCGAGGTCTTTGGCATAGAGACTCGCGGCGACTGCCGTGATGAGCGTGGCTTCGCTGCCGGTGGGCGTGGCCAAATTGTAACCGATCACGGTGGGTTGACGGAAGGACTGCTCGAAGGCATCGATTTTGGGCCGCAGTTGGTCGATGCGCGCCAGGGTGGCATCGGTTTGTCGCAGGGAGGCATCGTGCAGCACCGCCCGATAGCGTTCGACAAAGTCGTGGCAAAACGGCATGTGGTCGATGAGATTGAGGTAGCGTCCGGCCAAGCGTTTCTCGCCGTTGAGGAGGGCACAGATGGCCATGCGCTTGAAGTTGTGGAGCCGCGGACCGTATTCCACCGTGTTGTCCATCGAAAGGCGATAGGCCGTGTTGAGCAATCCGGCATGCAGGGTGAGATCGGCCAGATAGTTCACGCCCTCATCGTTGCCGCCCACATTGCGCAGGTGCAAATCGGGGTAATCGTAGGGGATGGCAAAAAGCCCGTCCAACAAACGGTCGGTGTGCTCGAGTGCCACGGCGTTGAAGGCGGCCACACTCCGCGAAGGTCGACGCGTGGCCTGTGCCGTTTCGATCATGGCGTCCCAATCTTCGTCGTCGAGCTCGTTTTGCATGCGGCAAGACATGCGCACATTGTCACGCTCCAACACGGCGAAGAGCGAAACGCCCGCATAGGCCGCCACGGGCAAGAGGAGCAGGAGGCGCCGCCATCCCTTGCGCTGCACTTGCGTTGCGGGTGGTTGCGCGGCCGACCGCGCGAATCGGCGCCACAGTGCGCAGCCGCCGGCCAAAACAGCCGCCACGGCAAAGAGTGCCACGGTGCGCAAGACGAAGGTCGACGGTTCGGTGCGCAAATACAGGTCGAACCCATCGGCCACACACCAGGCCATCACAGCCAAAGGCGGCAACCAGCCCCACCCTTCTCCGCGATGACGCGCCGGCAAACTGCGTTCGATGAGCCACGCAGTGGCGGTGAGCAGCAAGGCCAACAGCGTGCCGCCGAGCCAACGGTTCAGGAAAACCAACAGGAGATAGCGCGCCCCCCAAATGGCATAGGCACCGGGCAGGCGCAAGACGTAGGCCATGGGCGCGCGCTCGGCGCAAACATAATTTTCGTCGGCGATGTGGCGAAACACCTCACCGTAGGTGAGCGTGGCGAAGAGCCACAACAGCACGAAGCCCACCGCGTAGTACAACACGGGGGTCCAGGCTCGGGGGCGAAGCGGAGCGGCACTCTGCGGCGCCGCGGGGGTGTGGGGTTTTCCTTTCATGGGGTAGATTGAAGTCTCCCGCACGCAAGCGAGAAATGCGAATGTGGCGCGGGGATCTCTGCGGCAAATTTACAAGAAAAGGGTGAAACTACCAATTTTTGACGCCTCGAATGTACATTCTCGCGCTTTCGGGTTCGTTTTCGTCCCCGTTTATCGGTGATTCCCGCGATTTATCGCGCGAAAAAGCGCAACACTAAGAAAAAAAGTGCGAACTTTGTCGCAAAAGTCCCCGTGAAAAGAAGAAAAACGGGGAGCTTTTCGGCAAAAGCTGCGCACCTGCGCACACCGCTCGGCTTCCCACCTTCGGAACTCCCCTTCCACGGCCCCGCCGCTCCCCGCTTTCTCCGCCCTGTTCGCACGTCTGCCCGATCTCTCCGCACCACCACCTGCCGGTGCGGGCGGTGTTTGGGTCACGTCGTACGCTGCCACGCGAAATGCTCCTGCCGTTCCCGCGCGGAAGGACGTTCGTTTGGAATTGCACGCCCGAAGGCCCGAAGATACCCGGTTCACAGACGGCAACCGCGGAAGAACGCAGTGCATGATAGAAAAGCAGTCCGGAAAATGACATATAGAAAAAACGCGCGCACGCGCAAGTCGATTCGAACTGCGGAGACGGCCGCACAGACGCTCCACGGCTTTTTGAGAAATGCCGAAGGACGGGCGGGAAAGGATTGAGCAATATCACTTTTATACGCAAGACCGCGTTCAGACCTCCCGGGCCGCTATCTGGGCGCGGAAAGGAACTGCACAGAACCACCTCCTCTACGCCACACACCGCAATTATCCACACTGAAAATCAGAACATACAACGTAAAACTCCACCGCGATACATCAAATTCAACGAAGGAGAAGATGAGGCTTCCACTTTATCAGAAAAGATTGTTCGTTTTTTCCTTTTCCCACCCTACCATTCCGACAAAAGTCCTATCTTTGCTCCAAGCAAACAAGAAACAATCATCGATTCATGAGAAAACTATATGTTCTCCTCCTCAGTCTCGCGCTGAGTAGCCTATCGAGCCGCGCCACCTCGGCCACAGACGACGGCGCCCTCACGCTCGACAGTTGCCGGCAGCTGGCATTGCAACACAACAAGGCGTTGCAGATGTCGCAACTGGGCATTGACAAAGCCCGCGAGGTACATGCCGCCGCCCGAACGAACTATCTGCCCAAAATCTCGGGCGTGGCCGCCTACGTTCACACGGGCGACGAACTTTCGATCCTCACCACCGACCAGAAATCGGCGCTGACGAACCTCGGTTCGCAGTTGGGCGCGGGTTTCTCGCCCGAATTCATGCAGCGGGTGCAGCAACTCGTGGCGGCCCACCCCGATCTCGCTCCGCTCGTGCAACGCGCGCAACAAACCGGCGCCGCTTTGCAGCAAGGACTGAACGGTGTGGGGCGCGATCTGGCGCAACGCTTCGAGACCGACACACGCAATGTGGCCGTGGGTGCGGTGCTCTTCACCCAACCGCTCTACATGGGCGGAAAAATTCGCGCCTACGATCGCATCACCGGCTATGCCGAGCAGTTGGCCGGCGAAAAGCTGCGCGCCGACCGCCAGGAGGTGATTCTCAGTGTGGACAAAGCTTACTGGCTGGTGGTGAGCCTGACGCACAAGACGCGTTTGGCCACGGCCTACCGCGACATGCTACAACATCTGGACGGCGACGTGCAGAAAATGGTGAAAGAAGGCGTGGCCACCCGTGCCAATGCGCTGTCGGTGAGCGTCGAGCTGAACAAAGCCGAGATGACACTGACGCGCGCCGAGGACGGTTTGAGCCTCTCGCGCATGCTTTTGGCTCAACTCTGCGGGCTGCCGATCGACACCACGCTGCACCTCGTCGACGAACGCCTCAGCGACCTGCCGACTTCCACGGCCGGCGTGCAGGCCGACGCCGAGACGGCCATGGGGGCCCGCCCCGAATTGCGACAACTGGGGCTCGCCCAATCGATCTACGCCGAGAAGGTGAAGGTGGAACGCGCGGCCTTCCTCCCCACCCTGGCCTTGACGGGCGGATACGGCATGACCTATCCGAGTATGTTCAACGGCTTCGAGAAAAAGCTGAAAGGCACCTGGAGTGTGGGGCTGTTGCTGAAGGTTCCCATTTGGGAATGGGGCGAAGGTAAGCACAAAGTGGCCGCCGCCAAGGCCGATGCGGCCGTGGCGGGACTGCAATTGCAAGAAGCGCGCGAAAAAATCACGCTGCAAGTGAACCAAACGGCGCTGGCGGTGAATCAGGCGGTGAAGAAACTCGCATTGACCGAGAAAAGCCAAAGCCGGGCGGAAGAAAACCTGCGCATGGCTCGCGTGGGATTCAAAGAAGGGGTGGTGACCACCTCCGACTTGCTGGCGGCACAAACGGCGTGGCTGGCGGCACAAAGCGACAAAATCGACGCGCAAATCGACATTCGCATTGCCCGCGCCGTCTATAACAAAGCACTCGGCCAATAAAGCGCGGCACAACGCCTCCCTATCACCGCTGTGTGCGCAGT
>ERZ772779.181-NODE-181-length-30822-cov-8.668866_pt1 | contig 30822 bp, 51 predicted proteins | sample MGYA00511360_ERZ772779 | MGnify/ENA primary metagenome ERZ772779 (study PRJEB29015, sample SAMEA2738112) | human oral metagenome | biome: human oral; feature: human-associated habitat; material: saliva | place: China | collected 2231 ...
GCCAGGGTTCAAATCCCTGTTCCTGCGCCATAGACAAATTAAAAAACTCGCTTAAATAGCGGGTTTTTTAATGTTTTATTCAATTTTTACGGAAATTTTTACGGAAACTACGATAATTTTCTATTGTCTATGGCTGTTTTTCTATCTTCATCACTGCTTCTTGCATATCCTACAGATTGCTTATAGGTAGCATGACCTAGAATATCTTGGACTGTACGTGCTGACGTATTAGACTGGATTAAATCAGTGGCCATTCGATGTCTTAGCATATACATATTAAATTTAATTCCAATCCGATTTGATATTCTAGATATAAATTGGCTTAAGAACGAAGTTTCAAAAGGCAATCCATCGTGATCGTAGAAAAGGTGTTCTTCCTTAATTTCATCGAACATTTTTAACAATATTGGTTTTAAGTTATCACTAATAGGAACAGTTCTAATACTCTGCGTTGTTTTTGTTGATATAACTTGTCTAGTCTTTACTGATGTGCTTCCTATAGCCTTATTTATCGTTATTTCACCGGTAATGAGATTTATATCATCCCTGGTCAAAGCGAAGCATTCTGATGGCCTAATACCTGTGTAAAACATAATCTTGAGCATATAGATGATACGAGTTCTCCTAAATCTTCCGATTGGATCACGTACATACTTTGATGTTTCTTCTAAGTATTCAACAAACTGCTTGAAGTCTTCATCGCTGATAAGTACTTTCTTCTGCTTTTTAGCAGGTGCTTTTGATTTAGGAATAGTGACTGCAACTGTCTTATCTGCAACGAGTATATCATTCATTGCAGCTGCTTTATAAATCTGTCTCCATAGTGATAGGACTCGTTGAGTGGCTTCTAATGAATAATTGTTTATGCTCTCGTTGATTGATTCTTGTACATCAATAGGTTTAATAGATGTTATTTCTCTATTTTCATATTTCTTTATACTGTTCTTATACGTTGTTTCGTGTCTTTTCCATGTTTTAACGCTAATATTGAAGAGTTTCTTTGTTTGATGATACAATTCTCCAACTGTTAGAACATGCTTAATTAGAGTGCCTGTATTTATCTCACGTAATGCGTTATCACGAATAATGATTGCTGCTTGCATCGCTTCCTTTGGAGAAATATATTCTGCTACATTTATATTTCTACTATAGATTTGCTTGTTGCCTGAAATATCTTTGAAGTTAATATATACTTGCAGATAGTGATTTTTCTTATTCTTCCTTTCAATAATATATTTTTCTTTTTTCACTATTTTCTCCTTTCTGAAGTGTTTTATGACATAAAATCTTTTTTGAAATATTCTGGGAACGCGAGATGCAATACTTCCATTAAGTGTTCTCGTTCTGTCGGTGACATCTTGTAAAGTGCAGCTTCAATATCTGCTAAATACTTTTCTATTTGTTCCATATAATGGCTCCTTTATGTTAAAATTGAGACAGTAAAAGCACTTGGTTGTGAGTTTACTGCTTGTCCGACTGTTGGTAGCAGTCGGTCTTTTTTTATTTGTCTTCTTCAGATCTTCTGTCATTTATTACGAATGCAAGCTTGCCAATACATTTAAACGTTTCTACATTTGCAATAATAGGGCTATATGAAGGGTTTTCAGGTAGAAGGATAATTTGTCCATTTGATATAGAAAGGCGCTTGCATGTCGCTGTATTATCGTCTATGCAGAAGCATCCAATCATACCGTTAGTTACTGATGACGTTTTCTCGAAAATAACTAGATCGCCATCATTTATGTTCGCATTTATCATCGAGTCGCCTTTTGCGTATTGGGCGAAGTATTCTTTCCTGGCGCTAAACATAGATGCAGGAAGGGAAACATAGTCGATAATGTTATCATCAACAAAACCACCAGTGCCACAAGAAATGAAGTCATATAATGGTATTTTTCGGATAAGTTTATCGAGAGTGATTTCACCAAATTCATGAACATAACTATTTTTTACAATTGATTTGCCTAGAAGGAAATTCATATCGACGTTAAAATAATCTGCAATATTTTCCAGTGTTTCGTAGTTTGGCTCTCGTTTACCATTTTCATACATTGCTACAGTTGAATATGCTAATCCTAAAATTTCAGCGAGTTGTCGTTGTGATAAATGGTGTTCTTCACGGAGTTCTTTCAAAGAATCGGAAAATTTTCTGACCATGTTATTACCTACTTTCTAAACTAACGATATCACGTTATGTGAAAAAAATAAATAAAAAAATCACGTTATGTGTTGACAATAGAAAATGTAGTGCTAATATAGTGGTATACACGAAATGTGAGCAAAGGAGGTGAAAAACATGAAGGGTAAAATTGATGCAATGGTTATTGGCGAAAGATTAAAAAGATTACGAGGAAGCAGAACGATTAAAGAAGTATCAGAAGCTTTAGGAGTATCGGAATCAGCATTGTCAATGTACGAAAACGGAGCACGCGTGCCTCGTGATGAAATTAAAATTAAACTTGCTAATTATTACAAGAAAACGATTCAATTTATTTTTTTTACCTAATATGTGCACGAAACGTGAGCACAATACATGAAAGGATGATGAAATGGATAAATATGAAAATACATTCTTTAGTTCCGTATCCGGAAGTTTTATGGGCTGTATTGGGGCGTATGGATTATTAAATTATGAAAAGTTTGCGGAAAAATATTCGTTATTTCTATCCTTATTTGGATTATTTATCGCTCTAATTGCTATTGGTTTCCTCACAAGCTTGATCACGAAACATAAACTTGCAAATAGAAATTCCAAATGTCACAAATGAGGAAATTGCAATAAATTCTGTCAAATCAAAATAAAGTCCGCAACTGATAACAAAAGATATAGTTACAGAATATTTTAGGTATTTAGTTAAATTGAAATTATTCTTAATTATTTTGATGACAAAAAGTAGGATTGTCGCGAGCATAAAGACACATATATTCAACTTAAAAAAAGTATTGAAATCTATCTTTAATATAGTTAAAAACGCTGAATTTTTTTGGATATTTGAACCTATATTGGCGATGCAAAATAATGTTAGGGCTACGGTTAAATAAAGCAAAGCAACGCTTAAAACAGCATTTTTTATAAAAACAAATATCTTCATAATAAATTCCTCACTTACATCTGAATTATACATCAAGTGAAAAGAGGAGTTAGAAAGAAAGGAGACAGTATGAAAAAAGAAAGTGGAGGAATCATGACATTCTTCTTAATGGGTGTATTAGTTGGATTAATCATTATTGCGCTGAAAAGAGTATTTTGATTGCAGCTTCAACAAGAAGTGTTGAAGCAATGCCAAGGATAAACGAAATGATTCGATTTCTCCATAGTTCTACTCGTTCAATTAGATACAAGCGTGGTTTTTCGCCGCGATGAATGAACCATATTTTGTTGTCGGCATATTTTATCTCAATGCAGTTTGCTTCTTGCAATGCAGATAATGTTTCTTTGTCTTTTGGTAGATTACAAACGGATAGCATAGTATTTCCACTTTGCTCAGCATCAAGCATCCTAGTAAGCAGTCTATACATTTTAAAACGTAATATCAAATTCTTCATAATCAATACCCATACTTATTTATTTAAATTATAGCAATAGAAAGGAGTAATTATAACAACAAAAGGAAATAAAATGGAAATTTTTTATACACAAGAAGAGCTTGCACATGTGCTTAGATGTGATTCAAGGCACATCGGTAGATTGAGACGTGCAGGGTTAATCAACTTTATTAAGGTTGGAAGAAATTACATTTATAGAGAGTCTGACGTCAATTCGTTTGTTGAACAATATGCCAATTGCGATTTATCGAACGAAAACAAAATTAAAGTATATGTCCAAATTAAAAAAAGCGCCGTCCAGCAAGACAAGAGCGCTTAAGTGATAGACCTTAACTATCACTCTCATTATATCAAATAGAAATGGAGAGTTAAATATGAAAAAAAGAAAGAAAGTAATTAATGCACTCGAAAAAATAGCACTAATCGGAATGTATGCATTCATTTTTGCAAGAGTGTTTTTATTTATGGTTGGTATTGATTTATGAACGAGTTAATCAGAGATAAGCTTCGCAGATTAAAAGGATTACCAACCAAAAAGGTAAGTACTGAAGGTGTGATGATTCTTAATGATGATCAAGCTGAAGCTGCGCTGCAATTTGAGTTATCAAAAATAGATGCATTTCAAAAGAAAGTGAATGAGGAATATGAAAAGAAAACAAATTAAGAATAAGGTGATTGATCAGTCTGTTAGAAATGAAAACCTTGCAGATAAGATATACAGTCTCATCGAAAAAGAAGGGACAACAATGGTTGACTTTGAGCGTGTAATGAGACGCGTTAGAAGAACAGTGAAGGAGAACATTAGATTATGACAATCGTTGCAGGTAGATGCTTTAACAGAGGACTAGAGAATAATGTGGTAACACTCGAAGCTGACGCAATTCGCGTACATAGTTTCGATAAAGATGGATTAGGAGTCTATCGCAATGAAACCAACGACATTAATAAGAGTTCTGTGTCATTTGTGATGAATCTAAACAAGCATGATTATGATGTGCTATCTAAATTTGAACAAATCAAAATTAAGAAAGATGGAGAGACAATCAAATGTACATCTGGAATTAGTAACTTTCAATTTCAAAATAATACAGATATGCAAGAGATACATGCAGCAATTAAAGATTCAAAGGAACTAGGATTAAATTTAAAAGTATTTGAAAAAGCTGCGTCTCTTGTTTCTAAGAAAAATGGAGTCTTAATCCATTCGAATGGGGTTTGTGCTTACGATGAAGAACTTCAATTTCTTTATAAGAATACCCAGAAGCTAGATATCGAAGTTCAAATTCATGCACCGATTGATGTTCTTAGATTAAGAGAAAAAGGTATTGAATACACTATTAAAGCAAACAATAAAATCATCATGCTGCAATCTGCCGGTGAATTAATCTATTCAAGTTTATTTGTTAAAACAAACGAAAACCTAGCAGGATTTGATCCAAAGCTCGATGGTGAAATCAAAATTGAAAATGCCGAGGTATTCAAGAATATTCTCGTTCAAGCTGCTGGCTTTAATAACGCTATTTATCTTGAAATTAGCGGTGTTGGTGAACTAACAATACAAACAATCATTGCAGGTGAAGATCCACGTGTATATACAACAAAATTAAAAGTCGAAACGAATATGTTGGCATGCAGACGCGCCTTCTCAATTGCAGGTATCTTAAAATGCTTAAATGCAATCGAAACAACCGGACCTGTAACATTGCACGTAAGTGATAAAATGCTTCGCATTGATGGAGATAATGAATTTGTAACATTAGCTGCAATACGCACGCCTGAAGATGTAGCAATCGCAATCACAGAGAAAATAGAAGGAATCGAATAATGACAGAATTAAACGAAGAAATCATCCAGGAAGAAACGGATGAAAGCGTTGAATCATCTGATGATATTTTCGGAATGATTGGAAACAAGCCGGAACAACTGAAATCAGATAAGAAAGAAATTAAGAAGAGTGAAGTAAAGAAGGCCCAGGAAAAGGAAACAAAAAAAGAACCTGAAAAGTCATATAAATTTCCATTCCAAATTTATTTTGCTGGCGCAAATCACGATATGACGGGAGCGTTCGAAGAAAATCGCGAATACTCTACGAAGCAGATTACGGATATCATGCTCGCAAATCACTTCTACGAATTTGCTGGCGCTGTCGATTATGATTACATCAAAGAAACAAATACACTCGTAGCAATGTTTATGCAGCACAAGAAAGGATAGATTATGAAAGTTAAATATACTTTCTATATCATTGGTGTTGGTGGCACTGGCTCGCTGTTTGCAAGAGACCTGCCGCAGCTGCTGATTGGTACAAATCATAAAATGGTCTTAATTGATGGTGATATCGTCGCGAAAAAGAATGTTGCTAGACAATCATACCAGCTGCAAGATGTTGGATTAAATAAAGCTATCGCATTGGCCAAGAAGATTAATAGCTTCTATGACATACAGTGTGAAGCGATAGATAAGTACATTACATTAAATGAATTGGCAGAACGTATCAAGAAAGATTCTTCAGTGCCTGTGATTGTAGGTTGCGTCGATAACGATGCTACAAGAAAACTGCTTGAAGAGACATTTAAAAAACAGAGAGCAGCTGTATATATTGATTCGGCCAATAGTGCATATTCCGGAAATGTGTTTGTAACAGTGAAATCAAATAAGGACATACATGGAAAGTTAAGAAGTGAAGTCTACGATTTAAAAAATGATAAGAAGCCAACTGATAAGAGCTGTCAAGAATACGTATCCGAAGGGAATCTACAGTATATGGTGACAAATGCAAAGATGGCAGTCTGTATCCTGGAGCATTGCTTCAATTTGATTACAGATGAACCTATTCTTTCAGGGGTAACGAAAATTGATAGATTTGCGCAAGTACATTACTGAAGAAATACAGTCAGATTTTAGCAAACTTCTATATGCAATACATGCGCGTTCTTCAGACGATGGATTTTCTGAATTAATGGATGATGACTTTGATTTTGACTTCTTAAGAGACCTTGCGCCAAGCTTCTGTTCAACACTCCTTTGTGGGTATGAAGCAGAGGATTTATTCGGCGGAAATTTACCACAAAAAAGACTGATAAATGAAAATATAAATCCTATTATTTATAAATTTCTAACATGTTTCTTTGATGAAGAAGATTTTGAAATTGATGCAATTTCCGGAGATAGTACAGGGGTATCAAATTATTTTTTAGAAAAGTACTACAGAAATCCAAATGATGCAGCATTGCAATCAATTGCTGAAGATATCTCACGATGGTTTGATGTGGATATAAAGAATGAAAAATACATTCCATTTGATGAAGAATATCCTGATGAAGCCTACGGCGGTGCGTGTATTATACGGTTTTCAGAAAGTTGTGATTCTTCATTAATAGAAAGCTTCATGAAATTTCTACCATTTGCAGATACAGGTGATAACACGTGGTCAGCATATACACTTGGTGACTACGAAGGATATAGTTTCCGTATAAATATTGATTTATGGGGATTTGATAGTACGCTTCTAAAACTACTGGAAACAGTTCCGGCAAATCAACATAACGATGTTACACACAATGTAGATAGATTCATTAATATTCTTGATATACACAGAGAAGACTATCAAATGTGCATGGGAAATGAACAAATCATAGAAGACATCATTCAATCGTTCTGCTCTGAAATGGAGGTGATTCTATGAGCCAACTTATATGCAGAATTTCAAATAAAAATCCTGATGTAGAAATATTAAAGGTCGATCATGGAAAAGAAATTTGGAAATCTGTATCAGTGGATACGTTTGTTAGAAAAATTGAAAAATATGCTTATAAAAAAGACAAACATTCCAAAGATAAGCCTGTGCTTGTGAACGTTGAAATCATAGCGATGTCTGACAATCAAGTTATGTATAAACAACCTGAACATAAGCGCATTGTAACGTTTCAAGGCAAGGCATATACAATCAATTTTCCAAACGCAATCTATCACGTGAAATATACATCAGAAAAGGTAACAAGCATCAGCATGTATACATATATGCAATATAGAGGAATTGAGACAAAGCTATACAGATTTCCGATGCCAAATATGACGATGTCAGAAAACATGTGTATAGGCACTGCTGATAGAAAAATCAAGACAGATGTATTTGAAACAGTTGAATCAATCGTAGATAGTCAATATACGCATGATAGCGTAGACAATCTGAAAAAGACAATGTCTACTATCAAATGGTTTAGACACTTAAAAAACAATCATCTGCAGCGTAGTGATTTAAAAGAAGCTATATGCAACTTGAAAGATTTAGTTAGATGAAAGGATAAGAAAAAATGTCAAAAGGAATAAAATCATTCCTACTTGACACACAGATGGATAAAGACGTTCGGTCTATAGAAGCACGTTATGGACTGACAGGTTACGCAATACTAGTTAAGCTCTGGACTATGATCTATCGAGATGAAGGTTATTATTGCAAGTGGGACGACGACACAAAGTACCTGTTCGCACGAGAAATCGGTGCCGATAAAAAGAAGGTCGAGCAAATTGTAGAGGAGTGCTTGCGACGAGGATTGTTCTCTTCGGAGATATACAGTCAATTCTTAGTCCTCACTTCTGCTACCATCCAAAAACGTTTTCTTCAATACAAAGCACGTGCAAAATTTGTAGAGATAGAAAAGTGTTTTCAGTGTGTCAATTTTTCGCAGAATGAATACAAAAACATAAGAATTGTAGACAATATTTCAAAAAATACTGACATTTCCGCTGCTACTAGATTAGACATGATTAGACTAGATAAGACTGATGATGATATAGGCGATTGTGTGGATTTGAAAAGAATCGAGATGTTACTGATTCAACCAGTGCAAAGGGAAATAGAAGTTTTAAATCCGTGTATGGATAATCAAAATATTGTAGACAGAATCAACCGTACAAAAGAATCGTTGATGCATGTATTTGCTGCCATTACAGAACCGTCCGTGATAACTGGAATTAACAGATGTTCAGACGAAGAAATCAATCAAGTATGGATGCGTGCGTGTGAGGTTTATGGATTAGAACCTGGTATTGAAAAACAAGTATTGAATCCGGAAGGGTACATGCTTGCAGTTATAGAAAACAAATTTAGGAGGATATGAAGTGATAAATAATTTAGTAGATACCTTCCGAAGAGCGTTTAAAAATATTTACGAATCTTTAAAGGAAGAAGAAATTCGAATTGTTAAGAAAGGAAACCGTATCACAGCTGCTTACTACGTCGATGGGAAATGCGTGAGACATGCAAATTCTAAATGTTCAAAAGAAGATAACTTTGATTTTGAGTTTGGATCAAAACTTGCATTCAAAAGAATGTGGGGTGATCCAAATGCTTAAAAAGTTAGGGTGCTTAGGAACAGTTTTTCCGAGTGATACAACACTAAAGCGAAAGTCAAAAGATGAATTGATAGATATGCTTCATATTGCAGAACACAATTATCAAGTGCAAGTTGAAGCAAATATCAATCAATACAACATTTTGAAAACATATCTTCAAGATTATAGCTACGAGGATTTTATGAAGATAGTTAGTAAAGCACAAATAGAACGGAGCGAATAATGGAAAATATCCAGAAACAAGGACTATATAAGAATCCGAAGACAGTCTGCTGCACGGTTGATAAAGATGGAAACATACGGACCAGGATTAACAGAGAACAATTGCATATTAAAAAATTTAGATTGGTGGAGGAAATATGAAGAAAACAACTAATACAACAGAAGAAAAAACATTATTACAACCATTTCCATTTATTGAGAATGAAGATTACTTACTAAAGTTAAAAAACGGAAATTATGTTGTTGCGTATTGGGGAAATGGACATCTTAATTCAGAGTATAACGATGATTATATCGAAGAAGAAATTGAAAGCATTGTTGCTTTAAAGGACTTAGGACTATGAAAGTTATATTAAATAAATGTTTTGGCGGTTTTTGTGTATCGCAAGAAGCGTATGAATTGTATGCAAAGAAAAAAGGTATAGAAATATTCTCTTATGATTTTAGATATAAAAACGGCAAACCAACATACAGAAAAACCAATGCTGGCAGTTCAATATTCAACACTACTTTTACAAAGGACTTCGGAGACTATATTGAAATGTCCGATGATGATTTTGATAAATATTACTTGAATTTAGACGAAAGTCACAGAGAAGATCCAGTATTGATAGAAGTTGTGGAAGAACTTGGCAAGAAAGCAAATGGGCCTTTTGGTGAACTTGTCGTTGTTGATATTCCAGATGGTATGGAATACGAAATTGACGAATATGATGGTGTTGAAACACTACATGAAAAGGTAAAGAAATGGTGAAGGCTATGAAGAACAAAGAAAAATATAACTTGAATAAACTTGAAATTAAACTAATAAATACATTGAGCGGGTATAAAATTAAAGTCTTTTACAAAGATAAGATTATTTATGAACGCACTTATTTAGCAGATAACGATAACGAAAAATTAGGAGACTTCTTTAATTGGCTAGAACAAGAATACAAGCCACCAATCCTTGATGATGTTGAAAAGACATATTTATCAGCGGTGATTAAGCCGTTTAGAAAAGATGTTAGGAGTATAACTAAGCAAAAAAACGATGAGGGTTATGAATGGTTAAGAATTATAGTTGAAGATAACAAACCATTAGTATTACCTGGTTTTAAAAAAGGAACAATGTATAAAGGTATGCATGCTTACAAGGAATACACCTTAAAGGAGTTGGGGTTATGAACAAATATCAACAAGCACTAGATTGGAGTGAAGAATGATGAAATCAACGGATATTTCAAAAGCAAGCATTATCGTCAATACAATTATTGACATGGAACATAGAATCTTCAGAATTGATGAATATTATGAGCCAAACCAGGTATGGTGGCTAATGCACAATGAAGATTCAGTCATGCTAGATAAAGATTTGACAGAAGAAGTAATGCAGCTTGTTAAAAAAAGACTGAATGAGAAAAAACAGAATTGCGTGAATGAACTCGAAAGAATAGGAGTTGACTACGTAGATGAGACAGCTTAGACGTTTGCAACGAACAAAAGGCTATCTACGTAAAACTGCTGATAAACACGGTCGAGAAATTGTTAAACCGTTTATCAAGAGTGACTTTGATGAAATGGTCCGCTGTTGTTTGAATCATAGAGATAAACACGATGTAAACAGTTGGAAGTATCGTGTATGGTACAGAAACTATATACTGCTTATCCTGGGAGTGAATACAGGCAACAGAATAGAAACACTGATTGAACTTACACCGAGGGACATTGCGGGCGGCCAATATACTTGTAAAGAGATGAAAACAGGTAAAGTCCAACAGTTCACAATGAATCAAGATATATACGCTATTGTAAGTGAGTATATTGAACGATACGCAATCCAACCTAACGGATATATCTTTGAATCAAGGCAGGGTTTAAAAGGCTATCCTATAACAAGACAGCAGGCATGGAGAATAATTAAACAACTTGCTGATGAAGCTGGAATAAAATACCCAGTTGCTTGTCATAGTCTTAGAAAATCGTATGGCAGATGGTACTGGGATAAAACACATGATCTGTTGACAACACAGAAGCTGCTAATGCACGAGAGCGCTGCAGAGACTATGCTCTACATCATGTTAGAGCCATCAGACATTCAAGAGGTTAGAGAATCAATAAACCATACAGAAAAATGGGGATAGATTCCTACATTCTTGCATGTGATAAAAACAATACAAATTTATGCGTGAGTGTAACATTCGATTTTTGTAACTGTCATAAATATAGGAAATCAAGATAAATCAATACTGAAAAGCGTTATTAAGAAAATAAGGATTTCTAATGAGAGTTACATAGCTCTGATTCTGTTACACTCACAAAATAATTAAAAAGGAGATAAAAATGTTATCAATTCAGATACAAAATAAAGAAATTATTTACTACAAGCCAAATATCCAAAAGTTCTATGTTTCAGAAAGAGAAAAAGAAAACAAAACTATGTATGAGTTACGAGCTTCGATTGATAATAATGACAGGCTGCTTGGTACATTTTCTAGAAGAATTAAAGCACAAGAAGTTATGTTAGACCTGCTTAATGAAAACTTTTGGACTAACTCCGTTGTGTTTACTATTCCGGAGGACGAAACATTATGATTGCAATTCTATCATTTGGATGTGGTGTATTCTTCGGAGTATTCATTATGGTAGCAACGAGAATCGCAGGTGTAGATGATGAAACCAAATAAAGCTGATATAGAGTTGGCGTTACTCTATCGAAAACAGGGAGATTTAGAAAAAGAAATCCAGGAAGTTAGGGAAGCACATAAAAGAAACGAGTATGCAAAGACTAATACTTATCAATTGTTCGTCCTAGAAGAAAGATTAAAGTGGGTAAATAAAAAGATAGCTCGCAGGGTGAAACATGATGCATGATGATAAATTAAAATACATTGATGGCAAACTAAAAGGGATTAAGTATTCTGCGAATAGACTCGTTGATATTTGGGATAGATTACAAGAGATTGCTATTGAGTTAAATGGTTCGGTTAGATCGCCATCAATTCGTTCTGAAGAAGAAGCAAAGTATCAAAGAGGGACATGTATTTATAAAAGTAATATCATCGAGTTGATGAACGAAGAAGAAGTGCTATCACTGCAATACAATATGTATGAAACTGAGCTGAATGACATACAAAGATTCTTACAAAAACTATCTGTTAATGAAATAGAACTGTTGTACGAGAGATATGAATGCGGAAGGTCGTTTGAAACGATAGGATATATACTTGGATATGACAATGCATATATTCAGAGGCAATTGAAAAAAATTTTACTAAAATATTAAATTGTCATAATTATGACAAGAAAAATATGATACTATGCGCGTAGGTGGAAAAGGGCACACATTATTGGGGATGTGTGCTTTTTGTATGGGAAGCCATTAGGTAAATATTTAACTTGACATGAAGTTTTCATTATCAATCCTCCTTTCTATATATCAAATTAATGACTTCCCTTTCGCCTGCACCGAGGAAATGTATGGCGAAGGAATTTAGTAAAGTTTTTTATAAATCAAGAACATGGCAGAAGGTACGACAGTTTATTTGGAAAAGAGACAATGGTCTTTGCCAAGACTGTTTAAGAAAAGGTTTGATAACACCAGGGAAAGAAGTGCATCACATTGTAGAACTAACTGAAGATAACATTATGGATGCATTAATTTCACTTGGCGAAGAAAACTTAATAACATTATGCAAGAGTTGCCATGAAGCTAGGCACAATGCATCTATTAGATCTAGAAGATACAGTGTCAAAGCTGACGGCTCTGTTGAAACACTCCCCCCTATGCCGTGTAAAAACAGAGGGGTATGAAGACCGAGGAGATGACTCTAAAATTTGGCTCTCACATGTGTATAACCCCCTCCTAATTTAGATTAATTGGGAAAGAAAGGAGATAAAATGGCAAAGAAAAAAGAGATGACTGAGAAGTCAGAAATAAATCGATTAAATAAGATTTATAAATCTCTACCCAAAAATCAATTTGCAGTTGTTCAGGGATTAATTGTTGAAGCTGCAAGATTGCGTATTCGACTCGAAGAACTTTGGAAGGATATTCAAGAAAATGGCGAAACAGAGCCATTTTGTCAGGGGAAAGATGCAGTTCCGTATGAGCGAGAAAGGCCAGCTTCACGGACATATACGGCAACTAATAAAAGTTATCAAGCCATAATCAAACAGTTAAATGATTTGTGTCCTCCCGACCAAAATAAGAATGAATTAGACGAGTTTATCAAGGCTGCAAATGAATAACTTTATTCTTGAATATTGGCAGGGAATATGTGATGGAAGTATCCTTGTTGGAATCTGGATTAGACTTCTTTATAAACTAATTGTTGAAAGAATTGAAGATGGAACATACATTTTTAGCCAGAAAAAAGCGAACAATGCGATACGTTTTATCGAAAAATTTTGCCGACATAATAAAGGGAAACTAGCACCAGGATTCCTTAAATTAGATTTATGGCAAAAGGCATTCATTTCTGTTTTATATGGGATTTTAGATAAAGATGGATATCGACAGTTTCGTGAAATTATTTTAGTAATTGGAAGAAAACAGGGAAAGACGTTACTTGCGGCAGCAATCATTGCGTATGAAGCATATGCTGATGGGGAGTTTGGAAGTGAAATCTATTGCGTTGCTCCAAAGTTAGATCAAAGTGATTTGGTATATTCTGCTTTTAAATTTACAGTTGATAAAACTCCTGTTTTTAGTAATATGACTTATCCGAGAAAATCGGACCTATATATAGAACGCTCTAACACATCTATTAAAAAGATTGCATTTAATGAGAAAAAAGCAGATGGATATAATCCGATGCTAACGGTAATGGATGAAATGTCGTCTTGGCCAGCTAATAGAGGTTCTAAACAGTACGAAGTCATGGTATCTGGTACAGGTTCACGAAACGAACCGATTACGCTATCGATTTCAAGCTCTGGGTATGTCAATGATGGACCGTATGATGAGTTAATCAAACGTGGTACGAGTTTCCTTCTTGGAAATTCGCGTGAAAAGAGATTGCTTCCAGTTTTGTACATGATTGATGACATTGACAAGTGGAATGATATTAACGAATTAAGAAAGAGTCTTCCTGGACTTGGTGTTTCTGTGTCTGTACAATTTATCTTAGATCAAATTGATGTTGCCATGGAGTCGCTGACCAAGAAGGCAGAGTTTATAACTAAATACTGTAACATCAAACAAAACTCATCGCAGGCTTGGTTATCAACAGAAACGATTGATAAAACGATATGTGAAGAATTGAAACTAGAAGATTTTAGAGGATGTTATTGTGTTGGCGGAATAGACTTATCTCAAACAACTGACTTAACAGCATGCAATATTGTTATCGAGAAAAAAGGAAAACTTTATGTATTCTCTAAATTTTTCCTGCCTTCAGAAAAGATTGATGAAGCAAGTGCAAGAGATGGATTGCCGTATAGAACATACATTCAGCGTGGATTACTTTCAGAATCTGGTCAGAACTTCATAGACTATGCAGACTGTTTTAATTGGTTTAAAAAGTTAATTGAAGAGTATCAGATTTATCCGCTTAAAGTTGGATATGATAGATATTCATCACAATATTTAGTCAACGAAATGAAACAATATGGATTCCACATGGATGATGTATATCAAGGTGAAAATTTAACGCCAGTTATTAGAGAAGTTGAAGGCTTGATGAAAGATGGAACAATCAAGATAGGCAACAACGATCTACTAAAGATACATTTTCTTGATTCGGCAATTAAAGCTAATACTGAAACAAATCGAGTTAAATTAATTAAATTAGAGCAGCGTGCACATATTGATGGTATGGCTGCTTTTTTAGATGCAATGTGTGTGCGTCAGAAATGGAATGAGGAAATTGGCGTGCAACTTAAAAATGAATAGGAGGACTAATGGGACTATTTGATATTTTATTTCCGAAGATAAAACAGAAGATCAGAGCTGACAATTATTTTCAAACTTTGGCAGCATATACCCCTACGTTTAGAACATGGAATGGAGAACTCTATGAGTCTGAATTGGTCAGAACTGCCATTGATGCACGTTCAAGACATATTGCAAAATTAAAACCAATTTTCTATGGCTCTGCTCAAAGCAAATTGGTAACAAGACTAAAACAAAACCCAAATTCGATGCAAACATGGTATCAATTCATATATAGACTTAATACCATTCTTGATATGCAGAATACAGCCTTTATCGTTCCTGAATATGATAAAAATTTGCAGAGAATCGGTATGATTACATTCTTGCCAGAGCGGTATGAACTTGTTGTTGCAAATAAAGTTCCGTGGATTCGTTTTATTTTTGCAAATGGACTAGCAGCCGCAGAAGAACTATCAAATATTGGGATTTTGACAAAATTCCAATACAAGAACGATTATTTTGGGGAAACAAATACAGCACTAAATTCGACAATGAGTTTGATTAATATTCAGAATCAGGGGATTGAGGAAGCTGTAAAGAATGCTAGTACATATCGCTTTATGGCGAATGTAACTAACTTCACTAAAACGGAAGATTTAGCTAAAGAACGAAAGCGATTCACAGAAGAAAATTTATCTGGTGATGGTGGAGGACTACTTCTATTTCCAAATACATATAGTAATGTAAAGCAGATTACACCGAATGTGTATAATTCAAGTTCTGCAGAACGTGAATTAATTCAGAAGAATGTAACATTCTATTACGGAGTCAATGAAAAAATATTAAATAACTCAGCAACAGGCGATGAATTAGACGCCTTTTTTAATGGTGCTATCGAGCCGATGGCAATTCAATTATCGGAAGTTATAACTAAATGGATGTATACGCCATTTGAACAATCAAATGGTTCTTATTTTGCGGCAGTAGCTAATCGACTTCAATACATGTCAATTGGTGCAAAAGTTTCGATGGCAAAAGAACTTGGTGATCGCGGTGCAATTATGATTGATGAAATAAGAGAACTATTTAATTGGGCGCCGTTGCCAGATGGTGCAGGACAACAAGCTCCGATTCGAGGTGAATATTATTTTTCGAATGAAGAAACCAAGGAAGGTGAAGGAAATGAGTAAAACAATTTTAGATAAGATTAGCGAAGGAAGACAAATCCGACGTAATGACATGCGTCCCGAATTTAGAACAGTTGATGGTAATGATGAAAAACTGATTGTCGAAGGACATGCATGCACGTTTAACGAACCATACATTTTATATAAGTACTCTGACTATGAAGTGTATGAACAAATTGATAGAAATGCATTTGCAGAATGCGATATGTCAGATGTAATTATGCAATTCGATCATGCTGGTAGAGTGTTTGCACGTACAAGAAACAATACGTTAGAAGTTGGTCCAGATAATGTTGGACTCTTTATAAGAGCGGATTTAAGTAAATCATCTGGTGGACCAGACTTGTATGCAGATATAAAGAGCGGTGTGATTGATAGAATGTCTTTTGCATTCACTGTATTAGAAGATAAGCGAGAGATTACAGAAGACCGCGAGAGTGGAATAACTACGGTTCTACGTACTATCACAAAAATTGGGAAACTGTACGATGTTTCAGCAGTATCAATCCCAGCGAATGATGGTACTGATATTTCGGCACGAAATTTTGGCGACGGAGTGATTGCGGAAATTAAAGCGGAGAGACTTAAAGTGCAAGAAAAAGAACGAAGAAAAGCAAGATTAAAGTTGAAACTGAAAATGTCAGAAATGGAGGGCAAATAAATGGATATCAACGAAATGAATTTTGATGAAATCGAAAAGAGAATGTCAGAAATCAAAGCAGAACTAGAAAATGAAAACGCAGATATTGATGCTTTGGATTCAGAGGTTACTCAATTGGAAGAAAGAAAAAACGTATTAAAAAAATCAATTGAACAGCGTCGAGCATTAATTCAAAAAGTTGCAAATGGAGAGGGTGTAATCGTGGAAAATAGAACAACAGAAACAAACTTAAATGAAGTTGAAAAGCGTGCTAATGAATTTGCTGAAACAGGTCGTATGGAAAAGCGTGCTATTTTAAGTACTGGCAAGATTGCAAAGCCAGCAGCAGCTGGAGGCGTTAATGGATTAGCTGAAGTTGCATCTGATATTGTTGACGATGTTAATGCAATCGAATTAACAGGAAATGGAACATGGGAAGTAGGATATCAAAAGACAAATGCTGCAGCAGCAGATGTTGTGGATGGTTCGGATGTAGCCGGTACTGCTGCTACATTTGATACAGTTAAGATTGCACCAGCTGAATGGGCTGTATTTGATACTGTCTCTAAGCAAGTTAAGAAAATGACACCAGTTAACTACATGGGTGCAGTTGAAACAGCTGCATTATCTGCACTACGTGCAAAGGGTTCTGATAAGATTGTTGCTGCAATTAAGGCATCTGCATTAACAGAGAAGCGTACAGCAGTAGCTTTAGATCAAGATTATCTACGTAATCTAGTTTTAGGATTCCGTGCAGTTAAAAATAAGGGTTCAGTTTGCTTATACATCGCACAGGAAGACTTAGCTACACTTGGTAAGGTCCGCGGAACAACAGACAAGAAGGCTGTATATGAAATTGCATTTGATGCAGATACAACTACTTCTGGAACAATCAAAGAAGGTGGTACAATTACACGATTCCGTATCCTTGATCAGTTAACTAAGGGAACACAATTGTTTGGCCAGCCAATGACAATTGATATGCCTATGTGGGATAACTATGAAATTAGCACGGATGAAGGTGGCGAATTCTTCAAGAAGAACGTCATTGGTGTGCGCGGATTGCAGACTGCTAACGCTGACTTAGTAGTGTTCCATGGAATGCAATTAATTACACAAGCGTAATAAAATTGAGGAGCGGTTTTACCGCTCCTTTTCATTTGTAAAAGGAGCGAGAAATGAACTTAGATAAAATTAAACTGAGCCTTAGAATTACCACAGACGCATTTGATGAGGAATTGACCATGCTTGCCAATGCAGCTAAGTTGGATTTGAAAGTTGCAGGAATTAATCCTAGTGTTCTGGAATCAGAATCATTATCACCTATTGTTGAACATGCAATCATTACGTATGTACGTCTTAATTTTGGCCAACCAAATGATTATGAACGATTAAAAAACTCATATGATGAGCAGAAAAAGCAGTTAGGTATGTCAGCAGAATTTACAGAATTTGGAGTATAACATGGATAAGTCAGACGTAATTTATCTTATTACACAAGTACAAACAAAAGATTCATATGGCATATTCGTGACAAGTGAAACAAAAAGAAGAGTTTTCTGTTCGGCAGATTCAGTTTCGCAAAGCGAGTTTTTTAATGCAGGGTTAAACGGGCTAAAAGCACAGCGTAAATTTACACTTTTTCGTTTCGATTACAATGATGAAGATGTAATAGAGTTTAAAAATAAACGTTTCACAGTATACAGAACATACGAAAGAGATGATGAAATCGAACTCTATACTGAACTGAGAAAAGGGAATGAGTAATACTATCAAAGTTGGCAACTTTGGAGATGCGCTGAATGACCTTTTAACCAGGTATGGAGACGAAGCTAGAAATACTATCCAAGAAGAAGTGGTTGATATTGCAAAGGAAGCATCAAAGAAGTTAAAAAGTGCTGGTTCTTTTAATGGTAAAAAGTATCGAAAAGGGTGGACTGCAAAAGTTGACAATAAACGTGTATCTATTAAAGCAGTCGCATACAATAAAAATCATTATCAATTGACACACTTACTTGAATTTGGTCATGCGAAGAGAAATGGTGGTAGGACAAAGGCTTTTGAGCATATTTCCCCAGTCAATGATTGGGCACAAAGTGAATTGATAAAGCGTATAAAAGAGAGGTTGGGAAAGTGAAGTTTAATGATGTAAGAAAAATTATTGAAGAAATCATTGGCGAAGATAAAACTGCGTATTATTCGTTTGAAGTTGGGAAATCTCCAAAACTTCCATACATTGTTTATTATTATCCAACCTCATCTAATGAATATGCAGATGATACAATTCATACAAATATCCAGCATTTAAATATAGAACTTTATACAAAAACAAAGGACTATAAAATGCAACAAAAAGTGGAAAAAGCATTGAAGGATGCTTCTTTTCTTTATACAAAAACAGAATCATATATAGATTCTGAACATATGTTTGAAACACTTTATGAAAGCGAGGTAATTATAAATGAGTAGAGTGCGCTATGGTATTAAAAATGTACATTATGCATTGGTTAAAAACACAGATAATGGAACTTATACATATGATGTTCCAAAACCTTTAAAGGGTGCTGTAAGTATTAGTCTATCCGAAGAAACAAATAGTATCAAAGAATATGCCGATAATGGAGTTTGGTATCAGGGTAATTCCTTATCTGGATATACTGGATCAATTGAAGTAGAGGACTTGGAAAAGGCTATTGAAGCTGAATTATTAGGTCATAAGATTGATTCTAAAGGTGGCATGATTGTAAAAGATACAGATGATGCTCCTGAAATTGCTTTATTGTTTGAATTTGCATTAGCAGATGCAAAAGCTACTGCTAAGCGTGGTATCTTGTATCGTTGTAAACTAGCCAAGAAGGAAGAAAAGGGAACAACAAAAGAAGACAAGATTACTATCGAGCATACAACATTAGATGTATCTGCTTCTGCTAGACCGGATGGCCTTGTAAAGTATTCTTGTGAATCAACAGACGCTGAATTATTTGGCAATTGGTTTACTGCAGTTCCAGAGCCTGCACAAGTTGCAGCATAGATACAATGGCGCTCACTTAGTGGGCGCTTTTTTACATATATAAGGAGCAAATTATGAGAAAAAACATTCATATTGATGGAAGAGATGTTCCCTTTACCGCAAGTGCTGCTACGGCAATTTACTACAGAAATCGTTTTAATGAAGATTTAATTAGAGATTTTAAAAAGTTGAGTGATAACGGCGTAGCTCTATCTACAGATGTAATAGAAACCTTTAGCCGTCTTGCATATATTATGGCCAAACAGGCTGATAGCACCATTCCAGATGCTGTTGATGAATGGTTGGATACTTTTAATGTATTTCCAATTGAAGAAATCTTCCCTCAGATTTCTGAATTGTGGGCCCTATCGCTTGGAACAACAGTTGTTCCAAAAAAATAGAACCTCCTACTGACAGAGAATTGACGACAGCTATGTTCTTGTTGAGAGCTAAAGAACTCGGTCTATCAATTCAAGAACTTAGTTCAATAACTGTAGGGATGGTGTTTGACATGTTAATTGAAAGAAACAATGACAACTTTACTTATGATGTACAAGCTACAGTTAGCGATGTGAATAATTTCTAGTCAGGAAGGAGGAAGAAATGACAGATAAAATAAGAGGTATTACTGTCGAACTTAGTGCCGATACGGCCAAGCTTTCTAAAGGTCTAAAAGATGCGAATTCATCAATTAATTCTACACAGAAAGAATTAAAAGATGTAAATAAGCTGTTAAAGTTTGATCCAAAGAATTCTGATTTATTAAAGCAGAAACAAGATTTATTGAAAACATCTATTGCCAGTGTTAAAGATAAACTTGAGCAGGAAAAAAGAATTCTTGAACAGTTGAAATCGGAAGATGGCGGTTCCGGAAAAAATGCAGAAGCAATGCGAGCACTTGAACGTGATATTTCTTCTGCGAATAGTGAATTGAAGAAACTTCAAGAACAATATAAAGAATTTGGCAGTGTTGCAAAACAACAAATTGAAAATGCTAGTAAATCATTACAAGAAGCTGGTGGAAAGATTAGTGATGCAGGAGCTTCACTCACCAAGAATGTTACAACACCTATTCTTGCTGTTGGAGCAGCTGCTACTGCATCATTTGAGACAATTGATAAAGGGATGGATATCATTGTTGAAAAGACTGGTGCTACTGGTGACAGCTTAGAGGAAATGCAAAATATTGCTAAATCCGTATATGGGCAAATGCCTTCATCTATTGAAGATGTAGGCAGTGCTGTTGGCGAAGTCAATACGAGATTCATGTATACAGGTGACTTGCTAGAAGAAACTGCAATTCAATTTCTTAAATTTGCAAAATTGAACAATACGGATGTTAGCAGTTCGATAGATAACGTTCAAAAGGCAATGGATGCATGGTCGATTGGGGCTGATGGTCTAAACAATCTTCTAGATGTCCTCAACTGGGAGGGGCAACGTACAGGTGTTTCGATGGAAACACTTACTAGCGGATTGGTTAACAATGCACCATTATTTAAAGAACTTAACTTATCTGTTGATCAAGCTGCTGATTTATTAGCAACATTCGAAGTGAGTGGATTTGATAGTTCTACAATGCTAAATGGTCTTTCAAAGGCAATGAAGAATGGTGCTAATGAAGGGCTGTCTTTACAAGAGTCTCTTGATAAAGTTCAAGAACAAATGCTTAACGCTTCAACAGATGCTGAAGGTTTAAAGATTGCATATGAATTATTTGGTAAGAGTGGCGATAAGGTATATCAAGCTGTAAAAGATGGAATCATTGATTTTAACGATTTAGCATATTCTGTTGAAGGTGCTGATGGTGTCCTTAATAATGTTGCTACAACATTTGAAAATACACAGAATCCGTCTGATAAGATGGCACAGAAAATGCATCAAGTACAAACGGCTTTTGCTGAAGTTGGTGAGAAGTTGGAAGAGAGTATTCTGCCACTTGCTGAAAATCTTGCTGATGCGATTGTAGCAATCTTAGATGCTTGGAATAACTTAGATCCAGGTGTACAGGCAATGATTATAACGTTTGTAGGATTACTTGCTGCACTTGGACCAGTTCTGTCGATCATTGGAACAATCGTAACGATAACAGGTGTTCTAGGTGTTTCGTTTGCGGCATTGGCAGCACCAATCGGTATTGCAATGGTTGCTTTAGCTGTGCTAATTGGGGTTATTGTTGCTGTTGTAACTCATTTTGATGAGATTAAAGCTACTGCATTACAGGTCTTTGACTCAATCGGTGAGTTTGTGAAGAATGCATGGAAATCCATCACCTCTATCTTTGGCGGTATAGGTGATTGGTTTGGAAATATCTTTAATGGTATTAAAGATGCGGCATCAAATGTCTGGAATGGCGTCACATCGATATTTTCTAATGCAATTGATTTTATTAAAGGCTTGTTTAGCTTTGAGTTTAAATGGCCACACATACCATTGCCGCATTTTAGTTTTAGCGGAAGTATAAATCCGTTGGACTGGCTGAAAGATGGGTTGCCAAAGATTGGGGTTGAGTGGCATTCGAAGGCGATGAATAGACCGATTATGATGACAGGTCCAACTATTTTTGGAATGAACGGAAATAGTTTACTTGGTGGTGGCGAAACTGGAAATGAGGTTATTATGTCGGAAGAGTATATGAAGAAATTGGCTGGTGGAAATACATATAATTTCAATCAGATTAATAATAGTCCTAAAGCTTTAAATAGATTAGAAATCTATCGCCAAACAAGAAATCAATTCGCACAATTTAAGGCGGTGATTAGAAAGTGATCAGAAAAGTTACAGTAGAACGTATAGATGGAAAAGGGGGTGTTTTAACACTCCCTTTTAATCAAAGCCAAGTATATAGATATATTTTAAAAAATATCAGTGGATTGGGACCGGTTAAAGCAGAGTTGAATACTTCTAAAATTGCAACAAAAGACGGAATTATTTATAACTCTCAAAGAATTGATGCTAGAAATTTGGTTTTTGATATCATGCTACGAAAAGAGGGAGATTCTTCGATTGAAAGTTCAAGACAGTCATTATATGGATATTTTCCTCGGAATGTTATCTTGAAATTCACTTTTTACACAGATAACACTACAGTATATTGCACTGGATATGTGGAGAGTAACGAACCAATAATGTTTGATGAGACATCCACACAATCTATTAGTGTTATATGCCCAAATCCATATTTCTACGATATTGCATCTAACACTATTTCTCTTAATGGAATTCTTAAATCGTTTGAATTTCCATTTGAAAATAAATTGAGTGAGCAAACAATAGAGTTTGGAACAATCGTCAAAAATAGTACAGGTAATATTTATTACACAGGATCACAATCTATAGGAGTGGAAATTATCATTTCTTTTAGTGGTGACGTTAGTGGCTTGCAGATTTATAACGCAAATACACGTGAAAAAATGGAATTCAATAACTATATGTTCCGAAATAAACAAGAATTACATATTAATTCTCAACGTGGAGAGAAGTCTATCATGCTTTTTGATGGAGGGAATGTAACTAACCTACTAAACTATCTGACAAATGATAGTGAGTTTATTCATTTAGAAAATGGCGATAATGTTTTTGCATATAAGGCTACATCTGGAAGTGAGCATGTTACTATGACGATTAATAATAAAGTTATTTATGAGGGTATCTAATGAGTATATATTTGTTGGACACTGAATTTAGTAGAACTAAATTGATTGATGAATATATTTCTATGATTTGGACTGATAGATATGCGGAAGCTGGAGATTTTGAATTATATGTTTCAGCTACTGTTGATAATGTATCGATATTTAAAACTGGCATGTATCTATCAAATACTTTAAGCGAACACTTGATGATTATCGAAACCATTGAAATTAAATCAGATATTGAAGAGGGTGCAAAGTTACTTGTGACTGGTCGCTCATTAGAAAGTCTTTTGGCTCGTAGAATTGTATGGAATCAGACGGTATTTAAGAATAAGAATATTCAAGATATCATTTTTCAACTGCTGAAAGATTCAATTATTTCTCCAGTTAACGCATCTCGGAAAATTGATAATTTCATATTTGAAAGATTAGAAAGTACTCAAATTAATTCGATTAGATTGGATAAGCAATATACAGGTGACAATATTTACACTGTCATTAATGAGTTGTGCAATCAATATGGGATAGGTTTTAAATTGATAAGAGAGAATAATCAATTTCACTTCAGACTTTATATAGGGAATGATCATACACAGGGTACTGATTCTTTTGTTACTTTTTCTCCGAGATTCGATAACTTAATTAGTTCGAATGTAATTACATCTATTAGAGAGTATGCAAATGTAGCGTGTGTAGCTGGTGAAGGCGAAGGTGCAAGCAGAACGACAATCAGCGCCGGCAATGAGGAGAACGGCATTGAACGAATGGAACTATTTGTTGATGCAAGAAATATATCTTCTAAAACAGAGAATAATTCCATTATTTCTCCAGAGCAGTATAAATCAATTCTTTTACAAAAAGGGATGGAAGAATTGATAATTCATCAATCTAAAACGACAATTGAGAGTGAGGTTGATTATAATGGAATTTTCAAATATAAAAAAGACTTTGATGTTGGAGATATAGTTAATGTTTCAAATGAATTTGGATATAGTGGCAAATTACGCATTACAGAAATTGTTACCAGCGACTCTGTTAATGGCATAACAATCATTCCTACGTTTAAGGTAATTTAGAAAGAGGTATTATGACAATAAAAAGTGGTTTTTTTAATTCGATTAATCATGATCGTGTTTATGATGCAGATGATATTAATTCAATTTTTGATGGAATTATCACAGATGGTGTATTTGGTAATATTGGAAAAAGATTCGTTGTAACTCCAGGAAGTGGAATGTCTGTAAATGTTGGAACTGGGAAAGCTAGATTACATCAAATTTTTGTTGAGAATGATGCTAATTTGGTTCTACAGATACCACAGTCAGATGTATTGCTTAAGCGTATTGATGTAGTTGCTATTCGCGTTGATAAGACAGTGAATGGTAGACTTGGAAATATTGTTATTGTAAAAGGTTCACCTTCTCAAAACCCAGTGGCTCCAGCTCTATCAAATGATAATCAAATTTGGGAAATGCCAATTGCATATATCAATATAAAAGCAAATGCTAATGTGATTAATTCTAGTGACATTCAATATTTAGTTGGTAGAAATAGTACGCCACTCATTACTGCACCAATGCAAACAATAAATTTAGAATCGTATGTTAGTTATCTAGAAAGTCAGTTTACAGAATGGTTTTCGATTATTAAAGGGAAATTATCTACAGACGCAGCAGGAAATCTTCAGAATCAAATTAATACACTAAAGCCGAAGGTCGATGCGGTTAATAATGCACTAACATTCAACGGTCAGAATACAACAGCAAAAGGTCAGCTTGATATAACAGGTAAACTTAATGCTAAAAATGGACTAGCAATCGGCGGTAACGATACATTTATCGTTCGGAGATTTACCGCACCAAGGCAAACAGTGAATTATAACTTGTCGAATTTAACAGTTGTTAATATTAATGTTCCTGCTGGATATAGTATGGTAGCACCAATTAGTGCAACAACAACTGGATGCCTGTGTTCTATTAATAGTTGGAATGAAAACTCAGTAACTATTTACACGTGTAATATGTGGAACGATGGGTACGTATTACCTTCGGGTGAAATCAGAGTGGAAGTACTATTTGTTAGAAAGGCGGCATAATGATGTTAATAAACAACAAGAAATTTACAGAGATACCCAGCAATAATAAGAGCGTCGTTACTTTCAAGCGTGCTACTTTCGATAATCTAAAATTGCTAATAGACTCATTCGAGGAAGGCATAATTCATGATGTTGTTTTTGATGGGGATGCTACCGTGTATAAAATGTATACTGCTCCGCTTAACATCAGTAAGGATAAGGATGGATATACTCTATCGTTCATTCTTACAGAAGCGTCACAATCAGAAATTGATTTGGCAATTCAGAGAGCTGAAACCGAAGCAGTTGCACGATTCATCGCATTAGGGCTACAAAATGCAGAAATTAAAGACGTAATCAAGTGGACAAAGTTCCTAGATGTTTGGAATGCGTTCAAATTTCCTTATAAAAAAGGTGAACGTTTCAAGTATGGTGTAAATCCATACGAAGTAATTGAAGATGTGATATCGAGTGAAGCGAGTACACCTGATAAGGACACAAAGCATTACAAATTGTTAAAAGCAAGTGATAATAAGCAGGATGGACCGAAGGTTGAAATCAAGCCATGGGATGAAAAGTACACATATAACAAAGGGGACTTGGTTATCGCACGTGGGATTGTGTTTGTTTCAAAAATTGATGGAAATAAAGGCAATGAACCAGGCTTTGGCACAGCTTGGGACTACTATAAAAATTAAATATTGCTTTAAAGGTGGCTAATTTAGCCGCCTTTTTAGATAGAAAGGTATAAAAGACTATGAAATTATTTATTATTTGCGGACATGGAGCAGGAGATCCCGGAGCGTGTGCATACGGTTATTCAGAAGCAGAACGTGTAAGAGCGTTGGGACTTAGAATTAAAGCGCTAGGTGGTGATAGCGTAATTCTTGGTGATATTAATCGAGATTTCTACGCAGATAACGGAATTAGTTACCTTGATTTAACGCCCGACACAGAAATTCTAGAATTACATATGGATGGCGCAGTTTCAACGGCACGTGGTGGACATGTAATTGTTCTTGATGGAATAGGAACAGATGCATATGATAATGCATTGGCTACATTTATTTCTAACGTATTGCCAGGAAGAGCTTACCCTCTACAATTTAGATCGGATTTAGCAAATCCAAATCGTGCAAGAGCTAGAGGATTCAGTTATAGACTTATGGAATGCGGATTTATCACATCAGAAGAAGATTTGGCTATTTTTAACGCAAATATCGACACGATTGCACGTGGGGTACTAGCTTGTTTTGGCATTGCACCTACACTGTCAACGGTTGGATGGGTGAAAGATTCTACTGGATGGTGGTTCCAAAATGCAGATGGTTCATATCCAAAGAATCAATGGATGCGAGTGTACTTCGATTGGTACTATTTCAACGAGAATGGATATGCAGTTACTGGGTGGAAAGAAATTGAATATAATGGCAAGAAAGAAAAGTTCTTCTTTAATAATTCTTGCCAGATGGTAACGGGATGGCAATACATAGATAATCATTGGTACTTCTTTGAACCAAGTGGTGTAATGGTTACTGGCATTAAAAATGCAGAATGGGCAGGTGTTACAAGAACTTATATTTTTAATGAAAATGGCATATTGGTACAAAATGATTCTGTAAATTTAACGGTATACGCAAATCCGGATGGAACAATTAGAGAAAGATAGGTATCAAAAATGCTATTAAAAGATTACTTCGCATTGTTAGATTTCAAAGATATTGTGAGTTTAATTTTTACGTTTGGCATTCTTTTAATTAGTGCTGTTCAAATTGCACCAATTAAAATTAATCCGTGGAATGCCATCTTACGTTGGATAGGCAATAATATCAATCAAGAAACAAACAAGAAGATTGACACACTAGAAAAGAAGATTGATACACATATCGAAAAATACAACAAACAACGTGTAGATGATATGCGCAATACGATTTTGGTTTTTGCAAATGAGTGTAGCAGAGGTATCATTCATTCTAAAGAACAATTTAGATTTATCGTTTCAAAGTGTGATGAGTACGAAGAATATATTGAAACATATCATCTAAAGAATGGTGTCATTGCTGAAGCAGATAAATTAATTAGAAGTACTTACCAAAGACATTTAAAGAAAAATGATTTTCTAAAATAGGAGGGAAATAAATGTTGATCAAAAATAATCAAACCTACGATGTACTTAAAGAAATTGCACTTACAATTCTGCCTGCGTTATCTGTATTGTACTTAGCGCTTGCTGGCTTGTGGGGGTTGCCTTATCCACAGCAAGTAAGCGGCACGATCATGTCAATTGATGCATTCTTGGGTGCATTGCTGCATGTGTCCACGAAACAGTACAACGAAGCAAAAGCCGAAGAAGATTTGAAGTAATTGAAAGCCTACTCTCTTAATTGAGGGTAGGCTCATTTTTTATACAAAAAAATAAAATATTTCGTAAAAACACTTTACATAGTGCCGTCATTATGTTAATATATAAGTGTAGAAAGGAGGTAAGATGAAAAACAAAATAAAAACCGATGAGCTGAAACGCTTTGCACGTGATTTCCTCGTCGGTGTCCTGTCGGGAGTAGTTGCTGGACTTATCACATGGTGGCTGACCAAGTGATTCCGGCCAGGGGCGAAAGCCCCTCTCCTTAATTGAATTATAGGTTGTTTTTCATAAAATATCAAGTATGCCAATTTATATCATAGTTGCTATTTTTACTGCAAGTGTTGTAACGGTTTTGCTTCTTAGAAATAGAAAGGATCAATAATATGCCAAAAACAAGTAACGGCGATTTTAATCAGAAAGAATATAATGCAAAGTGGCGAGCAGAAAACATGATGAGAGTATCTGCTACATACAAAAATGAATTTGTTTTAGCGTTCCGTGAAGCATGTCAAAAACTTGGCGTAACTCAAGCAGACGTAATCAGAAATGCGATGCAAGAGACTATTTATAAGGCGGAAAACAAATAAAAGTTGACCGTTGTATAAGAAAAGTCGCTAATTTAGCGGGTCTACCAGAAGTAGAGCCTACTCTCTTAAGTGAGGGTAGGTTATTTTTGTATGTTATTATCCTAAAGTAGATTTTTACGGAAATTTTACGGAAACTATACAGCATTTTGCCACATTATGACAACATTGTTATTTGCAGTAAATAGTAAAAAACCTAATAAAATAGCACTATATCAGCATGTTAAGACATTATTGAAACATTAAATATAAAAGTCTGTTCCTGCGCCATAGTTAAAAAACCCGCATAAATAGCGGGTTTTAATATGCAATGGTCAATAATTGGTCAACTATTGAAATAGAATAAATACAGAGTAGGGGATACTCTGTATTTAAATTTGTTATTTATTGTTGTTTTGCTCACCTTGGTTAGGAAGAGTTTGTTGGTTATTATTTTGGGCTTGTGTTGTTTCTAGTGTGCCTGTAAGAGTAACTGTAACTTGAATCTGGTTGCCATCTCTATCAATTGTTAAATCAATTGTATCACCAGGTTTCTTTGTCTTTAGAATTGCGGATAAATCTGGATAGCTTGAAACTTCCTTGCCATCTGCACCTACAATCTTATCATAAGCCTTTAAGCCAGCAGCTTGTGCACCACTACCATCGATAACATTTGTGACATATACACCAGGAGTGTAGTTACCTTGTTGAGTTGTAAGAGTCTGTAAGTAAACACCCAATGTTGCACGGTCTGTAACTTTACCATTCTTAATTAACTGTTCTGCAACCTCCATTGCGTCATTGACTGGGATTGCAAAGCCGATACCTTCGATTGTTGCGCCAGATGAAGATGTACCAGAGTCTTTAGACTGTACGATACCAATCAAATTACCGTTACCATCAAATAATCCACCACCGGAGTTACCGGAGTTGATTGTGGCATTTGTTTGGATAAGCTTCATAGATTCGTTGTTAACAACAAGTTCACGAGATGTTGCCGAGATGATACCATCTGTAACAGTTCCACCAAGTGTACCTAATGGGTTACCAATTGCGATGGCTGTATCACCTACAGAAATCTTAGATGAATCACCAAGTGTGGCAGGTGTTAGGTCATTTGCGTCAACTTTTAATACTGCAATATCGCTCTTTGCGTCTGTCCCAACAAGTTTTGCGTCATACTCTGTTCCATCACTAGTCTTGACTGTAATCTTTTGAGCACCATCAATTACGTGGTTGTTTGTAACGATATAACCATCTTTACTGATGATAACACCAGAACCAGCAGCGTTTGTTGTGTATGTACCACCGAACATGCCATACGATTGTTGTGTAATTTCTGTTTGAATTTCTACTGTAGAAGGGGCTGCTTTTGCGGCAGCTTCTGCAACTGTTAAACCAGATCCGCCTTTTTCGTTAGAAACGGAAGTTGTTTTACTGCTACCTGATTCTGTTGTTTGATAAACTACTGTTTTACCAGTACTTCCACTTTGTGCTGAATATAGCCAAGCACCACCAAATCCACACAGTACTGCGAGTGCACCTTTACCGACAGTCGCAATGACTTTTGAGCCGATAATATTTTGCTTTTTGTTTGGTGTTGTTATAACAGTTTGGTTAACTGTTTCTGCTTTTGCTTGTTCGCTAGATTCTTTAGCATCTACATTAGCTGCTTGTTGCGTGGCTTCTGTATGTTGTTCTTCAACAGTTTCTGGTTTGTTTTCAACTGTTTCAGATTGATTTGATTCATTAATTTCGTTGTTTGTTTCATTTAAGTTATCTGACATATTTCAATCCTCCTTGTTACTACGTCTATTATCTTAGAGCACAAATGTGAAGAGAGTGTGAATGATAATCGAATTTCATGTGCAATTTCATAGAATATATACAAATAAAATTGCTAGATTCCGTAGAATTCTAGCAATTTTAGAATTAAATTATCGACTCTTACGTAGTGTCATACCAAAGACACCACCAATAATGCCACCGATAATGTGAGTTAACTGTGATACGTTATCAACATTGAATACACCTTCGTAAATCTGGGTTCCGATATATAGTACCGCAACGATGATGAATGTAAGTGGGATTCCTTCTTTAGAACCTGTTACTGCTGATAATAGAATGAAGGCAAATACAACACCACTAGCACCCAATAACATTGTGTTTGGAGCGATAATGATATGTGCAATACCTGTTACAAGAGCGACCACCAAGATGACAACAAGTAAACGTTGGCTACCATATTTTTCCTCTAACATTGGACCAACCAGTAAGAATAACAACATGTTATTCATGTAGTGTGATAGGTCAGCGTGTCCTAATACGTGTGTGAATAAACGTAGATAGAACAGGGGATTGAGTAATG
>ERZ772779.183-NODE-183-length-30737-cov-18.407796_pt1 | contig 30737 bp, 30 predicted proteins | sample MGYA00511360_ERZ772779 | MGnify/ENA primary metagenome ERZ772779 (study PRJEB29015, sample SAMEA2738112) | human oral metagenome | biome: human oral; feature: human-associated habitat; material: saliva | place: China | collected 2231 ...
CTATTTCTTCCGATCATCTACAAGCTCTTGTAGATTTACGCCGCATTTCTATGGCATTGATGAAACGCATCAAAGCAAATTACAATGGTATCGTTGGTTTCAATGGTGCTCTTGTAGGTGGTGGCGTACTCGGTATTATGCCGCCAAGCCAAACAGCATGGTTGCATAATCTATTCACATTGGGTATCGGCTTAGAAAGCATGACTCCATTGTTGAAGAAAGAAGAACAAAAGGAAACTGTTCCTACAATTGATGTAACAGCTGACTCTGTACTGGCTTAATTAAAAACCTCCATATAAGGTATTTATTTACCTATATGGAGGTTTTTCTTTTTTGATGACATTTATCTATGATTATTGTAAAATACAAAGAGATTACATATCATAGGAGATCTTTATGAACACATTAATAGATATTTGTAAAAGATCCATCTACTTGAATATATTTATCGTAGTAATTCCTATTATTGCGTATATGATTCATAATGGATCGAGTGCGACAGTAGCACTAGCATGGTATTTGCTCTTATCGTTAATAATGCCTTGGGCATATTTATCGTTTAAAAGTAGTACCTTTGGTGATGGTAAATCGATTAGCCGTATTGCCTATGTTATAAGTTGGATTATAATTCATGGTATTAGCTATAAAGGTATTTTTCTCGGTATAGATTTATCTATGTTATGGAGCTGGCCAACAGTTGGTCGAGATGTAGCTTTCTTAGTAGCTATGTATATTGGTGTTACTATTAGCTTGATTTTGGCATACGGTCTTACTCGTTTAGTAGGAGGCCGTAATGAATAAGAATTTCTGGTTATTTACCGTTGTCTGTGCATTATTTGTAAGTGCTGTAACGACAGTTCTTTCTTTAAGTGGCGCGCTAGCTTTACCAATTTTAGTATTCCCCGTGTTGTCCCTCGTAATACCTCTTATGGTACGAAGACTTAAGAATGCTAAATTTAATGACGATCTACCATTGAGTATGGGATATCATGCGTATAGTTGGGCTTGGTGGACTGTATTTTCATTTCTTCATACGCCCTTTAGCTTTACTGCAGATAATGGAATTGTAACAGCGTTGCTTCTCTTCGTGGTGTATTTTATAGTTCAAGTACTTATTGAACTTTGTGGGTTGCTAGCTACTAAGTTTTTCAATCGAAATCATCGATGGGGAATGGTAGATGAAGCACTCGATATAATTGGATATACTATTCCAATTCCATTCTTATATATTGGTTCACTTCTCTATATTGATCTACAAGATCCAATGGTTTATTTCATGTATGCGTCATCTATGAATGTGAATATACTCTTTGCAGAATTGGTGTCGTTACTTATATCCTTATTGGTATTCGTATTCTATTTATATCCAAGAGAAATAGCCTATAAAGGTATACGATTATTTCGTATTGTTTTAACTGCTGGTTTATGGCTCGCTATGAATGCCCATATTTTATATGGTGGTTATATTCCAGAGTTTGTTTTATCTTTAGTTCCCACCGTTTTTCCAACGTATCAAGGTAATCCACTAGTGTTTGTTACCCCAACTTTGTTAGAAGCTGGTATGACAGGTGTAGCAGTGATTATAGGTGCATTGGTAGAGCGTGGTATTATTTCACGACGCCGTGAACGTATTTAATTTCTAGTTTCGACTTATATCCGTAAGGAATGAGAACGAAGGAGGATCTATGAACAACAATGAACGTCTAGTGGATGATAACTCAACTGTATCAATCCAAGGCAATGAAACGACTAACTCCGTTGAACGTAAAAAGGTTAAAAAAGAGAAAAAGAGTGGTATTACTATTCGTGAGCTTACCATTATTGGTTTGTTGGCGGGGATTACAATCGCATTAGGTGTATCTGGATATGGGATTATTCCATTGGGGCCTCTTAATGTGACAACTCTACATGTACCGACTTTGATCGGTGCTATTGTAGAGGGCCCTAAGGTAGGTGCCTTTGTAGGCTTTATCTTTGGTTGCTATAGCTTGTGGCAAAATATTACAGCACCTAATATTTTATCCCCACTATTCATTAATCCAATCATTTCTGTGTTACCACGTATACTTTTCCCTGTATTAGCATATTTAGTATACTTATTATTGTGGAAAGCACCTCAAGGTCCACGCATTCTTGTATCTGCATTTATGGGTACTGTATTCCATACAATTATGGTTATGGGACTTATCTTCTTGCTTTACGCAGATATGTTTGCTGTTAAAATGAACCTAAGCCCAGATCAAGTATTAGGCTCTATTGTATTCTTATCTGTTACACATGGTATTCCAGAAGCTGTTTTTGCAGCTGTTATCGTTACTCCAGTTGCATTGGCATTACGTAAGGTATTGCGTAAGGATACTCCTAAGAAAGAAAAAACTGATGCTGTTACAAGCGCTGCAACAACAGTAGGAGCGGATGCAAATAAAACTACAGAAGTTAATAAAATAAAATCTGTAGAAGAAAACATAACTAAATAGTATTTTACAGGCTTTTCATAAATATGATAAAATAAATATCATTCGATAAGTATTGAGGAGGATAACCATGGCTAAACGTATTCGTACTATCAACACTGAATCCTTGCAAAAAACTGCTAAAACTGGCGGTTGTGGGGAATGTCAAACATCTTGCCAATCTGCTTGCAAAACAAGCTGCACAGTTGGTAACCAAGTTTGCAAACAAAAATAATAAAGAGGCTCGCTTAGCGGGCCTTTTTTATTTATGTGTATAATACATACTTTATATGGTATATCTTTATGACTCTTTTCATAACGTTTAGCGTGGAAATGTGGTACAATTATCTAGAAAGTTCTATATAGTAGAACTTTTACCATACATATTAATTGGAGGTACCATGTTAGAATTAAAACCAATGATCCATAAGTTTCGGATGAAGGATAACTATTACTGCTTAGATGTTAATAGTGGTATTATTCACGTTATCGACGAACTCATTGATAGAGTTCTTGACATATATGATGGCACTAATCGCGATGCAGTACATGCTGCATTAGATGCTAAAGAAGATGCAGTAGAACTTGATGAGATTATGGATGAGTTAGATGAGCTCATTAAAGCAGAGCAATTGTTTGCTCCCATGAGTACAGAGTTTAAACTTGTAGTAGGTGAAAAACCTATTGTTAAGGCATTATGCTTAAATATTGCTCATGATTGTAATTTAGCATGTAAATACTGTTTTGCCAGCCAAGGTGATTACGGCGGTGTAAAACGTGAATTAATGAGTTTTGATGTGGCGAAGCGTGCAGTGGACTTCCTCATTAAAATGAGCGGCCCTCGTCAACATTGTGAAATAGACTTCTTTGGTGGAGAACCTTTATTGAACTGGGATGTTGTTAAACAAACAGTTGAATATATTGAATCCATTCAAGAAAAGCACAATAAGATTTTCAAGCTTACATTGACTACAAATGGCATGCTGTTAACACAAGATAAAATCGACTATGTAAACGAACATAAGATGAGCCTTGTATTATCTTTGGATGGTCGTGAATCTGTACATAATGCGATGCGTCCTGTAGCTGGTAGTGGTGCTGAATCTTATAAATATATTGCTAAAAACCTTATTAATGCTGTAAAACAACGCCATGGCCTTGAATACTACGTACGTGGTACGTATACACATAAAAACTTAGACTTTACAAAAGACGTTATGGCTATGTCTGATCTTGGCTTCGAACATTTATCAATGGAGCCTGTAGTAGGTGAAGAGGGGGACTATGTTCTTCGCGAAGAGGATTGGCCTGTATTGGAAAAAGAATATGAAAAATTAGCAGATATTTATTTACAACGTCAATTAGATGGTTGGGGTGAGAAGTTTAACTTCTTCCACTTCCGTATGGATTTGTATCGCGGTCCATGTATGGCTAAACGCCTTCGTGGTTGTGGGGCAGGTCATGAATATATGGCAGTCGTACCTAATGGCGATATTTACCCATGTCATCAATTCGTAGGTAAAGATGGATATGTGCTTGGCAATGTGTATGATGGATTACAAAATACAGAAATTCCTAAAGATTTCCGTAATACACATGTATTCTCTAAACCAACTTGTGCTGAATGTTGGGCGAAATTCTTCTGTTCTGGTGGCTGTCATGCTAACAACATTACATTAGGTGGCGATTTAGAAACACCTTATGAATTTGGCTGCCGCTTACAAAAGAAACGTATTGAATGCGCTATTATGATTCAAGCCGAGTTAGAACAAGCTGGCATTGATGGCAGTATTCCTGTAGCATTAGGTTAATAGCCATTAATTCTCCGTCTATAGTAGGAGTTTATATGAAACAAAATAGTAATCAAACTATAGAACGCTGGGGAATTCGTTATACCGGTATAGTTCAAGGGGTCGGATTCCGGCCCCTTGTTTCTATGTGGGCACATTCCCTAGGTTTAACAGGTTTTGTATATAATGATAGCCAAGGTGTTTACGTCGAGATACAAGGTTGTACTAGTGATTTGCAGTTGTTTTTAGATGCGATTCAAGATGACCAACCTCGATTGTGCCGCATTACAAGTCAACGGGTAGAACATCTTACTATACAAAACAATGAAGTTGAGTTCTCTGTGAAGCCCTCTCCATTAGGTGAAGAGGTTAGTACGTTTATTAGTGCTGATACAGCGCCATGTGATGACTGTCTTAAAGAACTAGAACGGGACAAGCGTAGGAAAGAATATCCTTTTATTAATTGCACAAATTGTGGCCCTCGGTATACGATTATTAAATCTCTACCTTATGATCGTGAGCGAACGACGATGGATGAGTTTCCTATGTGTGAAGCTTGTAAGGCTGAATATGAGGATATAGAGGGGCGCCGTTATCGTGCTGAACCTAATGCGTGTTCTCTTTGTGGGCCGTATTATACTCTATATAAACCTAATCGTACGGTTGTAGATACAGTAAATGTATGGAATACAACCCGTGAATTAATTAACGAAGGTAGTATTATCGCTATAAAGGGGATTGGCGGCTATCATTTAGTTTGTGATGCTCGAAATGATGTAGCGGTCCAACGCTTACGTAAGCGTAAAAACAGACCACATAAACCACTAGCAATTATGGTAGGGTCTCTAGATACGGCAATCGAGCTAGTCCATCTTAGTGATGTAGAACTAGATATTTTGACTGGAATGGAACGTCCTATCGTATTATTAGAAAGAAATCACCATAGTTTAGTGCATTTGAGTACCCATGTAGCGCCAGATAATCATATGCTTGGCGTAATGTTACCATATACACCGATGCATGAGGTATTATTACCATCAGATGCGGCGTGGGTCATGACGAGCGGCAATCGTAGCGGTGATCCCGTTTTATATGATGATAATCAAGCATTTGAAGAGTTAGGGTCAGTGGCTGATTATTTTTTGGTCCACAATCGAAAAATTTATGCACCTCTCGATGACTCTGTTGTAACTGTCATTCATAAGAAGCCTCGATTTATTCGTCGTAGTCGTGGCTATGTACCAGAACCTATTCATTGTGAAATTTCAGGGCAAACTTCGATATTAGCCATGGGGAGTGATTTAAAAAATGCTTTTGCTATGAATAAAGGTTCTGAAGTTCTTGTAGGGCCACATATTGGTGATCTACAGAATGCATCCACTCATGCAACTTTGGAGTGGACTATTGACCGATATGAGAAATTATTTTCTATACAACCAGAGAAAATCATTGTAGATAGTCATCCTCAATTTTTCTCTTCTCACTTAGGGGAACGTATTGGTAAAAGTTCTCAGATTTCTGTTATACCTGTCCAACATCATCATGCTCATATTGCATCAGTTATGGCAGAACACAATCTTGAAGGCCCTGTACTAGGTATTGCCATGGATGGTACTGGATATGGTCCAGATGGAAGCGTATGGGGCGGTGAATTCCTTCTTTGCAAAGGCAACGAATATCAGCGATTAGCTCATATCCATGAAGCGCCGTTACCAGGTGGAGAAAAAGCGGTTTCTGAGCCATGGCGTCAAGCCTTATGGTATATTAGAAATTATTATGGTAATGATATTCCACCTATTTACCAAGATTGGATGAACAGGCTACCTAAAGGTTGGGAAATATTAGATAAAGCATTACAATCTACAATGCCTATGATTCAAGCAACGAGCTGTGGACGTTTATTTGATGCAGTAGGTTCTCTTTTAGGACTAGGCATGATTCATACCTATGATGCGCAAATTGCTATTGCATTAGAATCTTTATGTGGTGATGAAAAAGGCACATTGCTTGATTATAACTATGACGGTCGAATTCTTGATTTTACTCCAACTGTTCAATCTATTATGGATGGTGCCGTTAAAGGTGAATCTAAAGCTTATCTTTCAGCATCATTCCATAAAACAGTTGCCATTGCATTATGTGAAACTTCAGCCGATTTAATGGAGCGATATAATATTAGTGATGCGGCCATATCAGGCGGGGTATTTCAAAATCGCAAATTAGTAGAGTTAATATATCGCGCTTGGCATGTAGGCAATTTATATATGAATGAGGCTGTTCCTTCCAATGATGGGGGCTTAGCACTCGGCCAATTATGGATTGGTAATCAGAAATAGTTATATACTCATGTAGCTAGTATCACTTAATAAATACTATAATTGTGATACAATGATATTAGATATATTTATATATAATGAGTTTACTTACATAAAAGTAAACTTATAGAATTTGTTATTAAAGTAATATATAAGGAGATAATATGTGCTTAGCTGTACCAGCACAGTTAATAGCTGTGAATGATGTTATTGGCACTGTAGAATTAACAGGTGCTACCCGTGACTGCAGCTTACTCCTCGTACCAGAAGCAAAGGTAGGGGACTGGTTGTTAGTCCATGCAGGTTTTGCTGTACAAATTGTTGATGAAGAAGAGGCACAAAAAACATTAGAGGCCTTTAAGGAGCTAGAAGAACTTGAAGAAGCTTACTTTGCAGGAAAAGCAGAACAGTGCTGATGCATTGTTAAAACGTATCAATGCTCTTCATAAGCCAGGGGAAACCGTGAGACTTATGGAGGTTTGTGGTACACATACTGTATCGATTTTCCGTGAAGGTCTTCGTCAGTTATTGCCAAGTGGCATTGAACTTGTTAGTGGACCAGGATGTCCTGTATGTGTAACGGATCAAACGTATATGGATAAGGCTTTGGCTTATGCTGAACGTGATGATGTTATTATTGCAACCTTTGGGGATATGTTAAAGGTGCCAGGTAGTTATAGTAGTCTTAGTGAAGCTCAAACAAAGGGCGCGCATATCCATGTTATTTATACGCCTTTAGAGGTAGTAGAACTTAGTAAGAAATATCCGGAAAAGAAAATCGTATTTTTAGCCATAGGTTTTGAAACGACTATTGCCGTTATTTGTGCAACTGTAAAAGCAGTTCATGCAGCAGGCTTGAAGAACGTTTTCTTCCTTGTATCTCATAAATTAGTGCCTCCTGCATTGCGAGCTTTATTAGATAAACAAGAAGGTCATATTGATGGTTTTATTTTGCCGGGTCATGTGAGTGTTATTATCGGAGAAGAACCATATCAATTCTTATCTGAAGAGTATCACATACCATCATGTATTGCTGGTTTTGATGGACTTGAAATTTTATCTGCTATAGCAAATATTTTAGAGCAACGAAAAACTAGTAATTTTATAGTAGGCAATACATATCATTCTGTAGTTATGCAGAAGGGTAATCCCGTAGCGCAAGCGATGATCAAAGAGGTATATGATGTATGTGATGATGCGTGGCGTGGTATAGGTGTTATTCCAAATTCTGGTTTAAGATTAAAGGACGAATATGCAGCCTATGATGTAGAACGTGCATTACCTATCCATCTTGAACGACCTTCTCTTGATCCGAAGGGTTGTCAATGTGGCCGTGTATTGCAAGGTCTTATTAAGCCGAGTGAATGTCCATTGTTTGGTAAAAGTTGTACTGCTGACCATCCAGTTGGTGCCTGCATGGTATCTGTAGAAGGTAGTTGTGCTGCATGGTATAAATATGGTTATTCCAGTGGTGGATCGACGTGGGAGGATTAATATGGAGCGAGTTCGCTTAGTCCATGGAAACGGTGGTCGATTTAGTCATGAGTTGACCGAGCGTTTTATTTTGAAATATTTTACAAATGATTTATTAGCTCCTTTACACGATGGTGCTCAATTTCCCGTTACAGCAGGACGTATGGCGTTCTCTACAGATTCCTATGTAGTACAACCAGCGTTTTTCCCTGGCGGAAATATTGGTAAATTAGCTGTATGTGGTACAGTGAATGATTTAGCTATGAATGGTGCTATTCCACAATACTTGAGTTGTGGGCTCATTTTAGAAGAAGGCCTTGCCTTTAATGAGTTAGATGAAATCCTTCATACCATGTCAGATATGGCAAAAATTGCAAATGTACAAATTGTTACAGGAGACACTAAGGTTGTTAAAAAGGGTGAGGTAGACAAAATCTACATAAATACGGCAGGGATTGGTATGATTCCAACAGGGATAGATATTGGTCCACATCGCGTAAAACCGGGCATGGATGTTATCTTATCTGGTGCTATAGGGGATCATTCTATTGCTGTTATGGGACAACGGTTTGGATTAGACCTATCCGATTCTTTAAAAACTGACTGTGCCCCTTTAAACAATATGGTCCATGCTGTTCTTGATAAAGTGGGCCCTCAAGTGGCTCTATTGCGAGATCCTACACGAGGTGGTTTAGGTACTGTTTTAAAAGAAATTGCAGATCAAAGTCAAGTTGGTATTAAGGTAGACGAAGCAGCTATACCGGTTCACGCTGAAGTGCAATCTGTTTGTGATATTTTAGGATATGATCCATTATATTTAGCCAATGAAGGTAAGGTAGTGCTTGTGGTAGACCCATCGGTTACCGATGAAGTTTTATCTATTCTTCGTGGTTTTGAAGAAGGTAAAGAAGCTGTATTAATCGGTAAAACATTAGATAAAAATATTGGCAAGGTTGGATTGCAAACCGCAATTGGTGGTGTCCGTTTAATTGATTTGTTAGGTGAAGATCAAGTCCCTCGTATCTGCTAATTATATAGACTAAGATTATTTTACATTTAGCTGATTTTATATGTATAAAAAGAATTTTTGTACTTATAGATTGTGAAGAATAGTAGATATTGACAATAATCTTTTAGGATAGTAGTATTAAATTAAGTTGTGTAAAATTCATTGATTGTTCATCGGACTTTTATACAATACTAGTATCTTTATGTGTAAGTTCTTATACTTTCACTAGAATCTATGTATAGAATTTGTTAAAATATAAGTATCTATAGGAGGCTTATTATGAAAAAGAAGATTATTACAGCTGTTCTAGGGATTTGTTTAACTACAACTGCATTCGGTGGTATCTTGACTACTCAAGCTGGCGGCCTTAGCAGTATTCTTGGTGGTGCAGCTAAAATTGGTGGTATCGGTATTGTTATCAATAAATTCGGTCCTCAAATTGACTCTTTCTTAAATAAATTATTGAAACAAAATAACTTGAGCACAGAGTATACAACTAAAGTTGTACCTATTATCAGTATTGGTACAAAAGGTTATATTGGTGCTGCTCAAGTAACTGGCCCAGCATCTAGCATTGAACAAGTTAAAGCGGTTGCTCAAGTTGAAGGTAGCTTTAACGGTATGGTTCGTGTAAAAGGTTTAGTACCAGTTGATAGCACAAACCCAGTTGGTGCATCTCGTGTTCAAGGCGTAGGTGTATCTGCGATTATCGATTTGAAAATTTAATGGCCACTGAGCATATAAAATAGTAGACTCAGGGAATAAGCACGGTCTTAGGCCCGTGCTTATTCTGTTGTATAACAGTTATACATTAGATACGTTGTGGAGGAATTTATGAAGAAGCAAGTACTTACACTTTTAATGGCATCCTTGATTTCAGGTACTGCGTTTGCTGCTCCTGGTACAGTTACAGAAAAAACAAATGTTTTAGAAACTACTGTATATGGCGCTGTACAAGATGGTGCTGTAGTGGACCGCATTAATCAACTTGATGAAACCGTGTATGGTACTGGTTTCAATGGCAATTCTGCTACATTGAGCAAACGTGTCGATTCCCTTTATAACTCCGTAGAAGGTAGCGGTACAAATATTTCTTTGCGCGAAGAAATGGACGCACTTGAATATACATATCAAAATAGCATTAATGCAGGTTCTCTTGTTGATCGTGTAGAAAAGATGGAACGTAGCGTTAATGGTCGTATTGGTAGCGGCTCTTTACAAAAACGTATCATTTCTTTAAAAACAAAAGTATATGGCAGCAATGTAACGCTCACAAATCAAGTGGGTACATTAGCTGGCAATCAAGTTTTCAAAGTTACATTGAATGATGCTGTTTCTTCAAAAACTAGCCATGAAGGCGATACTGTTGCTTTCACAGTAGCTGAAAATGTTATGGATGGCAATGTGTTATTAGTTCCTGCAGGTACCGTAGGTTCTGGTACAATTACTTCTTTGAAAAAGGCGCGTTCCTTTGGTCGTAATGGTGCATTAGATATTACATTCGATACTATTCCTGCTATCGATGGTACAGAATTCACTGCTGTACAAGGTAAAGAAGCTAAAGACAAAACTCGTAATGAAGTTAAAGCTGCAGGTGCATCCGTAGCTGGTGCTGTTTTACTTGGACCAGTAGGTTTAGTAGGTGGCGCTTTTGTTAAGGGAAAAAATATTGAGTACCCTGCTGGTGCAACAATTTATGTACAACCTCAAGATTCTGTAACAATTCAAGGTCTTGTAATTGGTGGTGACGGTTTAGCTCATAGTGATGATGAATTGGCTGAAGCTGTAACTGTACCGAATGCAGCAGATGAATCTGAAGAAACTGTAGATACTAATGAAGCGGCTGTTGATGAAAATGAAACAACAACAGAGGAACCAGCAGCAGTAGAAGAACAAGAAGAGCAAGTAGAAAATGTTTCTCAACCTATCGTGGTTGTAAAGCGTAATCAATAATTAACAAATTCTTAAAGCAAGAGGAGTTCTAGTAACCATGAGGAAACGTAAAGTACAATGGCTGGCAGCGGCATGTGTTTTCTGTTTAGCACAACCAGTATGGGCTGCTACAGAGTCAACCACGGTATATCAAGATCAATTGGATAGCGTTGATCAATCCTATCTTGGAGAAATCTCTAAAGCATCTACACCTGACAATAGTAATATCCGTGTTGTACGTCGTGGTGAAAAGGCAAAGTCTGATCAACCTACAGAACAATTGCCGACTCGTATTGATGCAGATAAAATGTCCTATATAGGGTCCACTGGTGATGTATATGCACAAGGTGATGTAGTAGTGACTCAAGGTAATCAAACCTTGATGTCTCCGCGTATAGAAGGTAACACGAAAACTACAGAATATCGTACTGTTGGTGGATATCGCTTTTTAGAAAATGGCGGCAAAACTAAGGATATTACAGGTCAAAATATGACATATCGTACTAGTGATCATCATTTTACAGCTGATCAAGCTTTTGGTTGGAATGACCCTTACTATGTAAAAGGGCAAAATGCTACATTTGATGGTGAAACTGGTCATATGGAAAAAGGCATGGTTACCACAAAACATGCGATGGCTTTTAAACATACACCTGACTATCGTGTAGAAGGTCAAGATATCAAGGTATATCCTGGCGATAAAGTAGTTATCAAAAAACCATCCTTCTATATTAAAAACTTCAAGGTTTTATCTTTGCCTTCTTATACAGCATCCCTTCGTCATGATAAAGAGGGTAAATTTAGTATTTTCTCCTTGGTTCCAAAACCTACATATAGTAGTGATGATGGCATTGGTTTGCATGGTAGTACAGAGTATCCAATCGGTAAGCATGGCGAAGCCTATATTGATTACCGTTGGTATTCAAAGTCTGGATTTAAACCAAAATTAGGCTATAGACATTATTTGCCTTGGGCTACTGCATCCATAGGTTACAGTAAAGAATCTAATGAGTATAACGATGAAACTGTATGGGTAGAAAAGATTGGTGAAGCTCGTTTAGATACTCATACATATCATGTTGGTAAATCTCCTGTTACTGTACGTGGTGGTGTAAACGCGGGCTATTGGAAAGAGGGGTCTGTAAAAGGTTCTCATAAAGAGTATTATACAGAAGTATCTCATGATCCAATTAAGCTTTGGAAAAATGCAGATTTACGTTTCTTAGGTGGTTATCAACGAGATTATTATGGTTATAATGGTACGATTCGTAGCATGCCTTATTGGGGCGCTCGTTTCCAATCTAAAGTGGGAAATCGTGCTAATGTATGGGTTAGTTATAATCAACGTAATATTTCTTATAATAACTCTCCATATCGATTCGATACGACAGAGCTTCCTAAGGAGCTCATTTATGGTGGTTCTTATAAATTAACTCGCTTGGATGATGTTTCTGTTAGTGTGAAAACAAATATGATGAGTGGTCAAATAGACTCTGTATATTATACATGGCATCGTGATTTACACTCCTTTGATCTATACTTAACTTATAAGGATGCACATAGAAGCAATAATGATCAATGGAAGATCAAATTTGTTGGCAAAGACTTTTAATTAGGAGATAACTATGCAACGTATTAGAAAGGCCGTTATTCCAGCAGCTGGCTTTGGTACACGGTTCTTACCAGCTACTAAAGCACAACCAAAGGAAATGCTTCCTATTGTAGATACACCAGCTATCCAATATATTGTGAAAGAAGCACTAGATTCTGGTATTGAAGAAATCCTAATCATTACAGGTCGTAATAAACGCGCTATTGAAGACCATTTCGATAGTAGTGTTGAATTAGAATTACTATTACAAAGCCAAGGTAAAAATAAACAGTTGGCTATGATTAAGGATTTAGCAGATATTAAGGTTCACTTTATCCGCCAAAAGGCACCACGTGGTCTTGGTGATGCTGTACTATGTGCCAAAGCCTTTATTGGTGATGAACCATTTGCTGTATTGCTTGGGGATGATATTGTATATAATCCTGAAAATCCATGCTTAAAACAGTTAATTGAGTGTTATGACGAACATCCTGGTATTATTTTAGGGGCTCAATTTGTACCGGAAGATAAAGTCAGCTCTTATGGTATCGTATCTGGCGAAGCATTAGCGGATAATTTATATCGCGTTCATAACTTGGTTGAAAAACCAAAAAAAGAAGATGCTCCATCTAGACTTGCTGTATTAGGTCGTTATATTTTAACTCCAGATATTTTCAATATTTTGGAAAATACAAAACCAGGCGTAGGTAATGAGGTTCAATTGACTGATGCGTTAGCAGCATCTAAAACTGACACGTATGCATTGGCCTATGAAGGCATTCGTTACGATACAGGTGATAAACTAGGTTACTTGAAAGCTACTGTTGAGTATGCATTGCGCAATGAAGAATTAGGTGAAAACTTCAAGGCATACTTAAAAGAGCTAGATCTTAAATAACAAATCTATAAGATTTAACCTTATGAAAGAACCTATGATATATCATAGGTTCTTTTCTTTTGGTAGTATATTTAGCTAATATAGATATATTATTTTATATTTGTTAACAAATGGATAATGACTTTTGTTGACGAATGAAAAGATGTTGATTATAATCAATTTATTGAATAAATAAAGGACTGTGATTATATGAGAACATTATTTAAAGCATTATGTAATAATGACTTAGATCTACCAGGACATAGTGTTATTAAGCATATGCATTATGATGCTTCAGGAAGTGATCAATCGATCTGTGGTATTTTATATCAAATCGCTAAAACTACTACAATTGGTATTCTAGATAAATCAGGTTTTTTAATGGTTGATTTACGACCGGTGCCGAAACAATTTAGCATTCGCACTACCGTACATCATGATGAAATTAGTGGCGCTATATCGTTTTCCAAGAAAGATATAGTACAATTCGTAAATGATATTAATGATACGAATCCAATTCATCGAGAGGACCCTTATGTGGTACCTGGATGCATGATTCTTGAAACATTGTGGAATTATTGGAATATTAGTAAATCTGCACAGCAGATGGCGATTTATTTTCATGCCCCTGTCATTGCAGGGGATATGGTGACTTTAGTGGAAGTCCCTGAGGATGCTCATGTAGAAGGTTATGTAGGTGATACATTGGCATTCTCTGCTACTTTTTTTGGTGAAAATGAAGATTCAACATCTTTGAAACAAAGATGTATTAGTTAGAGGTAATTATGGAAGCAAGACGTTTAACAAAAATGGCTTTATTGACAGCCTTATTATGTATTTCAGCATATATTTCATTTCCATTGCCATTTAGTCCGGCAATGGTAACCGCATTGACTTTGGTGGCGACATTAACAGGCTTATTATTGCAACCAAAGGATGCTTTTATAGTGTTTGTCGTGTATGTTCTGCTAGGAGCCGTTGGTTTACCTGTATTCGTTGGAGGTACAGCTGGTCTTGGTAAATTATTGGGACCTACAGGGGGATTTATCTTCTCTTGGCCAATAGCATATACTTTACTAAGTGTATTTAAAGGGCCTAAAAAGAGCTTTTTCTCTTATGCATGGCGCTCTCTTGTAATTACAATTCCTGTAGTATACCTATTTGGTGTGGCAGGCTTTATGATTGTTACCAAAACAGAACTTTGGGCGGCGTTGCCTGTAGTTATGTTCCCATTTATTCCTGGGGATATCGTAAAATGTCTCGTTGCATCCTGGCTAGCAACTAAAATTAAAATTTAGCATGTAATAATGAAAAGAGGCATTCCTTGGGGTGCCTCTTTTGTGCATTTTGTTATAGGAGCTTATATGTCAGTATATATTCATGGTGGGCTTAGAAGCCCTATAGGCGTGTTAAACGGCCAATATAAAAATACAAGACCTGAGATATTGGGTGCACAATTGATTAATGAGTTAATTAAAGGACATGAAATTAACTCTGTAGATGGTATTTTTTGTGGTAATGCAGTTGGTACAGGTGGAAATATTGGACGATTAATGGGTTTAATGTCTAATTTATCGGTATCGACGCCTGCTGTAACAATTGATATGCAATGCGCATCAGCATTGATGAGTATTGAGATGGCCTATACACATATTGCGTCAGGCGTGATGAATTCTGCTATTGCTGGTGGCATTGAAAGCTCTTCACTACAACCAGACCGAATCTATGCAACTGGAGATGACCGAGACGGTTTATATAAGGTGGCTCAATTTACTCCTCAAGATCGGTCTCCTTTAGCTATGTTAGAAGGGGCAGAAAGAACTATCCATAAGCACAATATAACTAAGGAAGAGTTATATCCATATATTATTGGAAGTCATCAGAGAGCTACTAAAGCATTAGACAATTCAATTTTGCAATCTTATATAATGCCTTTTTCTATAGATGGAAAAGAGTGTGTAGACGAATGTATTAGGCCAAAGATGAATGAAAAACTTTTATCTAGGATGAAACCATTATTAGGTAAGGACTCTATTACAAATGCTGGCAATGCTTGTTTAACTCATGATGGTGCTGCTTTTGTATACATATCTAATGAAAAAGGGCCGTTTAGAATTCATAGTATCATGCCTTGGGCTGGAAATCCTCAGTTTAGTCCAGAAGGTGCTCTTGAAAGTACTAAAGCTATTTTAAAACGGACAGATTTAACCATGGATGATATGGACGTGGTGGAATGGAATGAAGCCTTCGCCATCATTGATGCGCTCTTTGAGAAGTCCTATCCTGATCATATGGAGAAATATAATATGCTTGGTGGTGCATTAGCCTATGGACATCCTTATGGTTGCTCTGGGGCTATTTTAGCTCTTCATTGCATGGCTGCTTTAGAATCCTGTAATGGTCGATACGGTTTGTGTGCTATTGCCGGCGCAGGCGGTACAGGAACTGCTTTAATTATGGAACGAATGTAAAATGACAATTATTGAACGTTTACGACAATATAAAGAATTAGATCCTCACAAGATTGCTCTAATTGTAGATGATAAAAAGTATACATATGGTGATTTGTATGATGCTATTTTATCCATAGATATTAATGATACTAGTCGTATAGTAAATGTTGCTCAAACTAAAGAATCACCGAAACATATAGTTGCTTTAATTCAGAGTCAATCATTTGTGGAACAACTTGTACAGTGGTTGGGTGGATTATATACCGGTTATATTCCTATGGTATGCCATAACGAGATGGATACAGAGTATGTAGAGGAATTGGCTCGTATTATAGCATATAAAGGGGTGGCACCCTTAGCTGACTTTGGTGTACTTACCTCTGGAACTACTGGGCGTCCAAAACCTTTGTGGCGTAGTGAGAGCTCGTGGAGAGAGTTCTTTGATATCCAAAACGATATTTTTCATATAAACAAAGATACAAAAATATTCTTACATGGAAGCTTTAGTTTCACTGGTGTTAGTAATATGGTTATCGCTGTACTATGGTCTGGAGGAACAGTTATTACAACGACTTCGTTGCGCCCAAATCGATGGATACAGCTTATTGAAGAATATCATGTGGACCATATATATGCATTACCAACAAAATTACGATTACTAGTACGTCATTGCAAGAGTAAACTAGACTCTATTAACTATATCATCGGAGGATCTCAAGTATTGGATCGACAGTTGATGGAACAGTTAGAACGAATATGTCCGAACATGGAGTTTATTCTCTATTATGGTGCATCTGAGCTTAACTATATTACATATTGTACAGGTAAAGAGTGGTTAGATAGAGAAGGTACTGTGGGAAGACCGTTTCCATCCGTTAAAATTACAGAGGCTGATGATGTTATTTATGTAACGACAAAATATCATATTGAAGGGATTCCTGATACTTATACTGTAAATGATTGCGGATATATAGATAGCGATGGGTATCTCATGTTTAATGGACGGCAAGGTGATATCATCAATAAAGGGGGCTATAAAATTTCTATCCCAGAAATGGAATTGTATTTACAATCCTTACAGGGCATTTCTGAAGTGGCTGTTACTACCATTAATGATGATATACGGGGGGAAGACTTTGTTGCTTATATGGTGTTAGAGGATAACATTGAATTAAGTAAAATTATAGAACGTATTCATCACGAAAGACCTTCAGTTGAATGGCCAAAAGCAGTTCTAGAAATTCCTATGTTACCTCTTACAGAATGCTCAAAAGTTGATAAACGAAAACTAAAAGAGTGGTATAATAAAGGGTAATCGTTTTTGCTATTATAAGGAGGCGTCATGCAGATTAACAAGGCGGCACTAGAGATTTTCGACTTTACGTCCTCTTTAGCCGTATACTCTGAACATGAATTAAAGGTTGGAGATCAAGCTATACAAGATTATATTGCCAATCATGTAGCTAAGGCGTTCAAAGATCCAGCTGCTAGAACAGGTACCTTGCATGATGCAAGTCCATTTGGTAAACAATTAGTTGATTATAAAAATGGAAATCTCAAGTTTATAGATTTATCTAAGAACTTAGGTGAAAGCTTGTTTACCTATATGAAACAAGCAACGGATTCTGTTGTTATTGATACGATTATCTGTGAAGCTATTACAGATGCATCTTATATCTGTATTCTTTTGTGCCAAGCTCATGATGCTTTTACACATCAACTATTTAGTGAAGATGATGGCAGCTTAGCCACAGAACTTGTTTCTCATAAGGCTGTGTTGCCGATGCCATCACAGAAATTACGTGCTTTTGCATCTATTAATCTACTTGATTTTAGTGTTCGTATTTTTGAACCGAAAGGTGAATTTGATGGTGAAGTATCCTATATCTTAGCCGATAAGGTGTTACAATTAGGTACTAATCAATCCTCTCGAGATACGGTGAAAAAGGTAAAAGCCATTGTAGATAAAGTAGCTCAAGCACACGAGTCGGATGGCGTCGTTGAATTGACGATGGCAAAGTCTATGATTGCTAAAAATGCTGAAGTATCTGATACAGTAGATCCTGTTCGTATTGTGGAAGAGGTATTTAAGGCGAATCCCATTCAACAAGAGGCGGCTAAAAAGGAATTAGCTGATGCAGATATGATGCGTCCATTACCTGTAAACCGTGAGTTTGCTACGAAGGTCGGTGAGCATCACAAAATTAAAACTGACACGGGAATCGAAATTTCATTTCCTGTAGAATATATGAAAAATCGTGAATTCATTGAAATTAAAACTAATGATGATGGAACTTTACGCATTGAATTGAAAAATATTAATAAAATTGTAAATAAATAAGAATAAGGCTATTTCTATTGATATATAGAAATTTATTATATATTGATAAGATTTATTTGTTACGCTAATATATAAGGTGGAATATAGTGAGTAAAGAGAAACATAAAAAAACAAATGCATTACGTATTTTAGACACCCATAAGGTTCCTTATAGTATTAGTGAATATGAGTGGTCTGAAGAGCGGGCAGCTGGTCTTCATGTAGTGGACGCATTAGGGCTTGATGAAAAACAAGTTTTTAAAACATTAGTTGGTAAGGGCGACAAAACAGGATATGTAGTATTTTGCATTCCTGTTGCAGCTGAATTAGATATGAAACAAGCTGCTCGTGTCAGTCATAATAAGTCTGTAGAGCTTGTTCATGTCAAGGACCTGCTAGGTATTACGGGCTATCTACGAGGAGGATGTTCTCCAGTGGGAATGAAAAAATTATTTCCCACATATTTTGATGCTACTATGGAGCCTCAAGACTTTGTATATGTAAGTGCTGGTCTCCGAGGGATGCAAATGAAGGTAAATCCAAAAGATTTGGCATCTGTTGTAAATGCTGAATTTATAGCACTTACAATGGATCATTAAGAGGTACGTATGGCAAAGAAGTATTATGCAGTTCGTCAGGGTCGTGTACCAGGTGTATATACCACATGGGCTGACTGTGAGAAACAGGTAAAAGGCTTTGGTGGGGCTATCTACAAGTCTTTTCCTACAGAAGCAGAAGCTCTTGCTTTTGTGGAGGACTCAGGCTTATCCTTAAGCGACTTTATGAGTGCTAATAAGAGCGAACCTAAATCATCTCAAGACGTGAAGTCTAAATCGATAAGTTCTAGATCAGTACGTTCTAGTTCTAAGACTCAAAGTAAAGTATCAACAAGTGTTGTGAAACCAGATTTTACTGAGCCAAACCATGTAGTTGCTTATATTGACGGTAGTTATAATAAAAGGACAAATACTGTTGGAGCTGGTGGTGTTATCTTCTTGAATGGAAATAGGGAGACCTTTTCATTTCCATCTACGGATGAACGATATACATCATTTTGGAATGTAGCTGGCGAGCTATTAGCTGCTATGTATGTTATGAAATATGCTGTTGATTGCGGCGTTTCTGAATGTTCACTTTATTATGACTATATGGGCATTGAAATGTGGGCTACGAAGGGTTGGAAACGGAATAATGCGCTTACTCAACAGTACGCAGCATTTTATGACTCCATAAAAGACCGTGTGCGCGTACACTTTCACAAGGTAGCTGCTCATACGGGCGATACATATAATGAAATGGCCGATGCACTAGCTAAACAAGGTGCAGGTATTTAGAAATATAAGAAGGGAGGGTACTATGAATATATGTGTTACAGGTGGGGCTGGATTTATTGGCTCTCATCTCGTTGATCGATTAATTGAATTAGGGCACAATGTGCTTGTTATAGATAATTTATCTACTGGTATGCGTTCTTTTGTACATGAAGCAGCTCAATTTATTGAGATGGATGTACGAGATCCAAAGCTAGTATCTATTTTTGAAGAGTTTAAGCCCTCTATTGTATTCCATGAGGCAGCGCAAACTATGGTTCAATCCTCTATGGAGAATCCTAGTTATGACTGTGATGTGAATCTATTGGGTCTTATTAATGTTTTAGATGCATGTCGTCAGGTGAAAGTTGAACAATTCTTAATGCCTTCGTCCGCTGCTGTTTATGGGGATTTAGCAGTATTGCCATTAACTGAGGAATTAAGTGGGATGCCTTCTTCCTTTTACGGACTAACAAAGCTAACTGCAGAAGGTTATTTACGTATTTATCGTGAAGCCTTTGGATTAAATACAGTGTGCTTTAGATATGCCAATGTATATGGACCACGTCAAGGTGATGGTGGTGAAGGTGGCGTTATCAGTGTCTTTAACCGTTTAATCGTTGAAGGTCAGCCTTTAACCGTATACGGTGATGGGGAACAAACTAGAGACTTCATTTATGTAGATGATGTGGTAGATGCTAATATTAAGGCTATGAGGAATAGTCAATGTACAGGTATTTATAATGTATCTACCAATAAGGGAACATCTGTTAATGAGTTGATTACGCGATTCCGTGCTATTAGTGGTGCAGACTTTATGGTGCACTATGAGGCTGAGCGGGTTGGGGATATCAAGCATTCTCGTTTAAGCAATGTCAAGGCGGAACGCGATTTTGGATTTGTAGCGTCCACAACATTAGATGAAGGCTTACAAAAAACATTAGAGTATTTTAAAGCTCATCATAAGTAAGGGATACAAGGTTTGGGGATATGAGTGATACACAATTTTGGGTTACTGTAGGTGTCTGGAATCTAATTGTATTTAGTATGTATGGCTATGATAAGCTATGTGCTATAAAGGAGTATAATCGGATTTCAGAGTTTACTTTATTATTTTTAGCATTTGCCTTTGGTGGTGTAGGTGCTTTATTAGGCATGGTTCTGTGGCGCCATAAGACATTAAAGGTTAAGTTTAAACTGGCTATCCCTATCGCATTGTTATGGTCTGTCTATGCAGTGGGTTTTGGCTATGGTTTGTGGGTGAAATGATTGTATAAACTAATATTTTATTCATTGTTTTATGGTATAATGAGTAGAATATTGTACATAAAATGTCAGTGAAGGAGATATTTGATGTTGCGATTACAATCGGGGTTCGAGTTAGATTACGCTAACATATATAATGAAAGTTGCATACAAGAGCGAGATGTAAATAATTTTGAACGAGCTATACAGAATGTGTGGCGTCATACAAATATTTTACGTTCTACAGGCTTTGAAGAAGGCCATGTTTCTAAAGATGGTTTACCTGAACCTGTATTGTTTTATCAGCTTCCATACATTTCGGAAGACGGTATTAATACACCAGATATGTTGAAACGTCTTTATGAATTGCGTGACTATGCGCGTCATAATATTGATACAGTTGTGTCTGTAGGCATTGGCGGCTCCTACTTAGGGAGCAAGGTTATTTTTGATGTTCAATGTGGGGCGTTTTGGAATAATCTAAGTACAGAAGAACGCAATGGATATCCACGGATGTACTTTGCAGGCTTTAATGTAGATGGTGACTATTTAGCTGGTCTTATTCGCACTTTAGAGTACCAAGCTCAGACAAAAGGATCAGACTATAAGGTGATGCTCGTTATTACATCCAAGTCTGGTTCTACCATCGAACCAATGGCTAACTTCATGATTTTGGAAAAAGCTTTACAAGATCTTAATATAAATTATGAAGTGGTAGCTGTTACCGATATGTCTGATGATGAACATCCTACAGTTTTACGCTCTATGGCAATAGAGAATCATTGGAAGACCTACAGTATTCCTTATGGTGTAGGTGGTCGTTTCTCTGTATTTACTGAAGTAGGTTTTGTTACAGCTGCTCTCGTAGGATTTGATATTGAAGGTTTCTTGGCAGGTGCAGCTTCAATGGATGCGGCTTGTCAAGAAGAGGATATTTTTAAGAATCCTGCTTTATTAAGTGCTTTACTAAAATATATTGCGTCTGAACGGTACGGTCGTATTATTGAGGTGTTTATGCCTTATGGTGAAGCTCTTCACTCCTTATCTGATTGGTATGTACAACTATTATCCGAATCTTTAGGGAAGATGAGTAATACTTGCTTACCATATGGTCGTACACCGGTTGCTGCAGTAGGGACTATGGATATGCATGCTCAAGTACAAGAGCATCAAGAGGGCCGTCTTAATAAGGTGGTTCAATTTATTAAGGTTAAGGATTGGAAACATAATCTCGTAGTGCCTAATACACATAGTCAATATGAAAGATTACAAGCACTTGGAAATGTAGGTATTTGTGATATTTTAAATATTGCCTTAGATGCCAATAGAGAGGCCTTATCCAGTGATAATCGCTTCAACATGACTATAACTGTACCAACGCTTAATGCATTCCATTTAGGGGAAATTATGTTTATGCATTGTTGGGCGGTTTATTTCGAGTCTATTTTTGCTGGTGTTGATGCCTTTGACCAACCAGGTGTTGAGGTCTACAAACGTCTCATCGGGCCTAAATTAGCTCGTGCAAAGGATACACATAATTCATAAGGGGGGAACTATGAATATTTTAGTAACAGGTGGTGCTGGTTATATTGGGAGTCATACTGTACGTGCCTTACAACAAGCAGGTTATACACCAATCATTGTAGATAATTTATCTCGCGGACATGTGGAATCTATTCCTGAAGGGGTTACATTCTACAATATGGATATTGCAGATCCTAAGTTAGTCGATATTATGAAAGACCATAATATCATTGGTGTTATGCATTTTGCAGCCCACTCTCAAGTTGGAGAATCCATGGTAAACCCAGCTATTTATTATGAAAATAATGTGGTCGGTTCGTATCACCTTATTGAATCTGCTCGTGCTGCAGGTGTGAAGCATTTCGTATTCTCTAGTACGGCGGCAGTATATGGTGAGCCTGAGGTGGTACCAATTCGAGAGGATGCTCAATTACAACCAACAAATGTATATGGTCGCACTAAATTGATGATTGAAGAAATGCTATCTGATTATAGTTCTATTTATGGTTCTACATACGTGGCATTGCGTTACTTCAATGCGGCAGGTGCCGATCCATCTGGTACGATTGGGGAAGACCATCATCCAGAAACTCATTTGATTCCCCTTGTGCTCGATGCAGCTCGTGGTAAAAGAGAACATATAACTGTATTTGGTACTGACTATGATACAGCTGATGGTACATGTGTGCGGGACTATATTCATGTTAATGATTTAGCAGCTGCTCACGTATTAGCTATGGACTATTTGCGTAAAGGTGGCGAATCCCAAGTATTTAATCTTGGTAGGGGTAATGGCTTCTCCGTAAAAGAAATCATCGAAACTGCAAAAGCGGTTACAGGTATCGATATTCCTGTTCAATATGGTGAACGTCGTGCTGGTGACCCAGGTACTTTGATTGCTTCTTCTGAAAAAATCAAAAACTTACTTGGTTGGGATCCTAAATTCAGCAATGTAGCTGATGTTATTAAAGATGCTTGGAAATGGCATACATCTCATCCAGAGGGCTTTCACAGCAAATAAAATAAGAACAAATCCTTTTGATTTGTCAATATAATGAATGACTCTATTAGTCACCTAGGTGACTGGTAGAGTCATTTTTTTGTAGGAATTTAAAAGGGTCTCCTAGAAATAGTTTGAAGGAGGTGAATTATGAACTTACAAAACTATATAGAACAGCTTAAAGATTGGGTTTGTAGACAATGTTTTCTTGTACGACACTATAGAATTGCAATTTTTATTTTCTTTATACTTGCTTTAGCAATGATAGTAGTAGGTGTTTTTTATCCCCATGAAGAGGAACATATCAATATTAATTCAGCTCAATTAGAGGATAGTGTTGATAATCAAAGAATGGTAGATACAAAAGAGCAACCGCAAAGGAAATCTAATAAAAAAAGAAATGATAACACTAATGGAAAATCTAGTAAAGATGGGATGGATAATAAGACCATACATGATGGGAAAGACGACTCTATTGTTAAAGGCCGCTTACTATATGATGTGAGCGGTGTAGAACGGTTTCATCCTTGGCAAGAAGTCTTTAAAGATATTTCTAGTAGCGATGTATTAAGTCAAAATAATGACACTAAAGATGTGGATAACGATTTAGCTAACGAGTTTGATATCATTAGCAATGATGACACATCACTTGGTAATAGTAAGGAAATACGTAATAAAAGAACTATACGGCCACATAGGGGTACCAAGAATAAAACTATAAAAACGGATAGAAAGAGTACAGGTTTGAATGGCAATATGATCCCAGAACAACCGCTTGAACTTGTGGGAATTATTGAAGGCAATCAAAAGGTTGCTATTTTACGAAGAGGCTTAGAGGAACAAATGGTTACGATTGGAAGTAGTTGGCAAGGGATATCAGTATCTGCTATTACTGAAAATAGTGTAGAAATCGTTGAAGGAGGTTCATCACGATGGCTAAAAATCGAGTAATCATAAAAATAGTTACACTAATAGCTCTACTGACATATTTATTTTTAGTAGGACCATTAGTTGTGTTAGGAAATACTAAAGAAGAAATGTCAACAAATAATTTAAGAAATAATGTAACAAATAGTGTAAGCAATAATGAAAATAATAGTGAAAGCAATAGTGTAACCAATAGTGAAATCAATAGTGTAACCAATAGTGTAACCAATAGCGTTGAGATTAATAAAGATAAAGAACCAATTACAATATCTGTACGTAATGCCTCTTTAAAGGATACTGTGTTAGGCATTTGTCGCAGTTATGGTATATCAGTTATCGGTGTAGAGTCATTAAAGGGAAATATTACGGCCACCGTAAAAGGGGAGTCTCCAGAAGATGTTATTAAAGAGTTAGGACAGCTATATCATTTTTCTGTATCAAAGCAACATAATACATTACTTATTGAATCTGATGAGTCGGCACTGGAGAACAGAGAACTCTATGTACTATCCCCAGAACACTTACCAGCAGAATCTTTGAAAGCTGTAATGGGCACTGTAGTAAAGAATGATAAAATGGCCGTACTTTCAGAACAAAATGAGGTGGTTATGCATTTAACGAGCGGTGAAAAAAGGCGGGTAGAAACCTTAGTCCGTGCGATCGATAAAGAGCCTAAACAAGTGCAATTAGAAGCTACCATTATTGCTATGGAGCAATCCTATGCAAAAGAACAAGGTTTTCGCTGGTCTTGGCTCAGCTTGACTGGACATGGAGAAGATAAGACTAATTCGTATGGGGCTGTTACCTTTGGTAAAACACCAGGCGGTGAAGCTTACAAATTTTTTGTAAAACCTGAGTTAAGTTTGATGGAAAGTTCAGGAAAAGCTGTTCTAATCGCAAAACCATCCATTATGGCTCTTAATGGTGAAACGGCACATATATTAATAGGTGAACGTATCCCCGTTATAGAAGAGTCAGAGGTGAATGGAGAGCGCAAGCGCTCTACTCGCTATGAAGAGGTGGGGATTAAATTAAACTATACTCCTATTATTACCGCTGATGGCGGTGTAGATGCAAAAATACATGCCGAGGTAAGTACACCGATTATGGTATCGGAAATGAAAGCTTATAAAATTAGTACAAGGCAGGCTCATACAAGAGTACGTTTACAACAAGGGGAAGTACTTGTCATAGGTGGACTCATGGATAATCGAGACCAGCATCAAATACAAAAGGTACCAATATTAGGAGATATTCCGTTATTAGGCAAATTATTTCGTCATAGCAGAAAATCAAAAGACTCTATAGAAATGTTGATGTTAGTACGGGCAACTGTGGTATAATAAAGGGTAAATGATTAGGAGGTTGTGAATGGAACGCATTCGAATGATAGGCCTTGGGAAATCATTTGGGGTGCGCCAAGTATTTTCCAATGTGTCCTTTGAGATAAAAGAAGGTGATCGCTTAGCCTTAGTAGGTCCTAATGGGGCTGGGAAATCGACCTTATTAAAATGTATATTAGGCTATGAAGATCTTGATGAGGGTAATGTAGTTAAGTCGCCTGTTGCAAGCATTGGCTACTTACAACAAGATGTAAATCTTGGTGATGATAGTTTAGCTACTGAGATTGAAAAGGCATGGGCTGATGTACATGCATTGGAAGAACAACTTAAAGAACTTACCACACGCTTAGAAACAGAAGCGGCGAGTGAATCTGATTTACAACGATTAGATTATTTACAAAATCGCCTTGAATGGTTAGGCGGCTATGATTACGAGCAAAAGACTAAGCGCATCATTTATGGTCTTGGCTTTACTGATGAGGATTTAGATAAACCAGCAAGCGCTTTTTCTGGTGGTCAAAAGACTCGAATTAATTTAGCTAAAGCATTGGTACGGCGCCCAGACTTTTTATTCTTAGACGAACCAACAAACCATTTAGATATGGACATGCTAGAGTGGCTTGAAGGGTATTTGTCTGCCTATCGTGGTGGGATTCTCATTGTCAGCCATGACCGTTATTTTTTAGACCGTATTGTTACTGGCGTTGTAGAATTGGATAATCATAAGGCTACAACGTATCGTGGTAATTATAGTCGTTATATTCAACAGCGAGATGAACGGTTGAAAGCGGATATGGTGGCATATGAGAAACAACAGGAGTACATCAAAAAGACAGAGGCTTATATAGATAAATACCGCGCAGGTATTAAATCTAAAATGGCTCGTGGTCGTCAGTCTCAATTGAATCGTTTAGAACGACTTGATGCACCGGTAACTTCACATCATTTACAATTTTCATTTCCTCCTGCTGCGATGAGCGCAGATAAGGTTCTCGTCCTAGATCATTTATCGGTAGGGTATGGTGAAAGTCCTATCATTGATGATATATCACTCGTAGTACGACGAGGCGAATCAGTAGCCCTTATTGGACCTAACGGGGCTGGTAAATCGACTCTGGTAAAAACTATAGTAGGTGAATTATTCCCTGAGAATGGTCACGTAGATATCGGTAACCGCGTACAAGTGGGATACTTCTCACAAGAGCATGAGGAATTACATGATTCTTGGCAGGTAGTAGAAGAGGTTATGAACCATTTTAACTATACTGAAGAAAAAGCCCGCAATGTATTAGGCTCATTCCTATTTAAAGGGGATGATGTATTTAAGCTAGTAGGAGACTTATCCGGTGGTGAGAGAGCTCGGTTAGCATTGTTAAAATTATTTCTTCAAGGAGATAATTTCCTTATCTTAGACGAACCGACAAACCATTTAGATATTCCAACGCGTGAAATTGTGGAAGAAGCATTACAACAATTTGAAGGTACTTGCTTTATTATTTCTCATGACAGATATTTTTTGGATCAAGTTTCTACAAAAACCATTGTTCTAGATGATGGAAAAATTACTGAATATCTCGGTAATTACTCGTACTACAAAGAAAAGTTAAAAGAACAGGAAGATTTGTTAGCCATAGCTAACGAGCAAAACTTAGAAAACAGTGTTAGTGATAATAAACATACTTCTATTAATGAACCTATACTTTCAGTAGAAGAATCTACAGAGGCATCACAGAAGAAACCGAACGCCTATATGATAGAAAAGCAATTAGCTGAGGTGGAATCTGAGATTGCTCGATTAGAAGCAACTATGAAAATGTATGAAGTTCAATTAGCTAATCCTGTAGTACAGCAAGATTTAGATGAAATGTCCAAAATTTCCATACAAATTGAATCAACACAAAGTGAGTTAGATGCATTGTATGAGAAGTGGGAACGATTATCTGAATAACTTATAATAGTATATATTATTATAGAGTTATTTTAATTGACAAAGGATTAAAAACTCTAATAATATAGATATAGATTTAAAGTTTTATGTTTCAAAGGAAGGGTGTAGCATGAATAAATCCATGTTAAAAAAAGCAGCCATTTTTGGTCTTGCTGGTGTAATGGCAGTTGCTGCTGGTTGTGGCAGTAATAAAGATGCAGGTAATGCAAATAGCAATGAAGCTAAAATTGCATTGTTAACAACAACAACTGGTGGTGCAGCGGCATATGGTGAATCCATTAAAGCTGGTGCAGAATTGGCAGTAAGCGAAATCAATGCTGATGCAAATGCTGTGAAAATCAACTTATTAGTAGAAGATACTAAAGGTGATAAAAACGAAGCTATCAATGCAATGAATAAAGTAATTTCTAAAGATAAAGTTGTAGCTGTTATTGGCCCAATGTTATCTGGCGAAATGATGGCAGCAGGTCCTGTAGCAAACAAAAGCAAAATCGTAGCTCTTGGCACATCTACAACTGCTGAAGGTATTACAGATATCGGCGATTACATTTTCCGTAACGCTGTACCTGAATCCTTGGCAGTAGATACTGCAATTAAAGAAGCACATAAAACTTTAGGCTTCAAAACTGCAGCTATTATGTACTCCAACAACAATGACCAAATGGTATCTGTAAATAATACAGCTCGTAAAGCATTGGAATCCGAAGGTGTACAAATTGTTGATACTGAAACATTTGCAGATAAAGATACTGACTTCTCTGCACAATTAACTAAGATTCAACAAGCAAAACCTGATGTTATCGTAGTTGCTTCTCTTTACCAAGAAGGCGCATTAATCATGAAAAAAATGCGTGAAATGGGTATGAATCAACCTGTAATTGGTTCTAATGGTTTCAACAGCCCTGAATTCATTAAAATTGCAGGTGCTGCAGCTGATGGTGTTATCGTAGGTACACCTTGGTTCCCTAATAAAGAAGACCAAAAGGTAAAAGACTTCCGTAAAGCTTACAAAGATAAATACGGTAAAGAACCAGACCAATTCGCAGCTCAAGCTTATGATGCTGTATACCTCTATGAAGCAGCTTTGAAAAAAGCAGGTTCTACTACAGATCGTGAAAAATTCCGCGATGCTTTGAAAAATATTGCTGACTTCGTTGGTGTAACTGGTCAATTCAAGTTCAACGAAAAACGTGACCCTTCCATGGAAGTTCAAGTTTTACAAATTAAAAACGGTCAATTTGACGCATTAAAAAAATAAAAAGTTGAGGTAGTATAGTGTTTTTACAACAATTAGTTAACGGGTTAACCCTCGGTAGCTTATATGCTGTACTCGCTATTGGCTTAACACTTGTGTTTGGCGTTTTAAATATCATCAACATGGCACACGGAGGCATCTTTATGATAGGTGCCTTCGTTGGTCTTTTTATGGTAACTGTTTTTGACGTTAACATTTTTGTAGCCCTTATCGTAGCTATGGCTGTCGGTGCTATCCTCGGTTATCTTTTAGAATTTGTGGCGCTTCGTCCACTACGTAAGAAAAAGGTGTCTCACTTGGCACCACTTATTAGTACCATTGGTGTTTCTATTTTTCTTGAAAGTTTGGCATTATTGCTTTGGGGCCCTCAAACAAGATCTTTCCCACCAGACTATATTGGTGGCCTAATCGACTTTGGAGCTTTCAAAATTTCCATGGTACAAATTATTGGTTTAGGTGTTTCTGTTATTTTAATGCTAATTCTTAATATAGTTATTAAGAAAACTAAAATTGGTAAGGCTATTCGTGCCGTATCTATGAGTACAGAAACAGCGGCTCTCTTGGGCATTAATCCAACAATGATTATATCTGTTACCGTTATGATTGCATCTGCCTTGGGTGCAGCTGCAGGTGTATTGGTAGGCTTGTCCTTTAATGCTATTGAGCCTACTATGGGTGTTATTATTGGATTTAAAGGCCTTGCCGTACTTATCTTAGGTGGTCTTGGTAATATTACAGGCGCCATGGTTGGTGGTTTTATTTTAGGTGTCGCAGAAATCTTCTCTGTTGCGTATGGGGCCTCTACATTCCGTGACGCAGTGGCCTTTGGCCTCATTATCCTATTATTATTCTGGCGCCCACAAGGCTTGTTTGGTTCTAAAGATAAAGGGGGTAGACCTTAATGGATTTATTAAACCCGTATTATCTACAGATCGTGATGTTCTTCATCATCAATGCCATCATGGGTATTTCTATTTACTTCACACTTGCAAGTGGTCAGCTTTCTTTAGGGGCTGCTGGTTTTATGAGTGTTGGTGCATACGTAGGGGCTATCCTTTCTTTGAAAGCTGATTTACCTATCGTTGTAGGCATCATTATTGGTGGCCTAGTTGCTAGCCTTGTAGCCGTTATTATCGGCTTACCAACAACACGTCTTCGCGGTTTATATCTTGCCATTGCTACTCTTGGTTTTGGCGAAGTTGTGCGTGTTATTTTCTTGAATTTGGACATTACTAATGGTGCGTTAGGCCTTTCTGGTATTCCATCTATTCCTCAAGAATTAACAAATTTAGCCTATGAACTTGATATCGATGGTTTAATGGGCATCGATGCTGTTGCATGGGGCAACTTAATGGCTATTATTATTTTGCTAATCATTTTAGTATTGATTATTGCCTTCTGTGTGCGCATTAATAATAGTCGTGTTGGTCGTGCCTTTGCAGCGATTAAGGCGGATGATCATGCAGCAGAATTAATGGGGATTAACGTTGTATACTACAAGATGATGGCATTTATTATTGGTGCTTTCATTGCCGGTATTGGCGGTGGTTTGTATGCTCATATTACAAACTTTATCAATCCTACAGACTTTAGCTATCACAAGGTAGTACAAATCTTATTGTTCCCTGTATTTGGTGGTTCTAATGTAGTATGGGGCTCCGTTTTAGGTTCCTTTATTCTTACATTATTACCAGAAGTATTACGCTTCTTATCCGATTATCGGGACATCATCTACGGTGCATTACTAGTCATCTTGATGGCAGTTCGTCCAGATGGTATTTTAACAGAATCTATGGTAGACAAAATTAGTCGTAAGTTAGGCTTTAAAAAGGCTCCATATATTCCTGAATCACAAGTATTAACAGAACGTTTTGAAGCGTATAAACGTAAACAACAAGAAGAAAAACAAGGATAGGAGGGAACTGAATGCTATTAGAATTAAATGACGTAAGTAAAAGCTTTGGTGGCGTTG
>ERZ772779.193-NODE-193-length-29698-cov-5.968222_pt1 | contig 29698 bp, 52 predicted proteins | sample MGYA00511360_ERZ772779 | MGnify/ENA primary metagenome ERZ772779 (study PRJEB29015, sample SAMEA2738112) | human oral metagenome | biome: human oral; feature: human-associated habitat; material: saliva | place: China | collected 2231 ...
ATATTATGCACTCATTGAGTGCATTTGTCAAGTGTTTTTTATAAACTTTTTTTATTTTTTTGCAATAAAAAAAGAGGGCTTCCGCCCTCTTATCTGTAGTATTTTGCAAGTTCACTTTGTACGTCCTCATAGCTAACGCCCGCAGCTGTAACTGCCTTTATTCTATCATTTCCAGTACCCCAGTTTTGACCATATCCATACCAAATTTGATGTGCGATTTCTGCTGCCGTCAGACTTGTGTTTGAGCCTGTCTTTTTGATATGACCTGGTGGCATTGCTGCTGTGACAACTCCACCTCTGCCAATTACGATTCGATTTGCATTTGATACTTCGATTACCTCGTACTCGCCACTTACAGCAAGCCCTGTGCCGTTGACATCGACAGGATTTGTCACCATAACCTTGTCGCCTACTGCAAATGTGTCGCTTGGACTTACTGTCGGTGCGATCTGGGGAGCTGGTGCAGTATCAGATAAATTTGTGTGATTAAAGCCTTTTGACTTTATCAACGTCGGATAGTCAATGTTAGCTACATTAACATCCACACGTCCTGAAACGCCAGCAACGCTACCATCAGAGCTATACTGCCACATACCACATTCGTAGCTTGGTGCGCTTGTTCCCCACTGAGCCAGCCATAGATCATACCGTTTAACCGCATCAAAATTAATTCTTGACTGTATATAATCAGGATTGAGATAGTTTGACACGTAGTAGCCATATTGCTCCATGCGTTTACAAAATGCATCAATGATAGTGGTATTTAGTGATCTCGTTGGAGTCACTCCACTATCACGCATGTATCTTTCTGAGTCATATTCAAAATCGCAAGCCACCGGCATGTCAAATGTGCCTTTATATCTTTCGAGCAAGCTTGCAAACACGTCTGCGTTTGCTCTTGCCTGCTCAATGTTTAGTGCATATATGAACCAATACGCACCGATATGCAGTCCTGCTGCCTTTGCGCTCTCTACATTTTGTGCAAATCGTTCGTCTTCATATCCATAGCCGTAGCCAGCTCTTACCATGACGAAGTCTATTCCGCTTGCTTTGACTTGATTATAATCTATGCTGCCGTTGTGGCTTGATACGTCAATTCCTTTCATCGTTTCCTCCTATTCCAGGTCCTTGAAGTCTTTGACCTCTTCGGTTTTATCTAATTTTAAAAGTTGTTTAAACATCTGATGCAGTCCTGTACTTGCAAGGCCGCTAATTGCACCTCCCACAATCACCTCTAATGTGATTGACCATGTACTTATGCACCCCAGCAACGCACCCACGATTGCCAGCGTCGTTGGAATGTACTTGTTGTCTGAAGGCAAGTACATTTTCATCAGATATCCAATGACCAAGCATGCCACGAGAACAAGTGGCATAATAAGTTTTAATATAAATTCAAGATTCATAGTTTACCTCCTTCTTGAATAAAAAAACGGCCTTTAAGCCGCAACGATTAACTATTTATTGTCTTTAAGTGGTAACTGTTTTACCTCATTTATAATTTTTTCAGCCGTGCCATTTCCTCCAAGTTTTTTGTACGGCAAATACAAGTAATCCACAAGGTTTTCGTATTCATCTCTGGTTATAAATCCTCGCTTGATGTAAGATTCTCCAAGATAGCAAATGCGATCATGTCCGAGACCACGCATCATTATTGCGTAATCGCTCTTACGTTCTAAAACCCTCTGCACAATCATGCTTATAAAACTCCAAAGCCCCGTGCTTGCAAACACCGTTATTATTATTGCTTTTTCCATATTTTTACCTTTCTTTTTAACCGCCAAAACTTGCATAAAATGCATTGATTCCATTGTATCCAATAGCATAAGCCGTTTTATATTTTTCTCCGCGAAAAACCGGAAACATTGTTGTAAATGTTCCGCCGGAACCTTCGCCATAGAGTGATGCTACTATTTCGCCGTCTTTATTTGATATATAAAGCAGGACATACGCCGCAGATGATGCACATCTGCTTCGCAAAGTTATAAAACCATCTGCCGGACATGTCCACGTGCCATTATTCCAGTAAACGTCACCTTTTTGTTGCAACGGATTTTGCAACTTTTGAATTATTTTATATAACAAGTTAAACAGTCTCATTTTTTGATCAGCTCCCATTTGTCGCTTCGTCCCGGTTCTTGTTCTGTTGTAATTCGCTCTTTTGCTCGATAAAGCTTACCATACCAAATCACGCATGTACCTTTATCGTAGCTCTCATCTCTCGACCACGGTTTCGCCGCCTTATAAAGCTTCTCGTACTCGCTTAGTTCCGGTTCTCCAAGTTTTTGCCACTTTGTTGGCTCAAGTAATGGACTTTGCTGCACGTCATAAACAAAGTCCTCTTTCGCCCTGAACAGCTCGTTGATATAGTTGTAAATCTTGTTTTTCTTGATTTTTAAGCCATGATTGAGCTTTGGAAAAAGGTTTGGATGCTGCAATAGCTCATCGTCCTTTTTACCTTTCACAAATTCATCAAGTAAAAATTCCTTGTCGTGTTCAATTCTTTCTTTTTCGATTTCTTCTTTTGATTTTTGATTGAGCAGTTTCTGCTCAGCCTCTTCAATCGTTTCAAGTCCTGTGAGATCTGTTTCAACGAACCTGCCGTATGCGTTCATTCCACTAATGCCATATCCGTCTTGTCTCTTTGTTATTTCCATTGTTACTCTCCTATTAGTTGCGCCAGTGTTTCATATTCTGATTGTGATATTGTGTAGTCAATGTCACCAACTTTAATTCCTTGTCTAAATTTTGTTTCCAAATTTACGTCAAAAAGATTTGCTTGTTCTGAGACTTTGCCAACCGCCATTCCTCTTCCTGAGTGGTGAAAGTCTATCAATGTAAATCCGGTTCCAAGCAGCTGCGTGTAAACAGATTCAGCAAACGCATCTTTAAGTTTTATCTCTATGTTCCACGCATAGTCGCTTGAGCACTCAATGATAGTATTTCCGCTTGTTTCATAATCCGAAAGTGGTATGCTGTAGTTTGTTTCGCCAATTGCTTCTTGTTTGCTAAGTTTTACAACTAGGCTTTTAAGGTTTTTATCATTGAGTCTCGAAATATTAACATCATAACTCACATTGATGTAATCGCCATTGCCGTCCTCAGCTCCATTAGCCTTACATCTCTCTATCCTAACTGTATCAATGATTGGCGGATGCCACGGCATTATCTCCAGTGTATTATTTTTTACCGTCTCACCGTTTCGACTATCAATAACTTTTCCTGTGATTTTTAATAGCTGATTAACAGCATCCACAGTTTGCGTACCAGTGTTGTACGTAATATCATCTACAGTTATAGACTGCGACCTCAAATGTGCATTGTACTTAAATGTATTGTTGAGTGTGATTTTTACTTTTGATTGTCCCTGCACAAAGCCGCCATATTTTGAAAAATTCTCGGTTTCATCTGCTACGGATATTTCGCATTCCGGAAGCATGTCAGGAGTCGGTCTTACAGTTATAAGCGGTGCATCTATGCGGCCAAGCGATGTACTTCCGTTAAAGGTAAATACTCGGATCATCAGCTTTACCTCTGCAGTTGGAAAATATTCCTTCCACGATTCTGGAAGCGTCCACGATGTATCAGTTGGAATTTTGTCCGCTATTTTTGTATATGTGCTTGGATTGTTGTTTGCCATGACGTAGACGTCATGTGTAAACGCTGTTGATTTTCTATGCGTTAAAATCTCAAATGACTCGCCAAACGTAATTTCAGATTTTGATGTTGTCGGCGAAGAGGCTCTCGGTATTGTTGTGAGCCATGTATAATCTGATGTTGTGAGTGTTCCGACAATTTTTGTATTAAAGCTTGCCGATGCTGCTACTCTCTTTGTTCCGTCAAATTCATGATCAATCCAAATTCCAACGCTATAAATCACTTGAGAACTGCCATTGACTTTAAATCGTGTTGTAAACGGATAACTAACTCCATTTACTGTCAAGGTTCCGTATGCATTTGTATGCTCAGCGTAATATCCACTTGAAGCATGCATCGATAAATACACTGCAAGATATGTGCGATTATTTACAATGTCTTGTTGCCCTTGTGAAAACGTAATGCTTGTCCAATATCCCATTTAGCCCACCACCTTTACGAATGAAAGATTGCCGTTTTTACGTGGCAAAAAAGCGAACTTGCCCAAAATCAAAGAATTTATAAATTCACCATCTGTCACATAAAGTCTATTGTTGCTCAAGTATGCAACCTCTGCCCCTGAGTCGTAAAATGCTACTTTTTCACGTCCTAATTTAAGTTTAAAACGATTGCCTCTTTTACCGAGTTCGATTTCGCCATGCTCAAATCTTATGTACTCCGATATATCCGAAAACTTTGCAGCAGTACCTTCAGCGAGTCCGTCTAATTCTTGCTTAAACGAATTGAAGTTTATTTGCAAAGCTGTAGCTGTTTGCTCAACTCTTGTTGATAGAGCTTCTACGACTTTCTCGTTTTCGCTTTTTGAAACATATGTACTACTCACCATTCCTATTATTGATGATTTCGTTTGTTCAATCAGTGATTTTGCTTTTTGTTCCAGCTCGCCCACTTGCCTTTTTGCTTCTTCTGACGCATTTACAATCGGCTTTATCTTTTCCTCATATTTTGATTCCAGCACTTCTGAGAGTCGTTCTCGCATGCCCCCAATTGTGATTGCGTTATTTTCGGGATGTAAAAAGTCTAAAGATAGCTTTTCTATGAGATAATGCTGGGCAACTCCATGTACAGAGCTCTCAACTTTAACCCATTTCAAAAGTTTAAAACTGTCTATGTCTCCTAAAACACTTGTGTCTACAGCCTTTATGCTAATTGATTCTAAGTCGAGCACACCTTGTCCAAGGTCTTTTATAGCTTTGTTTTTTAGATTCATGGGCTCGGTTACATTGTTGTAGCTTATATGCTTAACAATACGGCCGAATTTTGCTATGGCTTCTTTACTTTCCACGAACGGAGAACCGTCATTTACAGATTCAATCGTGATTGGTGGACCCTCTTCAGATTGAGGATTTACTCCCTCTTCAGCTGCTGTCTGCTTTCGCGCACCAGTCGGATAAACAACTGTGTATATTTCTCCGCCTGTGCTTTCTTTTGCTAAATCCATTAAATTCACGCCAAGCTTGATTTCTTGCTGCATGCGGTAAGGGATTTCTGCTAAATAGTCAAGATAATTCTTGCCAGCTTGCTTTCTGACGAGCATATATCCGCCATATTTTTTTATTACTTTGTTATTTATAAGCTCCATGATGCTTGGTGCATTCATATCGCTATAATTAACATAGTTATTTGGATCTTCAACTGTTATTGTTCCAGGATAGATTTTTCTGTTATTCTCGACCTGCGAGTTGTGAAAATCTAAAAGCTTTTTAATATACTCGTTTAGTGTACCTTTGTGCTCATACACAAGGGCTACCGAATCATTGAGATATGAAAAGGACGACTCGCATAGAATTGTCCTGTTGTTGTAAAAATCCTCGCTTATGTTTAATACTCTTCCATCAAAGATTATTTCATTTTGCGAATCAAGAACGCTAATCTCCGATTTTAACTTTTTAAATAATTTGTATGCCGGATTTGTCACCGCTATTTGAAATTTTACGGTGCCAACCTTGTTGATCTCAAGCGATGCGGATGCGCTTAGTATATCTTCAATTAAGATATTGCCATCAAGCATTATTTTATACATTGCATTTTCCTTTCATCTCAACATCCCAAACTATTCCGTCACTGCGATAACTTATATTTGGTCTCATGATTATGATTGTCTCATCTGGAAGAGTTACCTTACAGCGTTTGCCGTTTAACTTGCCAATTAACTGATTGATTTTTGCTCTGTCCTCTTCAAAGTTTTTAATTGCTTTAAACGAGAGTTCGCAAATTCCCATACCATATGTGACGCTACCTGTAAGGCTTTCTGTGAGATCTAATGCGCCGTCTCGAAACGGTACAGTAACATATCTTTCGATCGGTTCGCCCGGGGTTAAATGCCATTTAGTCAACATCAGCATATCCTTTGTTGATATTGATTCTGTAACCGTTCCTTCAGGATTTAGTTTTTCAAACAAAATGTAATCGCGCATTTATATTCCCCTCATTCCAAGTCTTTCAAAACTTGCTAAATCTCTTGCAATCGCCGGAGTGATTCGTCCTACAAGCGTTCCGTCATCGAGCACTATCGCATGTCCGGATTCAGCAGCTATACCAGGTATGTACCTTTCAAGTAGTGATAAAATCTTGCTCATCACAAGTTCCATTTCTGCCATGTTTCCCGAAACTGCTTGCGAAACATAATCCTGCAGTTTTGATATTGGAGCGACCGCTTCCGGTCCTGCCTCGCCCACGCCTTTAAGTCCATTTATGGTATCAAAAATTGTAGGCTTATCGAATATAGCACCTTTCGCATACCAGCTCACATGTAGTTTTGGTACTCCTTGCGTGAGCCATTTTAGCGGATTAGGGCTTCCGGATATGCTAAAATGCGGTAGTGGAATGTGTGGCCATTGAAAACGGAAATTAAACAATCCTTTTATTCTGCTGATTATGTTTGATACAACACTAAACGCTCCGGAGATTGCATTTGATATAGTATCTTTTATTCCATTCCAGATATTTGATACAACACCCTTGATTGCACCAAAGACGTTGGTTATTACACTCTTAATCGAATTTAAGACGCTCTTTATCTTATTGATGATTCCATCCCAAATACTTGAAATTAGATTCAAAATGCCATTCCAAATTGAACTAAACAGCGCCCCAATTGCTTGTAGTGCTATTAAAATTATTTGCTTTACAAGTCCGATTGCTGTACTTACTATCGTCTTTATATGATCCCATACGGCAGCAAATATCATCTTAATGCCTTCCCAGACGCCCGACCAATCACCTTTTATCAGACTTGTGACCGCTAAAATTATGCCACGTATGATATTTAGTAAATTTGTAATGACTTCTTTGACGATTCCCCAAACGATTTTGACTGCTGCCATTATGTGCTCACCAAATAGGTCCCAAATCACTTTGATTGCCTCAGTTGCTTGATGAATTATGTCCTTTATAAGATTAAACACTGTGCCTATAAAGCTTGAAATTTGCGGCCAATTATCTCTTATCCAGTTAAAAATAAATTGAAGAACCGGTAAGAAATACGTTTGAAAGACATCCGCTGCCGCACTTACAAATTGACCGATGTATTTAAACACCGTTCCCATCACCATTTGTATCATTGGCATGTTCGCAATCACCCAGTCAGCCGCCTTTTGCATGATTGGCATAACCGCTACGCCAACCTTTGTCACTACAGCGCCAAGCGAACGCTTTAAGCTGTCCAACGTATCTGTAAATTTTACAGACGCGTCTATGGAATCATCACTTAGTACAATCCCAAGTTCTTTTGCCTTTGCTTTTAGCTCGTCAACTGATTTTGAGCTGCCATTTAAAAGCGGCATTAACTCACTTCCTGAACGACCAAGGAGCTCATTTGCAAGCGCTGCCTTCTCTGCGCCGTCCGGCATTCCTTGTAATGCTTTTACTGTCATTTCAAAAACTTGTTCCGGAGACTTGCCTTTTAGATCATCGACCGATATTCCGATTCGGCCGAACGCATTAACTGCTGTTTTACTTCCGCCAATCGCGTCATCTATTGTGTTGTTAAGTTTCTTCATGCCGCCTTGAAGCGACTCTATACTCATTCCATTTTGGCTTAGTATATAGTCCCATTCCTGGAATCCTTTTCGGCTCATGCCTATTTTTTGACTCAGCTTATCAACACGATCCCCTGATGCTGCCGCTTTATTTGCCATTCCAAATAGCGCCGTTCCTCCAGCTACCGCCATACCAGTCAAGGCAGTACCCATTACTGCAGCAGTTTTTATGCCTTTTTTAAAACCATGTACAAGTTTTGATGCTCTGCTATCTGTTTCCGATATGCTTTCATTTGCTTTTTTGTTGTCAATCATTATGCTTCCGAAAAGCTTAAATAATTCCATCAAATTCCTCCGTGCGTAGAATCAAGGATTTTCTTGACCGACTGCAATATTTCTTTTGCACTTCTATTGTCGATTCTTGATTCCTTGTTTTTTACAGTTTGTGATTTAAAGTCGTCAAAACTCATCTGATCTTGATAAGGTATCCAGCGTTGGAACAGATAATCGTCCATGCGTCTTTCGTTCATTGCTCTTATAATTTCTGCTGCATCGAGGAAGTTTAACGCAAAAAAGTACTCCAGATTGGAGTACTCATGCATAATCACATCTAATTGTTTTGCGTAGTCAACTTCTCGACTGTAGTAAAAAAAGCAGCAAACCCTTCATCCTTTTTCAAACGCTGAAAATCTTCGATGACATCAGATAAGTCTCTGTTCAGATATTCATCCTTTGTCATTCCCTCATCTTCAAGTAGTCCGGACATAAACTCAGCAACCTCTTCAGCTACATTGCTAAAGTTTTCTGCAAGCTTCAGCATGAGTGATGCACCCATTGTCTCAGCATCAGCATTTACTGACATTTCCTTATCTACTCTTAGATTGAGTTTTCTTATGATTTTCGATGCTTTTCCAACATCTTGAAATTTTAACTTTCTCATTAGATTGCCTCCGTCAACTTTGGATAATAAATCACAAACGGAACTTCCTTTGTCTTCATGCCATAGTGGCCGACAAATTCCGTTTCGATTGTAAGCTCTCCCTTGTCTTCAAATGATAACTCGACTCCTTTTTCATTCAGTGCGTTAAAAACCTGAATGATGACCGGATCACTTGAGCCACTGATTGTTCCTATCCAAGTGATATTGTCGATATAATCTTTAAGAGCGATTGAGTTTTTTCCTGTGATTTTTTTGTAGTTTGTTGGTTTCTGCCCTGTTCCAATCGTTTCTACATCAGCCGCCGCTCCAAGTGCCGCCGTGAGAACTTCCGGTGTTATCTCAGCGATTTTTGCTCCCATAGTGACACTCCAGGACTCAAGGATCTTTGTTCCTTTTGTTGCCCCTCTCATTCCATCAAGTTCAATTGTTCTAAAACCTGGAACGGCTTTAAAACTTCCGCCACCCTTTGTTGCTCCAATGAGCTTTCCTCCTGTCACAGCCGTTTCAAACGTATCTGTCTTTACGTCAAAGTTTTTGAAAAATGCACCTGCGTCAAAAACAAGGTGCTGTATAGTATTAGCATTTAAGCCGTTTATAATCTTATTTGCGTCCATTTCTATCCCTTTCTAACTTGTATCTCAAACGTACAAGTTTTACGTCTAATGCTTGAATCTGTATCAATTACATTGTTTGTTGATACGTGATAAATTGCTGCGCTAATTCCCTTCTCGGTCAAATGCAATCTATCAAGCTTTGATTCTATTTTTTCTGCGATTTCATCAATATTTTTCGTCGAACCACCTTTATCCCATACATCAAAGTCTACAACTATGTTGTGTAATCCCTCTTTTACCATATCCATGGTTATATGCATAACGACATGCGGAAAGACGTTGGCTTGTGGTATTACATCAAATGCCAATGGTGATATTGGATCAATCTGCTTTTTTACAAGCCTCTTCAGCTCTCTTATCATTCGCCATCTCCTTCATCCTTGCCGTTCGGAATGTCCGGCTTTTTGTCATTCATTTTTTTGACGTACTGTGATTGTATGCGGTTGATTTCCGGTATGCTTTTTGCCACTGTGGTTCTAAGCAAGCCTAACCGTGGATAATTGTATTCTCCAAGTTCTTGCTGCATCATCCAAGATGGATGTTTATATCCTATTTGTACATCAAGCTCTTTTTTGCGAGCCCAATACTGCACCGACTTATTGGCATATGTCTTTTTAAACTTATTTTTTCTCGGCGCTATTCGTCTGCCTCTTACAAAATTGGGCTTATAGCTTTCGAAAATTGCATTTGCTGTTTGTTTTGACACATATTTGCCAACATCACGATTGGCCGCATGGATGAGTTCTTCCAATGTATAAAGGACGGTGTTAACATTTGATTCAAATGTTAACCCGTCCTTCTTTGTAATTTTCATCCCGGCATTAGGCTTTTGCATGATCTATTCCTCCCACGCAGTTAAGCTCAACCTCTTTACCAATGATTTGTACATTTGCAATTTGCCAAACTTTGCCATTATATTCGAGGTATTCCTCATCTTCGTAGTCGTAGTAATCAGCAAGTCTAATTCGGATTTGCCTTTTAAACCCTTGCGCCATCGCTTCGAGTGATTCGCTAAAATATATTCTATCAACTCTGCCAAGTACTTCTTTGCTATCACGCACGATTTCAACGTCACCGTATTCGTTTATAGTTTCTTTTGTCTTTAACAGTTTGATGATTTCGCCAAACATTTTATTGCCCCTTTTTATATTTTTTGCTTAAACTCAAAGCGTTTCGCAAGTGATTATATGCGTTGCAATAACGATCAGCTTGATTTTCAAAATTGTATTGCCACCTCAAATAAAGCTTAATTGCTTTTTCCATCAGCGCATCCATTTTTGTTATATCTATACCGACTCGTTCCATGTCAAGTTTGCAAGCCTCAATGTTCGCTTCTATATCCGAATTTAGTTTATCATGATGAATCCTTAAATCCGTTTTTGCTTTATCTAACATTACAGCTCCTTACTTTGACGACTTCTTGCCTCTTCCCTTTGCTTTCTTCTCCGGCTCTTCAGCAACTGCATCAGTGCTTTTCTCTGCAACTGTGTCAGTGATTTTCCCCTCTGATTCAGCAGCAAATGTTGCTGTTAGCACTTCATCTGTTGTATGAGCCGTGTCGATTGCCTTGAAATAAACATCGTCCAACGCCGCAGCATTTATTTGCATTTCCTCATAGCGTTCCGGCGAAATTTCAAGAATTTCGCCTGCTTCTACCTCTCTATCAAGAGATATGTCTAAAAACTTTTTTGTAACTATAATCTTCATCGATTGCCTCCTATATGCTTGGTGTTCCTGTGAATGTGATCAAGGCTCCAGCCTTCTGGTTTTCAAGTGCTCCGTCTCCAACAACGTGTGCTGCTACAGTCCAGTTGCCAGTCTTTACTTCTCTATCTCTCAGAATTTCAAGTGGCGCTACATCGTTCCAGAGGAACTGTGCTGGATCAAGGATAAGAATTTCACCCTTTGCAAGAGAATCTTCCTGCTTGATTCCGTTACCCAGTAGGTTGCCCTTTACCGCTTCGGATAGATCTGTCACAAAGTTAACTGTCTGATTCTTGTTTGCGAGCATTGCGATTGCTCCGTAGATATCAGCTCTATTTGCATACACATATGTAGTGCCAACTTCATTCAGCTTGCTGAGTGCTTCAAGAACTGTGTCAATTCCAAGGCCCTTTGTTGATTTAACAAGATTATCCTTGTGCAGTCCTTTGCCCTTGCCGTTATCGTTATTTGTCGCATCCTTGATTGTCGCAATAATCGAATCCGCCATTGCCTTTTCGATGCGCTTTGCGAGCTCGTCTGTGATGTAAGCTTCAAATGCATCAATCGACATGCTCATGAGTTCGTGTGAAATGACGATGTGCTTCGAAATCTTCTTACCTGCAAGAAGTACCTCTACAAATGTATTCTGCTCATCGTCATTTGCTACGCCTTCCGCAACGACTTTAGCATCGCCTGCAGCTATTGCAATGTGGCGCACCATTCTAAAGATGCCGCCGGAGCTTATTCTCTTAACATCTGCCACGATTGGATGCATCTGCCCCAATGTGCTATAAATCTTGTTTGCCGTCTCCGTAGGAATCAGGGCACCTGAATTTTCTGTTGTATGTGTGTATGCTGCTCTTTCCTCTGCAGTCATTTCCTTGCCCTGCAAGTTCTTTAGCCATGCGCTCCTGTAAAGCTTATCATTGTTATTTGCTCCTGATCTGTCGCCATTATCTTTAATGACAGTTCCGGCCTGGCCGCTTGCAATCTTGTCAAGCAGCGACTGTCTTTTTTCAGCCTTTTCCTCAATCTCCTTTTTCTGCGCTAAAAGTCCATCGCGCTCTTCGATGAGTTTCTTCGACTTCTCCTCAACATCATCAACATCAACATTTTCCTCTTCAAGTCTTGCTTTTAGCTTAGTAAGCTCCTCTGCAATCTCAGCTAATCTCTTTATGATCTCACTTAGTTTCATCTTAATCCTCCATTGCTTTTTCGATTTCTAATTTTAACTTTAATTTTCTTTTGCGCTCTTCAAGTCTCTCCGCTTGAATTTTGTCAATCACTCCGTCAACAAAATTTCGAGCATTTATCGCAGTGTCGTCATTTGCCGGAATCCCGACCGCTGACACATCGTAAACCTTTCTCACTGATTCATGGACTATCTTATTTGCATCTTCCTCAAATCTGTATGAGCCAACTGCAAAGCTCCAGCTCATTTTAGTAATCAGGCCACTTTTTATATCATCATAAAGCTGCCTTGATTCTGTGTTGCTTGATAGATCTGCTTCTATAAGCATTCCAGTATCGTCAAGTTTCACTTTTAGTGTATTGTTTGATGTTCTCGCAAACACCCTGCCTTGATGATCATATAGCATGATTACATCGCTCATATCTGTATTCTCGAAGCATTTCTTCGGAAATTCTTCGTACACCGGACCCTCGTTAGATTCGAATAACACATACGGTTCGAACTTCATCGCATAACCTGTCACGATATAGTTTTCACCTTCTGTTTCTTTCGCTCTAATTTCTATAGTCTTCCTAAATTGCCTGGTTTCAAATTTTTCTTTTGGAATTTTCATTCTTGCTCCTCTCCGTTTACACCTGCATCAAGCTTTGTTGTCTCTGAATACTCTTTGCGTATATAGTATTTGTCGCCGCCATCAATTGGTGACATGTTGTATATTTCACGTCCTTGATTGTGCGTTATAAAGCCTCGATCAAATAGTTGCGTGACCGTGGATAGCTTTTCAGCAGGTGACAAATACTGCAATCTATTTGCGGTCAGCATTATAAAATTATCATTTGCGAGCTCTCTTTCAGTAAATGCCAAGTTCGAATGAACTAAACTTGCCTGTATTGCAAATGGTTCGATTTTTCCTTCGTAGAAAGCTGCCCATTCTTCAGAGTTGAACGAGTTCTGCAGAATCTTATCATTAACTCCAAAATGCGCGTATACATTCTGCTTTATCTGCTGCATCTGCTTGTCATCAATCATCACCGGATTTGATGTAACCTGCTTGACCTCTTTATACTTTGAGTCAAATAGCATAACTCCTGTAGGATTGTTAGCTAAGTTTTGCTTTGCGAATTTATTTCGCTCTGCTTCCATGTCATCATCGTTTATTATGTTCATTAACTGCGCCATAAACCTTATGGATGCTCCACTTTTGATAGCTTCAATCATTCCCTGATTTTGATAATGCAGCAAATTTAGTGTCGGTTTCATGGAGTGATTTGAACCGCCAAACAATTCGTCCTTAAATTGGAATTGATTCATGATTCCGATTTCTGAAATTGGTTTTGCGTGTCGTTTTCCCAAGAATGTATATACGAGATAAAATTCATTTTCGTATTCTACGACCTTTCCATCATCAGCCAATAACGGATAAAAACCATTTATATTCTGCGTCGTTTCGTTGTAGGTTGGGATGATTAGCGCATTATTTGTTACTTGCAAAATTGTAGCAAGGCGATATAAATATTTTGATGTGTCCTGAACTTCATTTGCTTTCGTCTGCAATCTTCGGCCGAGGTTTGTATTTGCGCTGCCCTTAACTTCCATGTTTAATTTTGATGTATGTGTAGCAATTGTGTGTATGGCCGACCGCGTAAGATCCATCTCATATACAGAGCCTTCGAAGCTGGAAAAGCTTGGTGTATATCCGTTAATCATTTTAAAATAATCGCGGATTAAACTTTCTGTTTTATCGCCTTTTTTACCAAACCATTTATTTAAAAATCCCATCATATTCCTTTCTAAATCAGATTTTTATAATCATCATAGTGACGTTTAAATACAACATACGAATCTAATAAGCTTGCAGTTCCATCTATTCGCTTCAAACTTGAATAACCTTTTTTCGGCTGAATGTTTCCCTTATTGTCATGCTGCACCGTCGTGTTCCCCAAGCACCACCTGAGGATTGGGTTATTGTTATAATTGATTCTCCTCGCTCTTAGGTCTGCTTCAAGCTCTTTCATTGGATTTGAAAGAACTTTAAATATTTGCCTTACCTCTTCAACTGCTGCTTCTCCATATTTTTCACGAGTTCGTTTCATGACAATATCTGCTCCCCATATGTCAAACCCGTTCCAAACCGGAATAAAGCCAACTTCTTTTGCAAATTGCCTGTCCCATTCAGCAACAAAATCTTGATCTATTTTATTTCCCGGACAATATGTAACAAGCCCTTGATCTCGCCAAACATCATATGGTACTTTGTCTTCGTATATTTTTCGTTCTGCAACCTCTTCAGCAATAAAATATTGCTGATATACATATATGGTCTCATCATTTTTAATTTGGAATGTGTACGATAAACACGTAAGGTCTGTGGTGCTTGATAGATCGTATCCGCCTATTACATATTTGGGCTTTAACTCTTTAATGTCGAATGTTGCCGGATTTGTTATATCATCTAAACTCAACCAGCTTGCAGAATCGGTTTCTCTTATATTGCAATTCTTTGTCAAAAATGCCTTGAGGTACATTCTCGGATTTGCAACGGTTTTATCCCACTCGTCTTTTAGTGCTTGTTTATTTCGAATTGTGCCGAGTCCCGGATTTGCTTTAATTAGATTCTTAAAATCTTTCCACTCTTCTTTTTTATCGAGTTCATATATAAAAAAAATACTGCGTTCGTCAACAAATGATTCCTGCAGCAATATGTTGCTTCCCTCTTCATAGATTTCATCATATAGATCTTCGCGGATTGTGCCTGCTGTAGATGTAATAAGAGCAAGAGGTTCAAGTCTGTTATCCATGCCCTTATACATGATGTCGTATAAAGCCCTGCCGTTCTTCCACTGATGTATTTCGTCCATATCAACAAAATGTACATCAAATCCATCGAGCGTATCAGAATCAGATGCAAGTGGTTTGAATTTGCCATCATTAAAATCCGTAACAATTTCGCCCACAAGGTTTCTTGTGTATTTTCTGAGATGACTATCTTTCTTGATCATCTTCTTTGCAACTTCCCAAACGATTTTCGCCTGGTCTTTTTTTGTTGCAACAGAATAGCATTCCGGACCACCTTCATTGTCAGCAATTAGCATATATAAGCCGATTGCTGAGGCAAGTAATGATTTGCCATTCTTTTTCGCTATAATGAGTACCGCCCTTTTAGTTCTTCTAAGGTTTGTTTTTTTATAACAAATTCCAAAGATTGATGCTATAAAAGCTTTTTCCCAGGGATCTAAAACAACAAGTTCTCCTGCTGATTTTCCCTTTATATTTCTGCAAAAATTCTCTATAAAACATATTGCATGATTGCTTTTTTTGCTATTAAAATATACTTTACTGCCCTTTTTTGTTATATCTTTTACAAGTTTTTTAACCTGAATTTTAACTTTTTGACTAACCTTGTCAGGGTGCTTTTTGATCCAATTCCAATATTCAATAAGCGGATTGTAATCATCCGGATAGCTTATCATCGCTTTTGAATAAATTGACCTAAAAGGTCAACCTCTCCGACTTCCTTCGGATTGTTTTTATTTATAAATTCATCAAGCTGTTTGAGTGTGGCATTGAATCTTTGGATCATTGTGTTGTATGACTTAAGTGCTGGATTTTCGCGCATTATAGAGTACTCACCTTGTGGCATCTCGGTAATAACGCCGCCATTATTAACCTCTTCTTTTAGATCTTCAAGAGTTACTTTCATAAAGCCTAATTCATTTATCATGTGCATGCACATCTGCTGCTCTTCTTGATTTAAGTTTTTAATAAATTTCTTAAATCTTGTTATCTCTTTTTTAATCCTTTTTTCTCTTTCAAAGTCCATCAAAGTTTTCCTCCTTTCTTTTTGGTGTGGGGGTAGTGTGTGCGCGTCGCGTGTGTTTTACAAAGCTGGGCGTCGGCTCGACTTTCCCTTTGCTTTTTATTTTTTTATGGGGGGAGTATTATTTTTTCTCAAAGAAAATTGGATTTCCTTTTTCATCAAATCTCACCCCTCTATTTTCTTTGTCAAAAGTCTTTCGGTTATGACACTTGTTGCATAAGTACTGCAAATTTTTATGATTAAGTGTTATGTATGGATTATTAAGCTTTACCTCGTCAATCTCTTCTATGTGATCGACAATAAAACCTAATCTTTCTTTGCAGTGCTCACATAGTCCTCCGTCAATGCTGATTCGTTTTGCTATATATGATTCTCTGCATGACTTCCATGCAGCACTGTCATAAAAGCGCTTTGCCGCTTTTGAATACTTTTTCATTTTTCTCCTAATATGCAAAGATACCTCGACTGTGAATCAAGGTATCTTTGTATCGCTTTAACATTTGAAAAGAGAAAACTCATGAAAGATGTTGTCCGGTATTCTTTCACACTATCATTTTACCACGCTTATTTTCCCCTATGTTCCGAACTTTTCTTTTTAAATTATTTTTAGGTTTTCTGCTACGAAAAATACAAAGCGTGCTTTATAGATTCCATAAGTAGATTTTGCCGCATCATCAGGATAGCGTTTGTATAAGACAATGTTATCCCATATTCCCTGTCTATATTCTCTCGGAATCTTTTCAAGGCCTTTTTCGATTGCGTTAATCTTTGTTAAATATGCATCCCTCTTCAGGGCCTTGATTTCTATTGCTCCTTTGGATGCTCTACCTTTTGGCTGTCCATCAGGCGGCGGTGGAGACTCGTCAAGTATAGCCTGCGCACTTTCTTTCAGTCTTTCGTAATCTCTTATTGTCCATATCGTAGCGTTGTATGCTTCGTGTGGCAAATGATATTTATTATTTCTTTTTCTTTGATATTCTTTCATCGCACTTAAAGTAAGCTTAGATCACTAAGCTACAGACTCCCTCCTTCATGTTTTCTAAATTTCAGTAAAAATCTTCTACCGCCTTCGCCCTTTTCGTTTTCACGTTCAATGATGCATTGTGTAAATGTCCATCCCGGATATAGCTTCTCGAATAAAAATCTATCTTCGGGACATCTGTCCATATCCTCAAGCTTTTTGTTTGTAAGCTCTCTTCTGTCATCCTTAATCTCGGCCGTGACTTTTTTGAGATTTATTGACGAGCCCCAAGCTCTTTCGCCTGCTGCCTGTCTTGCCATGTATAAGCTTTTGCCCTCAACTCCATATTCGTTGTATTGCAACCTGTCTGTGTTCGCATAGCCTTTCTTCCATGTTTGTTCAGCTACATCTCTATCCATGCTGGATGTAATCATATGCACATGATATCTGACCTTGTTGCCATCAGTGTCCAGGTTGGAAATCACGTATATATATTTAAGACTTTCTTTTATACCTAATTTATTCCTGGCTCTCTTTAATCTTGCGATATAATTTTTAACGTCTCTGATAACCTCTTCACGATTGCTTGGTAGATTTTTCTGGCTGTAAGTTAGATCTACATACAAATCTTTGTTTGTGAAATTTAAGTGCACCAATCTTATAAAATGTCTTTTAGATTTTTTACTGTTTAAATTTCTTTGCGCCGGAGTACTCTCCTGTACCTTTTTTCTTCTCTTATATTTTTTGCAGTGATTATTTGCCTTAAAGATTTCTACTTCTAAAAAATCTCCACACTTATATTTCTTCTCTCTCAACATAATGCTTCACTTGTTACTACTCATTACAAGCTCGGAATGCTCTTCGCCCGAGCTCATCAAATTACCGTATATATAATGTAGCTTTTTTATTTATAACGACATTTCGAACTTATCGCACATTGCTATAACTTGTATTGCTTCCATAGCCGCATTGACCGCATGCTCTCTTATTCTATCGACTCTTTTCTTTTGCATATTGATGTCTTCATTTCTTCTGATATACAACCACCAAGAATTTATTGTTTTTTCCATTTCTGCCGCTTCCTCTGAAAGCTCTTGGACTTCTTCCAGTATCACTGCGTACCCCTCAGGGCTACTGTGAAATAGCGGAAATTTTTCATTAGCAGACCTCAATTCTTCTTTTGCAAGCATTTCTATTTCGTTTCTCATTTCTGTTTGTTCCTTTCATACTGTTTTATAGTCCTAAAGGGAAGCTCATGCTCCCCTTTAATCCTCGTATATTATTTTCATTCCAAGCTGTAGCGCTGTGAGTCTTTCCATGCACGCCCCCTTTGAGCCTTCCCAATTTTTCAGCATATAGATTGCCTTGCACATCTTTAGCAACCTTATATCTATATCCATGATTTCATCGTATGTAAGATTTGTGCTTTGATATGCCGACTCGAATCTCATTGGATTAACGACTCTTTCGTATTCTGTTTCAAGCAACTTTTCAGCTTTTTCAAATGCTGCTCTTGCATCCTCTTCTTTTAGTCCCGTGATTGGTCCCGAGATATAGATGCTAAGACCCTCCTGATGAGTGTCTTCTTTTGCATTCATCCACACATGTAGTTCTTTCATACATTCTGGACAAAGATCTTCAAATTCATGTGCATACGCTTCGTTTTCTTTGTGATTTATGTTTAGTAATGTAAACCCATTAGCTGTTTTTTTGTTTTTATTTTCATTATAAGTTTCGTAAAATTTGCCACATCTGTTACATTTTGTTGCCATCATATTTGTTATCCTCCATATCTATGTCTATAAGTTTGCACCAATCAGGTCTTTCAATGTCTTTTCCAATTTGAGACCGCAGTACTTGTGTATACTTTCCATTTTCGTTAAAGTCGATATTGCATACACATCCGTATGTATTCTTGATATTTAATTTAAAGTCTATAGGATTCAGCACTTCTTCATCTGACCAAAATGGTTTGTTGTATTGACATCTGCCAAACGGACATTCATTGCAATGCTTCGGAATTTCCATTGGAACTTTATACATCTCTATTCTCCTGACTTTATATTTTTCATTCGTAAGAATCTTTCAAGCATGCCAACAAGTTCCTCTTCAGCTAATTTATGGCCGGATGTTCCGATAACGCTTATCATCTTAGGCTTCTTTCTGCTTGCATAAACTTTTTCGCCCTTTTGATAAACGCTCCAATTGTCATCAATTGTTACTCTCATGATTGTTCTCCTTTAAAATATTGTTTTGCTTTTTGATTTTTAGATAACATCCGAAGCATGCCGTAAGCTCTTCTTCTCCAAGTTCTGTATAAAATGCATTATTGCGGCTCAGCTTCTTTCCGCACAGAGCACATCGCTTCGCTTTTCCCTTATTCATCATCTGCCACCTTTCCCTTTTTCATTAATAAGCGTAAGTATCACCAGCGTTGCGCAAATCACTATTGTTATTTTCAGTGCCATGTCTATCCTCCTTATATAATATGTTTTATCTCTACAGCTTAGTGCTTATTTCGTCGCACTTTTCCAATGCCTTATTCGACATCTGTGCTATGCTTTGAAATTTTTCTAACAGCATATTAAGAGCGTCAATTGTAGTTTTTAGATGGTCGCATTGAAAAGCTAACGCAATTCTCAATATTTCAATATCCTGTTTTGTTTTATGATATTCTTCCACTTCTCCTTGAGCATATGACACTCTGCCCCCTAAATTGTTATCTTCCATTTTTACCGCTCCTTTCGGTTAGTCACAGCTGCTTTCCGGCAATACTGATGTCTTGGCAAGGGAACCCAAAGCACCAACATTTTGCTCGTGGGATGTCGTCTGAGATAACTCTGCGAACATCATTTGCGTACCATTCTCCGTTAAGATACTCATCTTTCAATATCTCCTTTTGTCTTTGTTTTAGTGACAGTGTCATAAGATATTCTCGTTGCTTATCTGTGATTGTGTGCATTGAGCGATAGCTTGCTTCTGCGTACTTGTCAAACTCGCAGTGACCAACGCACTCATGCCCAGCAAGTTCCATGCCTCTTGTAAATCCACCGATCCCGCTAAAAAAATCTATAAACTTCATTTTTCGTCCTTGCTCTATTCCTTCAAAATCTTGTTATTATGACTTTCTTGCAGAACCTCATTCCCCCAACAATCCCAATTGTTGACTTCTTCCCTTGCAAACAATTCTATTTTTGCTACCCCCCCCTATAAGGGTTTCTATTCTTTTTATAGTTTCCTTTGGTTTTTGAGAGTGTTTCATAATTGACTCTTGGATAACTTGATGCACTGCATGCGATTTGACAATTTCTTTTGCTTTAGTGTCTTTGCTAATCCCTAACAAACATACTTCTGCATTTGCCCTCGTGTATGCTCCCATTCCCCAAAATAAACTATTTGATTTCTTGTTTTGCTTTATCCATACAAACGCAGCCGTTTTATATTCAAACCCCCATGCTTTCATAACCTTTAAAGCCTCTGAAATATTAGGAAATGTCGCCCACATAAAGCATACGGCTTTGTCCGTACAAATTCTGCGTATAGGCAAATTACATATTTCGTGAGTGCTCATTGTGTCATAATGCTGTTTTGCCATACCTCGTGAACTTGTTTTACTTCCACTTTGTCGATATTCCCACGGTGGATCTGCGTAAATTACGTCATACTTTTTATTCGTATCAAATATATCTACAAACATTTTTCCCTCTCTTGTTAAAGCTATATGTATTTAAAACCCTGTTCTCTTAATCTCTCTAACCTATTCAGTTCTGCCGTGCAGCTTTTTTCTTCGTTTAATAGCAAGTTGCCACTACGCGGTTTGTTTCTTTTGTATTGCCGGCTTGCTTCACGCTCCAGGTATGCAATCCTATACTTAAGTCTTTTTATTTCATCATCTATAAAAATAGTTTTGTTGACGATATGCCATGTGCACCGGAAGTCTTTTGGCTCATAGGTTTCGCAGCTTTCGCAGCACTGCACACATACCGCCACACCTCCACGCTTTGGACATTGTCTCGTTTCATGCGGATTTACTCTACCGCAAGCCGGGCAGTTACTGCTCATCGTTATACTTCCTTCGATGTCGTCGTCTTAGCGTTCCTCTGGACCTTTATTTTGTCTCCACCTCTGACCGTTATAGTGCTACCCTGCAGTGTTATGCTTGCTTTATCCACTTTCTCATCAATAACCATATTGCCAATATTTAAGATTAGTCTTGTCTGTTCAAGATCCAACTCTTTTAGATTTAACAGTTCATCCGCTCTTGATATTTCCTTTATGGCTTGAGCAAGTTTCTTTCTCTTGTCCTCTATCTCCGCTCCTGCGCATATGCATCTTCTGGAAACCTCTTCATTTGCTCTTTCTTGTGACTCTTCCATGATGATTTCTGTGCATCCGCAATATTTACAAACGCCTTCGTATTCTTTAAATGCCTGCATTTTTCAAAATCCTTTCCGCATACTGCTTCCCATCGTGGATATTCCCACTGTTATAGACGCTTAGTGCGTCTTTATAATTTCCGTATTTTTTTAGTAGTTCTGATAGTATGTCGCAGCCAACCGTGATGTTTTCTTCCGGATCATATAAATCCGTTACTCCAAGCCTCTTCATTCTGTCTTTGTGCCAACGTTTCTGAATCTGCATGAGTCCTATCGAGTTCCCGTCGTCTCCTTCTGCTGATTCGCACCATCCACTCTCCTCTTCAATTAGTGCTTTTATGACATCTGGATTTAATCCATACCTTTTGGCCATCTTTTCGATATGATTATTTGTTTCAAGTTCCGTTACTGCGACCGGATCAGGCAAATCTTTTGTATAGACTTCCGGATGGTCTATTGCGGTTGCTATTGCATTAAGTCCAAGCACTATCATTATTCCTGCAATAGCTGTCATCATCTTTTTTATTCGCATATTTTTACTCCTCTTTTCAAACGCTACTATTGAGGCTATCATGTTGCGCTAATAGGTTTCCTTCAAAGTCCCAGTATTGGTGCAAGTATCTGACTGGGTCTTTTGGTGTCCCTGCACCTAACAAAGCTGTGGTTTTTATAACTTTTATTACGCATGCCTTTTCAGCTCCTCGTGGGATAACCGCTGATATCAAGCTTTTATCTTCTCTTATCATTTTTATAAAGTTCTCCTCTCCGCAAAGACTTCTGCCACGTCATCTACGTAGTACATCTTTGCCTTACCGCGTGGATCATATTGCAAGTCTTTTAGTAAGATGCTTGCACGATCGCGGCTCATCTTTGTTAGTCTTGCTACTGCTGCAATACTTATCAATATCGAGCCGCCATTTCCTTGCAACAGATCTTTTTTAATTTGTGTCTTAGTCATCTGCGACTCCTTTCTGCTCTCTTTTCGTGATATAATCTCCCTGAAAGGAGGTGATTGTATGGCAATGAATAATGATCAGTTGAATGCTTTTCTAACAGCTAAGGAAATTGCAATTGCAAAGCTTTCCTCAAGCGAACCTGCTCCATCTAATAAAATGTCGGGAGCAGAAATCGGTAATATGTTCATTGAGATTTACAAGGCAATTTTGAGCGTAATCACTAATCCAAACCAGCAATAACTTTTGCGATTTCAGGTACAGATTGAATTTCAGATGCGGTTCTATTTCTATCTGTATCTGTTATTTTTTTGAGATAATCCATTAACAGTTTTCTCAATTCTTCTTTTGTATTCATTTCTTTCTCCTTTCTTGCTTATCCACTTTATGCTTACAATTCTTGTTCGAAGAGATACTCTGTATCCAGCTTTTCGAAGAATATGTTTCTGATAGATAGCGCTTCTTTGTAAGTAAACGGCGTTTTCCCTGAAATCTTATTTTTTACAGTTCTTTCTGAACACTGTAGTAATGATGCTATTTCTGATACAGTGACCTTGTGCCTTGCCATTTCTGCCAATAAGTTATTGCACATCTCCAGTCCTCCTTTCTGTCATATCCAAACTTGGAAACTTTAAATACATATTATATCCAAGTTTGGATATTGTCAACATATTTTTTCCGAATTTGGAAAAATTTTGTTGACTGTTTTCCGAGTTAGATGTATATTTGTGTCATCAAGGAAAGGAGCTCTGTCATGGGTTTAGAAAAAATAAAATATATAATGAAAATTAAAGGACTTACTGCCGAAATGCTATCGCAAAGAAGTGGGGTTCCTAAAAGCACAATAAATAAAATTACTTCTGGCGTAACTCCTGATCCAAGATACGAAACTGTGAAAGCCCTCGCTAATGCCCTTGACCTTAACATTGATGAGTTGTCGGAATATCTTGGAATTGACGCTACAGATTATGTGCCAGGAACTATCGCAGCTCATCATGATGACGAATATTGGACAGCTGAAGAGCTTGATGAGATAGAACGATTCAAGGCATATGTGAAATCAAAAAGAAAATAAACTTCTAAATATATTGACTGCGGAGGTGGACGATGAATAGATATGAGGAATTGATTGCTGAGTATGAGAACGAGTTGAGCATTGAAGAACGTACCATGTTTAATAAGGGTCTCTACTGCGACAATGTTGTATGGATTAATAGAAGAATGTCCACCGCCGAAAAGCTTTCAATTGTAGCCGAGGAAATAGGTCATTATAAAACCTCTTCAGGCGATATATTAGAGCAGGATAATATATCAAATATAAAGCAGGAATTGCAAGCAAGGCGGTGGGCATACGAAAAAGTTCTGCCGCTTGATTTGATTATGCAGGCAATAACAAATGGTTTTACTGAGGTTTATGATTTAGCCGAGCATTTCGATGTTACAGAGACATTTATGCGTGAATGCTTAAAGCATTACAGGTTACTAGATATATAATAGAGATAAAAATTTTAGGTGAGTCTGCTGGTGCATTTCGTGACATGAAACAGCCACATGAATTTTGTTATTCGTTTAGCAATCTATTTTGATTGCTTTATGCACATATTGATTTTAGAGAGGAGTAAAAAATATGTTTAATCTCGACAAAGGAAAAGGTACTGCTGCCACTTCAGGAAATGAAGCTTATGTTGTAATCCAGGTAGTATTAACCGAAAAATTTATAGGAACAGGCTCAGGTGTTGCCAGTCTTACAAATCTACAAAATACCATCAACGAACAAGCGGCTAAGGGTTATCGACTTCATACAATTTCAACTACCGTAGGTGGTTCGAAAGGGTTTTTAGGCGGTGATAAAATCCAGGCGACTATGGTTTTTGAAGCTATCAATTTTAATGCTTAACGTTATACAAATTCAACTTTATGATTATGATTTAAGCCGTAGAAACATAAAAAGTGAATTTATATGTGAAATTTGTGTAAAATACATTGACATAATTTATTAAACATGGTAATGTATGGACACGGAACGTACTCAGGTGTCCTTCGGGCCCTGGGTCTTTTTATTTATGTAGGTAAAAAATATGAATCAAAAACCTTTTAAAACACATGAAGAACAAATTGAATTACTAAAATCAAGAGGCATCGATTTTAGCGGCCTTGATGCAGAGAGCTGTGCAATAGACTACTTTTCACGAGTTGGATATTATCGTCTCATAAATGGATATAATAGGCCGTTTCTTGATAAAAGCTCGTTAACACAAGCTGATGACGACAAATATCGTAAAGGAACTACTTTAAAAGAGATTTATGCACTCTATGTTTTTGATGATATGTTGAGAGAGTTTGTTTTAAAATATACACTTAAAATTGAGACTCACGTCAAAAGCCTCCTTGCATATAGAATTTCGAAACAGTATGGTCACGAGAATTATTTACGATACGCAAATTTTGATACTTCTAAAAAAATAGGATACAACGATGTTGTAAATGTTATATCAGAGATACACAAAACGATCTCTTCCAGAATTTCTGACCCAAGCATAAACCATTATTTGACAAAATATGGTTATGTTCCACTATGGGTATTAAATAACTCTCTTACTTTTGGCACAATTAGTAAACTATACAGCATTATGAAGGTACCTGATAGGCAATATGTATCAAAACAGTTTATGATTCCCGATTCACAGCTCGGAAATTTCTTAATCTATTTGACAAAGGTTAGAAATACCGCTGCACATTCCAATCGACTCTATTGTATGCGAAATAAACGCCCAATTGTTGATACACCAATCCACGCAGCTATGAATATTGCCAAGAATTCTAAAGGTGACGAATATATATATGGCAAACGCGACTTTTTCGCCACTGTTATTATATTTAGGTATTTTTTATCTAATAACGATTTTAAGAAATTTATAGCCCAGCTAAAAAACATATTAAATAGTTTAAATCAGAGACTGAACTCAATACAAATATCAGCTATAAAGGAAATAATGGGGTTGCCTGATGATTGGTATAAAATTCCTAAAAAACAATCTGCTAGGGGAGCATCAAAATGCAAAGATTGCTTATCTGAGGTTGACGATTAAAGTTTCTTATATTGTACGATGGTAGATCTTTTGTACTTTTGAATTGATTATAAATCTTCGCATGCTATTCGGGAGGTGCGTATGCCAAAAAAATATAAGTTTGAAAAATACTTTAAAATAGATGGCGTGCGATATGTGGTTCGTGCTGATTCGGAATTTGAGTTGATTCAAAAATATACAAATAAGGTTCGTGACATTGAGGAGGGTAAAATAGTTCTTGCTGGTTCTACCACCGTTGAGGATTGGACTATGCAAGCGATTAAAGTTTACAAAACAAGGCAATCAGACTTAACTCAAAGAAAATATATAAGCAAAGTTAAATCTTGCATACTTGCTCAAATTGGAAAGATGCAGCTTAAAGCAGTTAAGCCTCTTCACTGTCAAAACACATTAAATCTTCAGGCTGGCAAATCCAAGGCGCAAATCAATGAAGTTTATCAGGCGTTAAACTTTATTTTTTCTAAAGCCGTTGAAAATCACCTCATTGTTGATAATCCAGCAAAGTATATTGTTAAGCCTCAAGGGACTAAAACACATCGCCGAGCAATCACGGAAATTGAAGAGCTTTATATTAGAGATGTTGCTAAAACCGATAGACGATATTATTTATATCTCTTAATGCTTGATTGCGGATGTCGTCCATCCGAAGCAGCAGAGTGTAAAGGTATGGATATATTGCTTAAAGACGACATCCCTTTGCTGCATATTCGCGGGACGAAATCGGTTAATGCTGATAGAACAGTTCCAATTCCGCACGATTTATATGAATTGATAAAGCATACGCCGCCTTTTGAATACATCGCATGCTACAGTTCCGGAACTGCTATAAAGTATGAAAATCGTAATCGTGTATGGACATCTTTTAAAAGACGACTAAACATCGCGATGGGCTGCAAGATGTATCGCAATCAGCTCATACCGCCTTACCTTGTCGCTCCCGATTTAGTGCCGTATTGCTTCAGACATACATATTGCACCAATCTTGCGCGAAAGGGAATTGACATCAGAATGGCTCAAAAGCTCATGGGCCACTCTGATATATCTCTTACAGCTAACATTTATACAAATCTTGACGAAAGCGATGTACTTGATGTAGCGAAGATATTAAATCAATCAACGGCAAATAATAAAATTTCTAAACTACCATGATTTATGGTAGTTTTTTTGTTAAGGTGTTGCACAGGGTGTTGCACGCAAGAGGGCAATTTAGGGCAATATAAGGCAATGCATGTTTTAAAAATCCATTGATTTTGAAAACAAAAAGAGCCCTGCATTGCCTGAAAATCAAGCAATTGCAAGACTTTTTCTTTTGGAGCTCCCGAGCGGACTCGAACCGCTGACCCGCGCATTACGAATGCGAGAAAAAACGGCTAAAATTCAACCTTTATCCTATGTGGTGTGCCTTTAGGTGTGTATATAGTCGGTATGTTTAACCCCCTATTATCTGTACTTCTCCCATTCCTTAGCTTCTTCGATTTCTTCGTCATAGATAAACCTATATCCGTTGTAGTAATGACGACACCCATAAAATGAAAGAATTCTGTCAGTACCTGCCGTTGTATCCTCTGTGTGATTGGGGTATAACCACTTTAATTGTTCAGTGATATATTCAATCAACTTGTCTTGATTTATTTCAATTGGTTCAAAGCTATCTATTCTGATAAGAGGTTCGCCGTCTCTACCTTCTCCGACTTTGTCGCCTACTAACAAATACGCCTGTTTATCGACTCGACACGCTAACGACCTGAGTAAGTCAATAGTATTGCAAAAAGGCAAACCGTTCACAAACTCAAATGCAGATACTCCGCTTTCAAAGCAATGCTCAGGGATTGACTCGTAAGCGTCATTGACTCCGTAAGCCCTTAGGCACCAACTGAAATACTCGTTATCATCTGACGATAGCTTTATGAAATTAATGCTTTTGCCATTTGGAGGAATTGCACCGAATCGAATTGCTTTTATCATCTTTTACCTTTCTCTTTATTTTTTTCAAGCTCCTTTTTCAACAAAGAAACTCCTCTTAATACAGCCTCTATTTTTGATATTGAAAGTTGTTCCATGCAATATTCTATGTCGTCCATTTCTGACTTTGCAATTCTCAAAGAGAGCCTCCTATCTCTTGGGTTGGTTGTAGGTCTGCCCATTTTCTTATTTTTGATAAAGCACCTCTTTTCTTTTCTTGCCTTTTTCAATCCAATGTGCTATATTGAAATTGGATAAGGTGTACGGGCAAGTCGCACACCTTGAGATTTTGAGAAGATTTGATTATTTTATCAAGTCTTCTATTTTTTTAATCGTTTCAGGCTTTACATTGTCATCTTCTAATATCTGAATAATCATTTTTAGTACTACCTGAAATTGTTCGTTCGTCATTCCTTGTTCCATTTTTTCTCCTTTCTGGCACTTGCCACCTTATTTATCAAGTGTTCCTTGACTATATATAATATAACATATGGCTACCCAAAAGTCAATACTTTTTTAAAAATTTTTTATAAAATTTTAACTTAACTTGACAGCATCATATACAAAATGGTAATTTGTATTCAAATAACATTTTATTAGAATAGGAGTAGGATATGGCAAATATAAGACTGGATATTGATGCAGCTATTGCATCCGGCAAAGATTTTGCTAAAAATCTTGATAAACAGCACTTTGAAAAGCTTAAAAAATTTCTAATTGATAACAACATTTTCGAAGACGATGAATTTATAAGCGGAATATGTGAAATCGGACTATCCGGGAAAGTAGATGTAAGCTTTTTAACTCACTTGCTTGAGTTAAAATCTTATGATCGCACAAAATTAATCCAAGGTTTTGTGCTTGGAATAACAGATACTTTCGAAGAATAAAAAGAGGCTATACAGCCTCTTTTCTTTTGATTATACAAGATACACTTTAAATTCCAATTTGGATATATTCAACTAATATAGTATCTTTTATTATAACTCTTTTTTTGATTAAACAAGGTACACTTTAAATTCCAATTTGGATATATTCAACTAATATAGTATCTTTATTATAACTCTTTTCTTGATTATACAAGACATACTTTAAATTCCAATTTGGGTATGTTCGATGAAATATATTATACTCTCATTATAATATATTTGGACTGTCTGTCAATCTTTTCTTTATGAGTCTTTCAAGAAGTCAATGAGCATTTATCTTTAGAGATGATATATCGTACTATATTACATACGCAATTCTTTATCTGCACATGAAAAATATTTTTTTACGATTTCAACCGCCAGCTCTCTGTCTGGTCCGTTTGTATTTGAAGTTATTGTGTGTCCAGCATCAAACATATTACATTCTACAACTTTATATGTTATTTTATTTATAGTCACATTGTGCTCATAAACTAACATTTTTTATTAAATTAAACTGTATTATTCCATCATAATATTTCTTTTTAGCTTCTAATATTGCATTTGCCTGATTTTCTTTGATACTTCTATGTTCCTCTTTTGTTAATGTCCAATATACTTGTTTGTTCATATATTCGAACGCAATGACATGGATCCATTCCCCATTATTTTTAACACAGTTTGTTTCTGCACGAAGTTCTTCACCATTATTTATTTTTACAGTCATAGAATTTTTATACGCATTGTACAGAAGTTCTATTGTTCTTGAATTTCTTTCTGCCTCAAATATTTTTTTACTTTCAAGTTTCATTTTTTACCTCTTTTCGTTTGCTTTGTTTTATCTTATGTCTATATTATGCACTCATTGAGTGCATTTGTCAAGTGTTTTTTATAAACTTTTTTTATCTTTTTTGCAATCTGCATCTACTTTAAACTCTAACAGATCTAATATATATTTTGCCGGCTTGCGACTTCCCTCTTCCCAATTTTGCAAAGTCCTACGTGACATTCCATATTTTTCTGAAAACCGTGCTTGGCTTAATCCAGTTCGCTTTCTAAGTTCTTTTATATCCATTCTGCCCCCTTGATTTTGTTTTGTTTTTATTTTATAATCTACAAAGCCTCAAAAAATAGGCTTTGTTTTGTTTTAACCGCCCTCTTGATCCTTTCGGATGAGGGCGGTTTTTCTGATTTACCTATATTATTTTTTTATTATTTATCTTCGATTTCGATTTCGATTTCGTTTTCAATTGTCGCACCGTGTTCTAACGCATATGCTATAGTTTCATCTGTCCAATAATCCTCGGTAATTTCTACATCTTCCATAAATTTTGCATTTCTTACCAATACTGTTTTCCCATCAATGAGAAATTCAAGGTCACAAGTATCATTAAAATCATTGTAGTAACTTCCCATCAAATTTGCTTCTGTAAATTTCATTTTTTTACCTCTTTCTTTTTTTTGCTTTTGCTTTGCTTTATCTTATGTCTATATTATGCACTCATTGAGTGCATTTGTCAAGTGTTTTTTATAAACTTTTTTTAT
>ERZ772779.194-NODE-194-length-29637-cov-16.675850_pt1 | contig 29637 bp, 18 predicted proteins | sample MGYA00511360_ERZ772779 | MGnify/ENA primary metagenome ERZ772779 (study PRJEB29015, sample SAMEA2738112) | human oral metagenome | biome: human oral; feature: human-associated habitat; material: saliva | place: China | collected 2231 ...
ACGCTTCTTGTACTACTTCTCTGTTTATGTAAATCTTTTCAAAGAACTCTTTCTTTCATTGTTGCTTACGTTAACTTGCCAGGTGGCTTGTCTTGTAAAGCGAGTGCAAAGGTATAGACTTTCTCTGTAACCTCCAAATGTTTTGAGAGAAAATTTTATCAAAAACTTAATTTTTCTTCGTTAGGAACGAATTAAACGGCATTACACCTTATTATATAATACGCATCCCTTTCTTGCAAAAAATAAGCCTCTTGTCCCGATCGTCATCCTTTCACGACCTAATTAAGCCAAGATTGACATTACAGCCATACTATTTCTTTTTAGGCTTTATCAGATGCCAAGCCTCTCTAACCCATAGAACCAAAGAAGAGCCAAGCATGATAATAATCCAATCCTCCAATGACAATCCCCCCTTAGCAATGTTAAAGAACTTCTGCAAGATAGGCAGTTCCACCATAGCAATTTGTCCGATAAGAATAATCATGACGATAAAGAGCAATCCCCGGCACCCTTTGAAATGCAAAGCACTCCGTCCTGTTTCAAATGCGCGAGCATTAAACAGATAGAAGAAATGCGTCATAACAAAGATAGTAAAGAGTAAAGTTAATTCATACGGGCTAAGTCCATTAGTGCTACCAAGCTGCAGATGGACAATATCCTTTAATGCCGTAATATCAGCATGTTCGAAGATATAAAGTAAAGCCAACAGCATCACAAAGAAGAAACCACCCACACCAAGAATATTCCAGCCCATAGAACGGCTGATAATAAAGGCATTACGGTCACGTGGAGCATCCTTCATCACCCTTTCAGACGGAGGCAGAGAAGCCAGTGCCATAGCCGCAAAAGTATCCATGATAAGGTTCACCCACAACATCTGCGTCACTGTCAGCGGAGATTCCGTACCCATGAAAGCACCAGCAAGGACGAGGAAACAAGCCGCAACATTAACCGTAAGCTGAAAGAGTAAGAACCGTTGTATATTCTGATAGAGCGAACGTCCCCACATCACCGCCTTACCGATACTACTAAAAGAGTTATCGATAATCGTAATATCCGAAGCCTCCTTAGCCACCGACGTACCATCGCCCATAGAGAGTCCCACATGTGCCGCCTGCAATGCAGGAGCGTCATTCGTACCATCACCTGTAACGGCAACCACCTCATTACACCGCTGCAACGATTCAACCAGTCGTTTCTTATCCAGCGGACGAGCCCGAGAAATAATCTTCAAGTCCTCCACTCGTTTATCAAGTTCAGCATCAGAAAGAGCCGCAAACTCTGGTCCTGTAATAATATTCTTATCCGAATCGCTGCTTGTCCACAGTCCTATCTGTCGTCCAATCTCCTTAGCAGTCCTTGACGTATCGCCTGTCACGATCTTCACATCAATCCCCGCCTTCATACATTCAGCCACAGCAGCAGGGACATCATCACGAACAGGGTCGCTGATAGCGACTATCCCTTGGAAGATAAGGCCATCAGCCACTACTCTTCCCTCCTTAAACACATCCTCCTTACCATCAACAATCTGATAAGCAAAGCCCAGCGTACGCATAGCCTGCTCCTGATACTCTTCCAACTGTCGTTCGATATCCTCTTTCGTAACATCACAATCCGTCTGTTTACAGAGTCCATAGACAATCTCAGGAGCACCCTTCACATAGAGGATCTGCTTTCCTTCCATCAGCGTAGACTTGACGAGCACAGCCATATACTTCCTTTCCGTAGTAAACGGCAGCTCCTCAACGATTTGCACATTACTTCTTATCTCTCTATAAGATATCTGATGATCATTCAGCCACAGCAACAAAGCCCCTTCAGTAGGACTCCCCAATACCTCAGGTTTATCTTTTTCCGAGTAATCCAAAGATGCAGTAGAGTTAACCGATATCCCCTCCATCAATAAACGTGCAGCCAGACTCTCATCCAATTGTTGCTTATCCAGGGCATAGAACTGCGTCTGATAAACCCGCATCTGGTTCTGTGTCAGCGTACCCGTCTTATCTGTACAGATGACAGTCGTTGCTCCCATCGTCTCACAAGCATGCATCTTACGCACGAGATTATTCGTCTTCATCATCCTTCGCATACTATAGGCTAAGCTCAACGTCACAGCCATTGGAAGGCCCTCTGGTACAGCCACAACAATCAAGGTCACAGCAATCATCATTGTATTCAGCGTATGCGCCAACAAGCCCGTCATACTCTCTTCTGGAAGGAGCATTATATGGAACACGACAACACAAGCCATTAAGATAAGGAAATAGCCAATCGTTATGAACGTATTAACAAACCATTTCCATCCCTCAAACTTCTTAATAACAAGCCAGAAGAATATTAACGTAGGAATACTCAACGTCCAAACAATTGGTTGCCAATGGAAGAACACGATCAATCTACCTACTATGATACATCCTGCAAAGACATAGCTTAACTTCGTAATGAGTTCACTCAGTCCGTCAAGCTGTTCACTGAGCGGTGTCTTCACGCTATCGTCTATTTGTGCAGCCTCAAACACCTTACCATTCTCAGTACTATCGCCTACAGCCTCAACCACAAAGATGCCATGTCCTTCCATCACCTTCGTACCACGCAATACTTGGTTAGTAGCGTAAGAGGCATCCTTGTCAAACTCCTCTTCTTTTACTGATTTATAAGCAGGAACACTCTCTCCATTCAGCGTTGACTCGTCAACATAAAGCGAGATAGCCTCAAGCAACCTACCATCTGCTGGTATTTCTGCTCCTGTATTGATAATGACAACATCGCCAACAACAATATCCTTCTTAGCAACTGTCGTCGCATTACCATTTCTTATCACCTCAACCTCTTCCTCATCATTCGCTTGGTTGAGGATAGAGAACTCTTTATCTGCTTTCAGTTCAAAGTAGAATGCAATACTTGTAGCCAGAAGGATAGCTATAAAGATACCCACTGGTTCAAAGAAGACAGCCGCTCCGTCCTCACTATGTAGTCCCCCGTATTCCCAACAAGAAATAGCGATAGAGAGGAAACCCGCAATGAGAAGGATGATAATGAGTGGGTCCTCAAACTTCTCTAAGAACTGCTTCCATAGTGGATCCTTCTCACAAGGCGTTAACACATTAGCCCCATGTTGTTCACGACTGGCCAACACCTCCGTGTCAGTCAACCCTTCATAATGTCTTTTTTGCTCCATAACTTTACTTTGCAAATATATTTAGTTAGATTTTTTCTTGTTCTGCAATCGTATTATCTCTTTGGTAGTGTAGCGTTTAGAAGACTTTCATCTCTCGTTCTATTGACTGGTAAACACCATTGAGAATCATTACGCTCAATTTCACTTGATATGTCTGCAAAGATACAAATATTTTGTTATTAACAACCTTTATAACCATAAATATTACGAATCATAACCAAAATCTTTTGAATAACAAACCACAACACGCATTCAGCCGACAAGTGATATATTATCTTTTTTTAACTTAACTCAGTCACATTTGTTATCTTTCTATTTCCAAAGAAGGCCTTATCTTTGCAGCAGAAAACAATAAAATCAGTAACAGAGTTATGGCAAATAAGATGAAAGACTTTCTCCCGAAGATTGAAATGGAGAAGATGCAAGCAATGCTTGAACTGGAGGAAATGTACGAGACAGGACAGCTCTCATTAGAAGAGGCACGTGAGCAGATGAAGACAAAGGTAGGAAAGATACGCCCTTATCACCTTGCCTTCATCGAACAAAACATGAAGTCGCGTGAGGACGATGAGTGTATCCGTGCCGACATGCGCAAGATTATTGAACTCGTTGAGGGTTTCATGGATTATAGCCGACCAGATGTACCAGAGGACCACCCGCTTTCACATTATTATAAAGAGAACGATGAGATGCGCCGACTGCTCCTTGCTGTTGAGGACCTCATACAGTATCCGATGATAAAGAACCAGTGGTTAGAACTCTACGACCAGATACGTCAGTATCCTATCCACTACCAACGTAAGCAGAACCAACTCTATCCTCTCTTGGAGAAGAAGGGCTTCGACCGCCCAACAACGACGATGTGGAACTTTGACGACATCATCCGTGATGAAATCAAGGAGTCGCTGCGACTCTTAGAGGCTAACGACGAGGAGGCCTTCATCGCTGCTCAAAGTGAGTTGATAGCCAATGCACGCGACTTGATGGAGAAGGAAGAGACTATTCTCTACCCTACTTCTTACGCACTTATATCTGCGGAAGAGTTTGAGGACATGAAGGCAGGCGACCAAGAGATTGGTTTTGCATTCTTCACAGTGGAGACTCCATCATCACCCAACACCCACCATTCAGCACCCAAAGAAGGCTTTGCAGAAGACCTCCAAGCCCTACTCAGTAAGTATGGTTACTCAGCAGGACCACAGCAGGAGTTGGATGTGGCAACAGGTAAGCTTACCTTAGAGCAAATCAACCTCATCTATCAGCACCTGCCAATCGACATCTCCTTCGTAGACGAGAACGAGTTGGTGAAGTTCTATTCTGATACTGACCACCGCATCTTCCCAAGGTCGAAGAATGTCATCGGTCGACAGGTATCTAACTGCCACCCTCGTAAGAGCGTGCACATCGTTGAGGAGATTGTTGCAAAGTTCCGTAGTGGCGAACAAGATAAGGCTGAGTTCTGGATTAACAAGCCTGAAGTGTTCCTCTATATCGTCTACTTTGCTGTGCGCGATAAGCAAGGTCGCTTCCGTGGCGTACTCGAAATGATGCAGGATTGTACACATATCCGTGAACTGACTGGCTCACAGACCTTGCTGACATGGGCTGGTAAAGAGGAGGAAAACGCATCAACCACCACCGCTACCGATGATGAGAATAACGATGCACCGACTGCCCAAGCAGACAAGCAGATAGAGATAACTTCAGACACACGCTTGAAAGACCTCTTTGAAGTTTATCCTCATCTAAAGAAGGAACTTGCTGCTCGCTATCCATCCTTCAAGATGCTGAACACGCCATTAGGTAAGTTGATACTCAAGAAGGCCACTGTCCGCACTGCTGCTGAACGTTCAGGATTGGGCGAAGAGCGGTTTATTCAGTTGCTAAAGGATTGTATCTAAATCAAACTTAACAGTGGGTCTATCCCTATAAAGGTAACCTCACCCCCGCTTCCTCTCTGATTGTAGAGGGGAGCAAGGGGTGAGGTTGCACTTTATAGGACTACTAATAAAAGAATAAGGAACGTGTTCAACCTATTTATCAACATCTCCACATGAGAAAAATCGGTAATGCCTCCACCGTTCAGGATAATCAATAACATCGTAAGAAATCATTACATACTATTGAAGTAAGTGTCTGCAAGATAAGCACATATCATCTCCTTTTATCACACTCATAACACTCAATAAATCAGCCCATTACAAACAACGTTGTAGAAGACGCCCTTCTTGCCTCAAGAAGGGCGTCTTCTGCATGCAAGAAGGGCATGTTCTCGGACGAAGAAGGGCGTCTTCTTGTTGTATACTCGGCCTTTTCTCAAAAAAAGAAGGGAACAATCTATAAAATATCTTGACATTTTCTGTTTACCAGGTTAGTGTTCTATCTCTCACAGAGGACATTTTTTTCTCTCACAGAAGAACACAGATGAACAGAACACACAGCATTTCACAGAGACATTAAGTCAACCGATAACACAGAACCTTACAGCCAATAGAAGCCTCACCTCACCAAGCACTCGCCCGTAGAAATAGCCGAGCAATCCATCAACCCTAATCCCTCTGTAAAGCTATCTTTTGTTATTCATCCTTGCAAGGTTCAAAGAAAATACGTAAATTTGCCTACAAGAATCACGTATTATGACAAGAAATATATTACACATCATAAGCTTGAGCCTACTACTCTTGGGTGTTACGGCTTGCAAGCAAGAAAGAAAATCAAACGATATCATCACTAAGATAGCTCCAAAACCTCATGTGCCGAGTGGTACAAAGGCTATGGATGAATTCAAGTATGAGAAGAAAGTGGAGTGGATGGGTGCTACCTATACAATTCGCATACATCGTTTTGCAGATAAATCACTCTCTACTGTAAGTGACGAGGACGGCCGCAAATACTATGACAACAAGTTTCAAGTACAGATACTACGCTCAGATGGTTCATCATTCTACGACCGTACGCTTACAAAAGACGATTTCAGAGAGTTTACCGACAATCAGTACGCTAAGAATGGAGCCTTGATAGGTTTCATGTTCGACCGAGCTGAGGGCAACAAACTATACTTCGGAGCAAGTGTTGGCTCTCCTGACCCAAAGAGCGACGAGTATGTTCCCTTAGATGTAACCATCGATAACATGAGTAGGATGCGTATCAATAAGGCAACACAATTAGACACTCCAAGCGACCAACCCGAACAGCCGAAGAGTGAAGTGGATAAATCGGAGGAAGAAGGGGTGTAGGGAGAAGGGGACCTCCCCCAGCCCCTCCGAAGGAGGGGAGGCCTAATAGGATAAGATTGGTGATTAGGCTTAAGTCTTATTAGCCTTATTACCCTTATTAGCCCAATACCCTTTACTACCCTTCCCTCACAAAGTCAAGGGCCTCTTTCACCTCTTCCTCGCTAACAGACTGGTTGATACGGATGTCACCGATACCCCCTAAGAGTGTGACATTAATCTCATCTCCACGGTTCTTCTTATCATGATGCATCAGCTCAATGAGCCTTGCATAATCATTACAGGTGATGGGCAGCACCCCATAATACGCACGAATGAAACTGACAGTCTGCCGCATACGCTCTGTTGGAAAACCCGTCTTCACTACAGAGAGGTATAATTCAGCTATCAAACCAAAGGCTACAGCATATCCATGAAGGATAGGACGATGCTCTAAAGCCCATGCCTCGAACGCATGACCAAAGGTATGACCAAGGTTAAGGGCCTTTCTAATACCCTTCTCGTGCGGGTCCTCCTCCACAATTCGTTCTTTTATGCATACGCTTCTACCCAACATTCCACTCAACAACAGCAGGTCTGGCTCAGCAAGGTTGTAGTTTATCAACTCAGCCCACATCTTTTCATCAGCAATCAAACCATGTTTTAGCATCTCAGCATAGCCACTGCGGATATTAGCAGCGTCGAGTGTCTTAAGCCAATCAGTGTTAAGAATAACCGTATTCGCCTCATTGAAGACCCCAATCTCATTCTTCAATCCACCGAAGTTCACGCCCGTCTTGCCGCCAACACTGGCATCAACCATCGCAAGAAGCGTTGTAGGAATATTAATGAAGTTAATACCCCGCTTGAATGTTGATGCCGCAAAGCCACCAAGGTCGGTCACCATACCACCACCAAGGTTTATCAACAGCGAGTGACGCGTAGCCCCTCCCTGCTGTAAGGCCTCCCACACAGCAACCAAGGTATCGAGCGTCTTATTGCTATCTGTCGTCCCAATCGTAATCACTTGAGCCCCTTTAAGACAGAAATCATCCTTGATAAGCTCCCAACACAACTCACGTGTCGTCTCATCAACAAGCACAAATATCTTGTCTTTCTCGCACTCAGAGATCGCTGTCGCCAGTTCACTCTTGAACTGTTTGGATATAATAATGTTCTGTTTCATAAGCTTCTCCTCTATAGTTCACAATACAAAAATAAGCTTTTTCAGCTTACGAAAACATAGAAACACGCTGATATTTCACACACTTTAATACTATCTACCACGTTTTTGCGCACATTGCTCACTCTATGTGCAACCCTTTCAGAGGATAACGCACCGTGTTTTCCTACGCAGAAAACTTTCATTCGGCCACAACAAGTCGTCGAACAACATTTATTTAATAAATTATTTATATCTCATTAAACCTTATTCTACTTTCATCGTCATACTTATCGTTCTACGACAAGATTAAGAACTTAACAATAAACTTATGGTAAAAAGACTGTTGACGTTTGTTCTTTTGCTGTCTTGCTCTATATCGATGCTGGCACAGAACAGGACAATTACGGGCTCTCTCTACGATGGGGAGTTAAAAGAAAAGGTACCTTTTGCTGTTGTTCAGCTGCTGAAGCAGGACAGTAGCTACGTCGTTGGTGCCACATCAGACGAAGCAGGAAGCTTTAAGATTACGGCTCCTAATAACGGACGCTACATCTTAAAGGCATCGTATGTAGGCTACAAGACTATTTTCCAAAACGTTACTATCGCCAACGAGCAGGATGTCTCGGTGGGACAATTAGACTTTCAAGTAGACACAAGGACGTTGAAAGAGGTGAAGGTAGTGGCCAGTGCACCGAAAGTAGTCGTCAAGGCCGATACCTTTCAGTATAATGCTTCGGCCTATCGAGTGCCTGAAGGCTCCACTATCGAGGCCCTCGTAAAACGCTTACCGGGTGCGGAAGTGTCAAGCGACGGTACGATTAAGATTAATGGTAAGGAGATTAAGAAGATTCTTGTAGATGGAAAAGAGTTCATGGTGGGCGACACCAAGACCGCAATGAAGAACCTTCCTACCTCTATCATACAAACGATTAAGGCCTACGACCAGAAGAGTGACCTCAGTAGAGTTACTGGTATTGATGACGGAAACGAGTCGACAGTACTCGACTTCGGTATCAAGTCGGGTATGAACAAGGGTCTCTTCTCTAATATCGACCTCGGTATCGGTACGCAAAACCGCTATTCAGAGAAGGCGATGGGCGCTTACTTCAATAATAAGTTCCGTATGATGGGCTTTGCATCAGCCAATAATGTCAACGACATGGGCTTTGGAGGTGGTCCACGTGGCGGCTTCGGCGGTGTGCGCCAAGGTCTGAACGCTACCAAGATGGTGGGTCTGAACATGAACTACGACAATGGTAAGACCCTACAATGGGACGGTAGTGTGCGCTGGAACCACGCTGATGGCGACTTAAACACACGTGTAGCGAGTGAGAACTTCGTAGCACGACAAGGCTCATTTGCGAACCGCTTGTCACAAGAATACACCAGAAGCAACTCTTGGGATGGTCGTTTCAGACTCGAGTGGCGTCCCGACTCGGTATGGAACATTATGTTCCGACCAAATTTCCGACTAAGTAAGAGCGACGGACAAGTCGTTAGTTCGTCTGCAGCCTACAATGCCGACCCCTACGAAACGGTTGACGATCCATTGTCAACGGCCGCTATCGCACAGCTGAAAGGGCTTGGCGTGATGGTGAACACACAGCGTAACATGACCATCAGCTATGGTAACACCACTGCTTTGGGGGCTATGTTACAGGTGAACCGCAAGCTCTCCAGCAACGGACGAAACGTCACCTTGCGCACAGATGCCAACTATAGTAATTCGGACTCTAAGACGTTCTCAACACAAGACATTGAGTATTTTCAGTTGCAGGACGCTCTCGGTAACGACTCTACCTACCGTGCTTACCGCTACAACCTCATGCCGACAAAGAGCTGGGACTATGCTTTGCAGGCTACTTACAGCGAACCAATAGCTCGCAAGACTTACTTGCAATTCAGCTACCAGTTTAAGTATGGCTTCTCAAAGAGCGACCGCGACACTTACGACCTGTCGGTTTTACCATCAGGAACGTTCGGTAGTTTGAAACCTGCCTACCGTTCATGGGACAACTATCTCGGCTTGTTGACCAACCCATTGGGCAACTACCTTGATAATAACTTGAGTCGATACTCTGAGTATCGCACCTATACTCACGACGTGCAAGTGATGATGAGGATGATTCGCGACAAATGGAAGATGAACGCGGGAGTAATGTTTCAACCACAACACTCCACTTACATGCAGGATTACCTCGGTGTACATGTCGACACAGCACGCACAGTATTCAACTGGAGTCCTACCTTCGACTTCCGTTATAAGTTCAGTGAGCAGAGCAACCTACGTATCAACTATAGGGGTACGATTGCTCAACCGACAATGAGTCAGCTGCTTAGCATTGTCGACAACACCGACCCACAGAACATCTCAATTGGTAACCCTGGTCTGAAACCAGCCTTCACCAATAATTTCCGCTTGTTCTATAACACCTATAAGCAGAGTCATGCGCAGGCGTTGATGACCTTTGCAAACTTCTCAACGACCCGAAACGCCATAGGAAACAGTGTCACCTACGATGCTGTCACAGGTGCTCGTACGATACAGCCTGTCAATGTGAATGGCAACTGGGGAGCTGATGCAGGACTGATGTATAACATGAGTATCGACTCAGCTGGCGTATGGAACATCCATAGCTTCAGCCATGCTAACTTCAACCGCTACGTCAGCTATCTACAGCTGAACCGCACAAGTAGCTTAGACAAGAACATCACGAAGTCGCTTAGCTTAGGTGAACGACTTGCTGCAAGTTATCGTACATCGTGGTTGGAGTTAGAGTTAGACGGGTCAGTAGACTATACTAACACGAAGAACAACCTACAGAGTATGAGCAACCTACGCACATGGCAGTTCGCTTATGGTGGTACGCTGAGTCTTAACCTACCATGGAACATGAGTATCTCGACCGACCTCCACCAGAACAGTCGACGTGGTTATAGCGACGCTTCATTGAACACTAACGAGCTACTCTGGAATGCACAAATATCACAGAGTATGCTGAAAGGGAACGCGCTGACCTTCAGCTTGCAGTTCTATGACATCCTTCGTCAGCAGAGCAATCTCTCACGTGTCATCAACTCTGTGAGTCGTACGGATACGGAATATAATAGTATCAACAGCTATATCATGCTGAGAGCAACCTACCGATTGAACCTCTTTGGTGGTAAGAACGCTATGCCGAAACCAAAGGATGGTCCTGACTTCGACCGAAACGGGCCGGGTATGGGGCCACGGGGCGGTCAGCGTCCTCCAAGAGGCGAACGTCCACCGGGTCCTCCACCATCAGGCGGTGGCTTCGGTGGCTTCTAACAGACAGGATATATGGTTAGCGTAGGGGCGTGAGCGCTGTCTGACTGAGGATAAAAGACAAGGTAACGGCGCAAACAAGCTTAGGCTGACAATGAAAGAAAAGATGTCGGAGTGGACGACGACAGACTGAACAAACGACGTCGACACCCGAAAGAGCGAAAGAGCCTCACCCCAACCCATCTCCAAACGGAGCGGGTCAGGGGGTGAGGCTTCATTCTTTTAAGAACTCTTGCACAGTCCTTTGAAAATGCTTACCTTTGTCTGCAAAGCTAAATCTTACAAGGGACTGAACCCTAACAAACAAATACATTGAAGATACAAAGTCGTAAAATGAGACAGACCAATCACTTTATTATAGCTGTGGGCTTGCTGTTTGCGCTCTCTGCAAACACACACATCGCTCACGCACAGGGACGAAATATGCAGGAGAAGGTGAAGAACTATTTCCTACAAACACTCAAAACAAAACAGGACGAGGAGCTGAAGAGCAAGGAGACCTACCAACGTAACCGAACTTACACGACATCTATACAACAAGTAATGAAGGCTAACGAGATTGCTAAAAACCAAAAGATGGTGTGGACGGCATGGTGTGAAGCCAACCGAGCGTTGAAGGAAGAGAAACTTGCCAAGCCCGAGGACTTACGGAAAGGGGTGAAGGCTTCATGGCACCTGCCTATGACCTTGGAGAAAGAGGCGGTCATGCCCTACTATTATGGACGAAAGGGAAGCAGCGAGGGAAAGCTGCCCTTGTTCCTTTACCTGCATGGTTCTGGTCCGAAAGAACAAGAATGGTCTACCGGACTTGCCTTAGGCAACAGGTTCAAAGACGGCCCTTCGCTCTATTTCATCCCACAGATTCCTAACGAGGGCGACTACTATCGCTGGTGGCAGGTGGCTAAGCAATTTGCTTGGGAACGCCTTCTTCGACAAGCACTCGCCGAGGGCAATGTCGATGCCAACCGCCTTTATGTCTTCGGAATATCTGAGGGAGGCTACGGCAGTCAGCGTCTTGCTTCGTTCTATGCCGACTACTGGGCTGCAGCAGGGCCTATGGCAGGGGGCGAACCACTGAAGAATGCACCGATAGAGAACTGTGCTAACATAGGGTTCTCATTCCTTACCGGGGCTGACGACACAGGGTTCTACCGCAACATACTGACTTATTACACACAAGTGGCCTTCGATTCGGCACAGTTGGCACGTCCAATGGATGCCGACAAGCGGCCGCTCTTTGTTCATCGCATCAATCTTCTGCCTGGGATGCAACACCATATTAATTATGACCTTACCACCCCTTGGCTGAAAAAATTTGTCCGTAACCCCTATCCCAAGACTGTTCTTTGGGAGGACTACGAGATGGATGGGCGGCATCGGTCAGGTTTCTACAACCTCCAAGTGATAACTTCTCCTACGAAGAATCGCACCTACTACGACATGACTATCCATGATAACGTGGTGAGAATCAGTATTCGAGAGGTAGAATACACCGCTGTCGAGCGTGACAAACAATGGGGAATTGAAATGAAATTCAACCGTAACTACACCATAGCAAAGGGTGGACGGCTACGTATCTATCTGAACAATGAGCTCGTAAACATGGCTAAGCCCGTGACAGTCGTCGTCAATGGGCAGGAATGTTATCGTAAGACTGTGAAGCCAAACCTTCAAGACATGATAAATAGTTGCACCGAATACTACGACCCCTATCGTGTTTATCCAGCCTCTATCGAGGTTAGTTATTAGGTTCAATGGGCTTTTCAAGTGCGGTTACAAGGGTTTTTCATAGTGTTAACGACTGGTTATCAGCGCAAGGAGTATGTGTCAGACAGGTCGTAAAACACAAACATAGCGAGGGTAGATGTTGTTGTCTTCCCTCGTTTTTTACTCTTTCTACTCTTTAACTCCTCAACGGCTTGTCAATAATTTTCGCCCCTCTTGAAACCAGTACACGCCCTTCTGCGTTTAAGAAGAGGCTCTTCTGCGTTCAAGAACATGCCCTTCTTGCATGCAAAAGACGCCCTTCTTGAGGCAAGAAAGGCGTCTTCTTCAACAGAATATGTAATATGCTGATATATTACGAGTTACATAGTTGAACTTTATAGATATTATCGTCTTAATCTAAGGACCAACTTGTACATTTTTGTCACATATTTTCATGAATTTAGAAAGTTATCTGAAGGTTCAATCCTCACAGGTTTTCACAGAATGAGTAGTGGCCTATTCGCACCCGAGAAGGTAGCTTATAGCAGCGCCTTCTATAAGGTTGTCGCATGAAAGAGATTGTGCACTTAGATTGAAAGAACCATCAAAAACGGGACTACCTCCGTAAAGGTAATCCCGCAAATCTAATACTTCTAAAGATTATGATGTGCTATAAACCTATAGTTAAGCGTCTCATCAAGAGCTTGTTGTGTAGGAACTTAAAGCACTTTCAGACGATATTCTGTTAACGCAACTTATAGCCCTTGAAAGCATAAAACATAATATAGCCAAAGCATACAAAGCAAAGACCATAGGCATATCGAGCATCTGAAACATCCTTTAAAAGACCAAACAGTACTGTAATTGCTGCTCCACCGATAAGTCCCATTGTCAAGAGTGATGAACCCTTCTTGGTAAACTTACCCAAATCCATCAATGCCAAAGGCCAAAACGCTGGCCACATCAGTGAACATCCTAAAGCCATAACACCGACACTATATATACTATAAACTCCAGGAAGAAGAACAACGAGGGTCGTTCCCAATAAGGCTACGAATGAACAAATCTGCAAAGCACGTGTCTGAGAAAGATACTTAGGAATCAGAATGATTCCTGCTATATATCCAATACTAATACTAATCGGAGTTATCCAAGAATAGTTTTCTGGATGAGCAAGTCCTAACTCATTCGCATAGTCAATGAGCGTTCCCAACACAATAGTCTCTGCACCAACATAAAAGAAGATGGCAATAGCACCCAGAACCAAGTGTGGGAACTGGAAAACAGACTTCTTACTGTTTGCATAAGCAGATACTTCTTGGTCAACCTCATCAGTCTCACTGCTATCCTCACCTGCTGCCTTCACCTCTGGCAATGGTGACAAAAGAGCCACTACACCTAAAGCAACGAAAAGACAAATAATCACAGCAAAAGGTTTACCTAAATCATCTATCGCGACACTACCTGAAGCACCTGCGAAAAGAGCAATAAAGAGGGGTGACACTGGCCAAGCTAACTTGTTAATCATACCCATAATAGAAATACGCTTTGCAGCGCTCTCCGTTGGTCCCAATATTGTCACATAAGGATTTATAGCTGCCTGTAAGAAGGTGTTTGCCGTTCCACAGAAAAAGGAAGCTGCCAGAAACAAAGGAAAACTCTTTGCATCTGCCGAGAAGATAAACACTCCAAAAGCTACAGCAAACATTCCGAACGCAATAGCCATCGTACGCTTATATCCTATCTTGCTGATTAATATTCCCGCAGGATAGCCAAAGATGAGGAAAGGCAAGAATGTTGCACCAATGAGCATATATGCTTCCATTGAAGAAACACTTAATGACACCTTCAATACTGGAACCAACAATGAATTTATACCCAATGCAAATCCACAAGTAAAAAACATAAGCCCTAAGAATGCCATAGGGACAAGGAAACTCTTTTGTTCTTTCATAAGTCTACTATGCAACACTATTAATGAATACTTCACTTAAATAATATGGGACAACATGACATCTTCTCTTGTTGATTAGAGTAATGTTATGTCCACGAACAAGACATTTCGTACAATGTTTACAGTACGACAATGTTTTATTATTAAGAATTGAGATGTCAGGGGAAGAGATAGAACTCTAATTATAAAAGTCAGATTTCCACACTTCTTGAAGCGATATAAAAAGATTTTCGAGGAGTATATAACTCCCTAAAAACTATCATCATCACCTGACATACTCCATCATATTAAACTGTTGGAAGGCCCAACAAATATTATCCTGCATCTGTCATTTCAAGAAAAAACCTAACCCAAGTGTTGCAATAAAAGTCACATTAAATCTTGATTGACGATGCAAAGGTATAAAAAAAACGCGAAAAACTATCACAACTTGATAGTTTTTCGCGTTTAATCTCTTTGTTTGAGGATTATAAAGCTATTATTTCGTACGCCTGAGTATCTCATCACGGCATTCTTCCATCAGCCATTTCGGAGTACTCGTAGCACCACAGATACCTACTGTTTCAACCCCATCAAACCAACTCATGTCGATTTCATCCGCACTCTCAACTTGATGGGAGTTTGGGTTCACACTCAGACATTCGTGAAAGAGGACCTTACCATTTGAACTCTTACGGCCTGCCACAAAGAGAATCAAGTCGTGACGAGCAGCAAAGGTTGAAATGTTTGGCATACGATTAGCAACCTGTCGGCAGATTGTGTCAAAGCTTTGGAACTTTGCTTTTGGTGATATATGGCTTTGAATGTATTCTATAATCTTATGAAACTCATCCAAACTCTTTGTCGTCTGTGAGTAGAGATAGATGTCATTATTAAAGTCTAACGCTTTAACATCTTCAAACTTCTCTATCACAATCGCCTGACTATGCGTCTGACCTACGAGTCCAAGAACCTCGGCATGACCATTCTTTCCAAAGATAACAATGGAAGAAGTAGAACTGAGTTCTTGCCCCTCACCCACTGCAGGAGGAAGAGAAACAGAGGAAGTAGAGGTTTCTGCCGCTTCATTCGCTACTGGCTTAAGGTTTGAAGGTTCATCAACAACAGCCCCACCCTTTGACGATATCATATAAGAAGGTTGACGACCTTTCTCATACTGTGTCTTAATACGACGCTGAAGGGCAAGAACCACAGGACAAGTAGCATCGATAATCTCAATGTTATTACGTCTTGCAAGTTCGTAAGTCTCAGGTGGTTCGCCATGTGCACGCAGCAAAACCTTCACGTTATGAAGTTCGCGCATCTGCTCATGATTAATCGTGATAAGTCCTTTCTTTGTAAGACGTTCCACCTCCATACTGTTATGTACAATATCACCTAAGCAATAGAGCTTTGTACCCTTTGCCAATTCTTCTTCGGCTTTCTTAATGGCAGTGGTCACACCGAAGCAAAAACCACTACCGTTATCTATCTCTATTTGAAGCATTTCTTTTTAAGGAATTAAGGAGTTGAGAAGTTAGGGGGGGTAAGATAACATCCCCTACTCCACAACTCTATCATATAACTTGTTTACTCGTTTACTTGTAGACTTGTTCACTTGTCTACTCATCTACTTGAAAATGAATAGAGTTAAAAACAACACTTTGAATCGACAACTCTATCAAATAACTCGTTTACTTGTCAACTCGTCTTCTCGTCTACTCGTTTACTCGTATAACCTCCGCGCCAGTACGTCCACTATATTCTGGAGCGTATGCACATTGCGCAGTGCAGGTTCCTGTCTGATAAACACCTGCTCGGTCAATATAATATTCTGTCTCAACGACATGCTTACCCTTTGCCATCTGGTCAAAGTAGTAATTAGTGGTGTAATCCTTTGGAGCAATGTAGTATCCCCAACGATAACCACTCAACTGACTGACAGGCTCAAGGCAGGCAGCACGCTTGTCAACAACCTGCACAAAGTCGTAATCACGGTCGGCAATGATCGTCAAACGGATACGCACCTTGTCACCAACTTTAAGGTTCTTTCCTCTCTTCAACAGCACACTATCAACCATTACCTCACGCTTAATCTTCAAGCCAGATGAAGCATCAGAGATATCTGTTGACGATTGGAAGAACTGTGCATAGACAGCACCCCAACTTGTGCCAGTGCTTGTCTTGCTAATAACCAAATCATGATTTTCAGACGATTGGAAATCAACTGGCTGTGTAGCCTTCACATAGCCCAATCCAGCCGTAGGCTGTGTTATCTGCAATGGTTTGTTATCAAGCATCAACGTAGCATGCTCTCCATTCTGCATCAACCAATTGCCATTGTTCATAAAAGCCCAAATAGCATTCACTGAGTTCAATGGTGTATCCCAAGCCTGCGTACGCTTCTCCTGCAAGAGCCAACGCTGCATCTCAACAAGCGTCTTACCATCAGTAGGAGTAATCGTCTTTATCGCCTCGATAGCAGCCACCTCTGTTGGAATCTTATAATCACGCCAGCTGTAATAAGCGTTTTTAGAATCGAAGTAACGTCCCTTCTCCTCCGTATAAACCGTATATTCCTTGATACTCTGCAGGTATTCACGCGCCTTTTCAACCTTACCATACTGCTGAAGGATTACTGCAGTATTCGCTTTACCGTAGATAGTCAAATCCGTAGGTTTCTTGGTCAGGCGGTCGATGAGGTACTTTATGTCATTTGTAGCTCGGTCATGATAGAACAAAGCATTGGTGTAAAGATAATCACAGAGTGCGTCAGAAGGGAACAATGTTGTATTATACCTCTTCTCATCACGCTTCATCTCAGCCACACACTTAGCTACCTTCTTATCCATAAAGCGGAAAGAAGCGTTAATCATCTTTGTAACCTCTGGGTTAGGACTTGTAAGGTTTTGCAAACGAGCGAGTGTCTTCGTCACCGCAACAGTCATATAAAGACTTCCCTTCATTCCTTGCCACCAAGAGAACGAACCATCAGAGTTTTGCAGTTTCTTTAGACTTGAGAATGTTGATGTCAATTTGTTCTGCATCTGATTCTCATCGAAGAAGCGCACGAGTTGCTGTTTCTGTTCGCTTTCATTCTTAGCATCCATTAGCCAAGGAGTCTCATCAAGTGTCAAGGTTTTGAGTTCTTTATTCTTCTCCAAAGCCGACATCATAGACGTTTCTTTACCTGTTTCCTTCTTCCACTGTTCAATAGTCTGCTTAATCGATGGGGAAGTATTCATTATCTGCTTACCCAAACTATTTGCGTAATAAGCCGAAACAAGACTGATTGCATTCTTTTCATTTGCATCTGCCACATAAGGCAATGCTTGAATCATCAGCCAATTAGGGTTATTGGTGTACTCTACTGTCAGCTTCTGATCCGTACTCTTCTTTGGGAAGAGCTTACCAACATTAATCGTCTTCACCCCTGCATCATTCTGTGTGAATGGGTAGGTGTTTGTTACATACTCCTTATTCTGAAGTACTGAGAGGTAATGTTGCTCACCATCAGAGAAACCATCGCCCTCAACTGTGAAGCGAACAACGAGTAAGGATTGGTCAGCTGTAAGTTTATTGGCATTCTTCGCCAGCAATGAAGCTAAGCTATAAGTTGCTGAACCACTCCCCTGTGCCTTCAAAACAACAGCTTTACTATCCGTAAAGAGCACCTTCTCAGTTGCTGGGTCAAGGATTTCAACCTTTGCTTTTGCATTAATATCTTTCTCAGACTGATTGAACAAACGAGCAGAAACCATAGCCTCGTCACCCATACGTACAAAACGAGGCATATTAGGCTGCACCATCAAGGTCTTCTGAGCAACGATATCATCAGAAAGGAAGCCATTGTTCATATCCTCATCGTGTGCCAATCCCATGAAACGCCAAGTAGTAAGGCTCTCTGGAAGCGTAAACTTAATACTTACATTACCCTTTCCATCCGTCTGCAACTGTGGATAGAAGAAGGCAGTCTCATTGAGATTCTCACGCATTGAAGGCTTTATATTCTTCGGTTCGTCCTTCTCTGGTTTTATCTCCTCATCTTTCTTGACAACAGGAGCAGTAAATTTCGCTTTCGTTTCCTTAGTAGGTCCAAATCCAACCTTAACGACCTCATTCATAGAAGACTCCTTTGCTAAAACCATTGACTTAACGGCACGTGTCATGCTTACCATTCGGTCTTCTCTTGTTGAATAAACATAAGCATCTGGCGTATCATAATCTTCTAAGAAGCGACTATCAAATCTCGAGAAAGACAACAGCTCTACATCAAAAGGTTTGATATTAGCTTCCCATGAAAGACCCAAACCTGAATAGTCAGGACTCTCCCAATTAACAGATGTATAGTTAAGCGAGAAGAAGTTGCCTAAGTTCCATGAATTAGACAAGAACTGATCAAGACTCTTGTCATAAAGTGTTGCCATCAGTTGAGCATTGGCAGCCTTACCATCAGGACGATTAATAGTTACTGTCCATTCCTCCTGCTGACCAGGGATAAGTTTATTACGGAAGGTCTTCCATTTCACAATTAAGCTCTTATCTGGTAACGGACGCATAATCCTTTCTGAATGAGAATACATTATGCCATTCTTTACCCAAGCATAATTAAGAAATATCTCATCACCATACTCTTCCTTATAGACAAACTTGCGTGTCTGTATACTATTGCTTTGATTGAAAGAACCTGTTTCAATCACTTTATTACCTGAGAAGATAGAATAAACAACATACTGATTCTCATCACTTGAACCCACCTGCATATAGATAGGACCACCATCGCGAGGGAATTGGTTTCCACTCAGATAGAACCAGTCATGTGTCTCAATAACAGGACGCTTATCATCAAAAGAGAAGACGACAAAGTCCTCATCTATCGTATCTGTTCCGCAAATAGCATGTAGGCGATAAGCACCAGAATTCAAACCCATTATAGCAACATTCTCATTTGCCTTTGCGGTCTTGTAATCGCTATAAACATAATTATTCTTATCCTTCTGCTGTGGTACAATAACATACTTCACAGTTCCATCAACAGGAGATCCTGCAGCATTCAGATAATTAAACTTAATCGTTTTAAGACTGTCACGCAGGTTCTTCTCAGCAATATTACAAGAAAGACTTGCCTCCTTTGTTCCTAATGGCAATGAAGCAAAACCCTCATGTGTCTCACCTGCGGCATCAGTCACCGAAGCCTCAACTCTAAAGTTATAGAAAAGTGAACGATAACCCTTACCAGACTTCAGTTCCTTCTTGGCTTTGTCAGATAACACAAAAGGCACAGTAACAACAAACTCTCCCTTGTCGTCTGTGACAACATCTTGCTCGTTCACTTCCTCACTGTCTTCATAGAAGCGACTCCAATAGCTTATATTACGTGTAACGACATAATGCACCTTTGCACCTTGTACTGGTACACCAGCAAAACTCTTGGCACGACCAATCAACTTGATAGAATCACCGACAGCATACTTCTCCTTATACTCATCAAAGTTTACATCAAACGTTGGACGCTTATACTCATCTACTTGGAAACGCTTAGATCCTTTTGTTCCAAAATCAGCATAAATAGAGAAACTACCAGTCAGTCCACTTGTTGGAAGATTAAAGTCTGCTGCAGCAGTACCGAAACGGTCGGTGGTTACTGACTTACGTCCTATCTCCTTATAATTGGCATCTTTCAGAACCATATCGAAGGTTTGTCCGCCTGCAGCCTTAGTCTTATAGTCTTGCTTGGTGTTCTGATAAGCAATGACAGATGCGTGCACCGTCTGCCCAGGACGATAGATAGCTCTATCCGTGAAGACCTGAGTTACCATCTTGTCATAGTTCACCTTGTCGTAATCATACGACCCCTCCAGTTGAGTTTCTTCAAAGGCTTTATCCTTATTCGTAAAGACATAGATGTCAGGGGTAGTTCTTTCCGAGTCAAAGATGACCTCTCCATTCTTGTTCGTAACCAGTTTCTTAACGATAGAAGGCTTATCATTATAATAATTTGGATAGGTAGCCTGAACCGTTGCATTTGCTACTGGTTGACCATCCTCAACATTGACAACAACATACCGTGCTTTCTTCTTTGGCTGTAGTTCGCTCATGACATAGAGGTCACTAACATAGTAGAAAGCATATTCTGGTGTAAAATTCTTTTTAGGCGTTTCTACCTTAATAAGGTAAACACCTAAAGGTAATGTAGGCATTAAGAAAGAGTCTTTCACCTCTTCATAATCCTTATGACCAGTGAACGTACGGTTTATCGTCTGCGTTGTTGCAGGCAACAGACTTGCCTTCAACTTAGCCATGTCGTCTTTATCTACAAAACTGATAGAATGATTTCCTGATAGTTTCGTACGCGTAACCGTTACAACTACATCTGACACATTGCGCGTATTCAACTTAACCCAGTTATTCTTCTCCGACGAACTAACATTACGCTTATCGAAACTCACTTCAAACATCGGTCTTGTCAGTTCTGCACGAGCATTACGTAATAATACAATTCTATTCCATGATGCCCAACGGACAAGTGCGTTATCAATATATGCTATCTTCTCCTCAACCGGAGTATCTTCTCCCATACAAGCATAACGCTTCAACGCAACTTCCCCACATATCGGTAAGTCGCTATACACTTGCATGAGTGAGTCGAGCTTTGGAATACTCTCTTTCTCCTCCTTTATTCCCATCAATGCCGTGTAGCAAGCTGCCTCACGGTTTCCAACGCTTTTATAATAGCTATGTAGTTTGTCGTAGTTACCCACTTGCATACCAATAACATGCAACAGGTCACCCTTGAAGATATTATCGTTCTTACCTATCTCTATTAAAGGCTTAAAGTCGGCTGCTTTCTGACTTGCCAACAGAGAAGGGTTAGCAAGTGCCTTCTTAAAGTAGTCGTCAGCATTTCCACTTTCTTCATTCCGTCCTATCACACCCAAGACACAGTTGTAGACAGCCGACAAGACTTCATCCTTCCCTTCTACCATCTTTGCCTTTGCCTTCAATCGCTTTAACTCTACCTCAGCAGAGTCGGGTGCAATCTCTGTCTGTAACCTTGATGCTAACAGACTTGCAGCCAATATTTGCCCATAGGCTTTCTCTTTCTGTGCTTTCTGTTCAATCTTCTTTAACAAGCTGATTTGTGTCTTTGGTAAGTCCTTTTGCTCAGCTTGATTTACTTGTTGCCATAAGGCGTCAAAGCTCTGTGCTGTTACTGTAATTGGCAACAACAGAAATATAATTGATAAAATGACAAGTGGTTTCTTCATACTCTCTTTCTTTTATTAATTGCAAAGATAATGCTTTTCAAGGAAAAAACGAAAGATGAGCTATGTATATTGTATAAGATGAATACTACTACCGCACAATATAATTAAACTTATCAAAGTTTGTAAAGCCCATCTTTTCTAACTGTTGCTGGCTTCGCTGGCGGTCTTCATCTGTATTATATTCAGGTATCAAGGGTAGACGGATGATTACCTTATCAGCATATCCATTCGCTGCTAACCATTGAAGATTACTAACTACCTGCTTATTCTCTTTACATCCATATGCTTTGTAGATATCAGGGTTCATATCCTTAATATCTACATACCACATCTGCACCAACGAGGCAATAGCTTTGACATTCTTAAGCGGTACGTTGAGCGATGTCTCTATTGTCAACTTCCATTCGGGATTCATTATCTCGGCAAAGGCTTTAATGAAGTCTGAACGTAAAAGGGGTTCACCACCGCCAAAGCAGATACCGCCACCCGTTGCCACAAAGTAAAGGTCGTCTATCTCCACTTCACTATACAACTCACCGGGCGTCAGCCTGCACCAAACACCATCAGCCTGCAAGCACTGAGCATTTAAGCAGTACTCGCAATGAAGCGGACAACCATGAAAGCCTACCAATGTTGTTACGCCTTCGCCATCCGTGGTGAGCCTGTGCCGATTAATGGCAATAAACGGTGCTGTTATTTCTGATTGCATTTCTCTTTATGTGATTGAGGAGCAGTGCTGTCGGCTAATTCTTTCTCTAAATAGGCTCTATCTATCTCTCCTACTACATCAAGAGAAGGTTCTAAACGGACAACCATATCATCAGGATTACGAATAGACTTCACTGCGATCACCTTATCCTCAAATCCATAAGATGAAAACACGAGGGTATCATTACGATTAACCTGCAATACAAATCTTCCATCTTCGCCCAAAGACAGTCTCTTCTTACCTCCTAATAGCATAACATTAACTTCCGGAGCAGCCTTACCAGTAGAAGAGTCGAGCACTCGTCCAATAATAACAATAGCATTCTTCAAATCTGCAGTGAGTGCTTTTGGTATCACTACTTTACCCATAACTGGCGTATCAGTAGAATCCTGAGCTTTATTCTCAACGTTGCAAGCTTTGGGAGTGTTCTTACATGATGTAAGCGGAACCGTAGCAACACAAAGACCTGCTGCCAATCCTGCCACTTTCATTCCCCATCCCTTGCGTTTCCGTTCTCTTAACTGCGTCTCTAAATAGCGTATCTCCGCCTCACAAGCAGGGCAAGTGCCTGCACAATCCCCTTCGTAATGACACTCCTTAGGTTGATAGCTGATACCATTCGCATCCGCTATCTGCTGCCGAATATCCTTCAATAGCTTACAAGTACTCTTTCCTTTTGTCATAACATTTATATTTACTTACACTTCTTTTTATTCTTCTCCTTATGTGACTTCGGTTTATAAGTCCTATGACCATACACGTCATCGTAGTTCAAAACGGTTACAACCCCTCCTACTATGCACGATAAACCCGATAATTCAGAGACTTCCAGTACAATAACATTATTATCAGAATGCAAAAGCGAACTTACATGAACCTTTTGCTTCTTATAACCGATATATGAAATAACCAACGAAGTATCTGATGGTAACTTCAAAGCAAACTGTCCATCTACATTTGTTGCAACGCCCTTGTTTGTTCCGTCTATAACAACAGAAGCACCTATCACAGGTTCTTTATCTTCTGCGTCTATGACCATTCCACGTACAACCACAGGTGATGCACATCCATCAGAAAGGTCTACTACCTTTATAGGGGCTTTCTTGGTAGTTTGTACAGGAGGGTTAGCCGTACTATCAGACTTAACACCTTGCGCAGCAGCTGTCATCGGCATTACCGTAGCGCAGATACCAGCAGCAATACCAGCCACCTTCATACCGAAGCCATTACCCTTACGTGCCTTTAACTCACGTTCAAGGTAGCGTATCTCCTCCTCACAAGCAGGGCAAGTACCCGCACAATTCCCCTTGTGATGACACTCTTTAGGTTGATAGCTGATACCATTGGCATCCGCTATCTGCTGCCGAATATCCTTTAGCAACTTACAAGTACTCTTCCCTTTTGCCATAATACTAATCTTTACTTACACTTCTTTTTATTCTTCTCCTTATGCGATTTCGGTTTATAAGTCCTATGACCATATACGTCATCTTTACTGGTAGGTAGTGTAGCTATTGCTACAATGCCATCTAACATTGGCTCTCTACTATCCTCAAGCACTATAACATTATTATCAGAATGCAAAAGAGAGCTTACATGAACCTTCTTTGTCTTGTATCCGATATATGAAATAACCAACGAAGTGTCTGGTGGTACTTTCAAAGCAAACTGTCCATCCACGTTTGTTGCAACGCCCTTGTTTGTTCCGTCTATTACAACAGAAGCACCTATTACAGGTTCTTTATCATCACTACCAATGACCATTCCGCGTACAACCACAGGTGATGCACAACTATCAGAAAGGTGTACTACCTTTACATCACCTTTCTTAGCTGTATGTATAGGACGATTAGCCGTACTATCGGACTTAACACCTTGCGCAGCAGCTGTCATCGGCATTACCGTAGCGCAGATACCTGCAGCAATACCAGCCACCTTCATACCGAAGCCATTACCCTTACGCGCCTTTAACTCACGCTCAAGATAACGTATCTCCTCCTCACAAGCAGGGCAAGTACCTGCACAATCCCCCTTGTGATGACACTCCTTAGGCTGATAGCTGATACCATTCGCATCCGCTATCTGCTGCCGAATATCCTTTAGTAGCTTACAAGTACTCTTTCCTTTTACCATAATCCTTATCCTTACTTACACTTCTTTTTATTCTTCTCCTTATGTGACTTAGGTCCTTTCTTAGGATGATGCTTCGCTGGTGTTCCTTCTATACCCCCAATGGTGAAAATAACATGCTTATAGGTAGTATCCTCCTCAAGATAAATCGTCTTATCCTTTGTCGCTAACAGTTCCTTAACCGTCATAAAAGTCTTATGATAGCCTACAAAGCCAGCTTCTAAGGTGTCGGTTGGCAGAGCTTTCACTGCATACCAGCCATCCTGATTGGTACATGTCCCCAATCCATTTGGATCTATTGAACCTTTCAACATAACAACTGCTCTAAATAATGAATCTTTTGTTTCCTTATCAAGCACCTGCCCACGTAAAAGCACAGCATCAGGATTACCTTTCGTCAGGTCTACCACTTTTACACTATCCTTCTTTACAACTGGAGTTTTCTGTTCAGGATTACTCTTTCTCTCAGGTTGTACCATAGCCATCATTGGCAAAGCTACCACACAGACACAAGCTGCAATACCTGCCACCTTCAGGAATTTACAAATACGTTTTTCATTAGTCATAACTTTATCTCCTATTTATTTCTTATTACACTTCTTTTCCTTATGCGACTTTGGTCCTTTCTTCGCCTTATGCTTCCCGAACATTTTATCGCATCCACCCAAGACTACAATTTCATTCATCATCGCCGAGTCCTCAGTGATATAAATATCATTATTCTTTTTATCTAAGAGTTCTTTAACTGTCACACTCTTTTTATAATAACCAACACCTCTCACCTCCAGTGTATCAGTTGGCAAAGCTTTCACAGCATAGTCGCCCTCAATATCGGTGACATCTCCTTTTTTTGTGTCCTGCGACCCAACAACAGCTCCAATAATAGGCTCCTTTGTCTTTGTATCGAACACCTTCCCACGTAATAGCACAGCATCAGGGTGACCATTGGTCAAGTCTACCGCTCTTATAGAATCATTCTTTATCGTCTTAGCCTGCAAGTCAGAGCTTGTATTACTCTCTGTTTGTACCATAGCAGCCATTGGCAATACTGTCACACAGACACCAGCTGCGATACCTGCCACCTTCAAGCCTAAACCGCTATGCTGTTTATTCTTCAGTTGTTCTTCAAGATAACGGATTTCCTTCTCACAACCGGGACACGTACCTGTACATTCGCCCTTATGATGACACTCCTCAGGATGATAGCTTATTCCGTTCTCATTTGCTATTTTCTGACGGACATCCTTCAAGACTTTGCAAATGGCTCTCCCCTTTTCCATAAATTATTATTTAAGCGTTAGTAAATAAAAGACCTTGCTACAAAAATATAAAAAAAAGAAGATAAACAAAAACAAACTGACATTTTTGTTATTAGATGACGATAAATTTAATCGTTCACTATAAAATACACATGAAAAGTATTAGCTTATCAACAGATGACAAACTATTTACACCGCTTACTTAAAAACACACCTTGTATGTCTACTATTTGTATCTTGCCTCAAATAAGATGATACTTATAAAGTTCCCCAGCCCTGTTCAAGCCTCGTGCGAAGGCTCCGCACATGTGGTGCAAAGGCTTAGCACCATTTGTGCTGAGGGCATATTACCTTATAATATATCACTGATATACGAGCAATTTATCTTCCAACGACTGATTAGAGATTAAACTCTGATAACTTGGTGATACAATTATCCCCTCTGCAAAACCTTTCATATGGTCGATGCCATTGGTTCTGAGAGGGGATAGTATATTTCTTTTAATTTCGTCAAGCAATGTTCTTTAACTCTCCACAACAGTAAATTTGGAGAAGTCTGTCATACGAAGTAGTTCCTCATAAGAAGTCTTAGGGTTCTTCTTCATATAGTTGTCTACAGCCTCCTCATACCGACTGTGATAGGTTCGCTTTGTCATTATCTGATTGACAATCCATTGTATCTTTCCAATCTGCAAGTCACGCTCCACTTGCGGACGCGATTCAAAATGCTGTAAAGGGTAGATACTCATCAAATAGAATGTCATACAATCTGGAAGGATGTATTCACGTGACATCTGTTTACGCTGTGTTGGCGAATAAAACTTCGCATACAAAGGATAATTAGGACCGAGATACTTGTCAAGCGAGATACCGATAGTACCATTACCCACGACAACACTCTGGTCTAAAGCTGATATCTGTGCATAGACTCTTGGAATTGTAATGTTCGGCAAAGCCTGTTTCAGTCGTCTGAAAGCTCCACTAAACTGATGATCAAGGTCTTCTGTATTGGCAAACTCCGACTCTACATCTGCTATAACAGACTGTAAGGTCGTGTCTTGATAGAACTTCAAGAACTTTGTATTGATGTCTGGATCGGTTATCTCACCAATCTTTACGACATCCTCTATCAGTGTACGGGTCTCTATCGGATACTCTGTATTCATCTGCTGGAGCGCAGAGAAATCACCTGTTGTCAAGTAACGATATTCCAAACGGTCATAGCGATCTATCTCTAATAACAGTGAATTTTCATTCACGTCATCAGATGAAAGTTTGAACTGACAGCCTACACAGGTGAACAGAACAACTAATAATATGCAATAGAGATATCTCACTGGTTACTTTCTGGTTACTTTTTACAATATTTGAGTATTGATTGCAAAATTACTAAAATATATTTTAAAACGCAAGTGTTCTGCTAAAAATATTAAAATAACATGCAACTATATCCCATTTTCATTCAGATAAGGAGCTAAACACCTTACGACCCTTCACGTAGTATTGCCAAAGAAGGGCATATTTCTTACGCCCATCATTCGTACAAGAAGGGAGGTTTTCTCGATGTTTCACCACTCCATCAAGACGAATAGGTAATCTCTCAAACTCATGTCGCCACTTTTTAAAAGCCCTGCGAGCTGAGAAAATAGCCTTAAATTCACCCCAATTATGATTCAGAATCAGCGTTTGAAATGCAGCTAAATAGTCTAAAAACCATCTTACGCGCATGACATGTTTCAATTCATCTTCTGGTAAGTTCTTCCATAACATGGTCAAGTTATTACGGAAGTTCAGGAAGGTTTTACGTGGATTTGACTTAGGTAATGTGCCGCCTCCAACGTGATAAACATAGCTTTCAGGGAAACAGAAGATGCGCTTACCCATCTGATGCAGACGCCAACAGAGGTCGATTTCTTCATTATGAGCAAAGAATCTGCCGTCCAATCCACCTGCTGCCCAATAGTCTTTGGCACGTATCATCAAGCAAGCTCCTGTTGCCCAAAGTACCTCTTCACTATTATCATACTGCCCATTATCATCCTCTACCGTGTCAAAGATACGTCCACGGCAGAACGGATAGCCATAACGATCGATGAAACCTCCCGATGCACCAGCATACTCAAAAGCGTCAGGATTAGCAACAGAGAGCAATTTTGGCTGACAAGCTGCTATGTCCTCATGGGCGTCCATCTCCTCGATGAGGGGCGTAAGCCAGTGGTGTGTGACCTCAACATCACTGTTTAACAACACGTAATATTCGCTGTCTACCTGCTTTAGCGCACGATTATAGCCTTCCGCAAAGCCATAGTTCTCAGCTAATTCTATCACGCGAACACGTGGATAAGTTGTTTTCAACCATGCGACAGAGTCATCTGTTGAAGCATTGTCGGCTATGATTACCTCTGCTTCATCTCGTGAGAATTTCAGCACGGAAGGGAGATATTGCTCCATCATGCTTCGTCCATTCCAGTTCAATATGACTATCGCTACTTTCATAAGAGTTCTGCCTTTAATGAACTTTGATCGAAATTAAACTCTCCCAATCGTACTCGGAGAATCTGGTTGTCATATTCTTCCTTTGCCTGATCAGGCGACAGTTCCACACGAATATAGTTATCTGTAAAGCCGTGCATAGCCTTTCCGCGTGCCGCTTTCTCAAAGAGGACGTCTGCTTCTTGCCCTATATGCGCTGCATAGAAGGCACGTGTCTTCTCATCAGAGAGTTTCAAAAGCTTATGCGCACGGTGCTTCTTTTCACGGTCATCTACCACATAAGGGATTGACAATGCCGCTGTTCCTGGACGTTCCGAATAAGGGAAGACATGGAGTTGGGTGACTGGAAGAGAGTCGAGGAAGTTATAACAATCCTCAAAATACTCTGGACGCTCACCACGAGAACCTACCATCACGTCCACTCCGATAAATGCATCGGGCATCTTTTCCTTAATAAGTTTTATCTTACGAGCAAAGAGTGCCGTGTCATAACGACGGTGCATCAACTCCAACACCTCGTCAGAACCACTCTGAAGTGGGATGTGGAAATGTGGCATAAACGCTCGTGACTCTGCACAATACGCTATCAACTCATCATCGATCAAGTCGGGTTCCAACGAACTAATACGGAATCGCTGTATGCCCTCTACCTTATCTAATGCCTTAACGAGGTCTAAGAAACTCTCACCTGTGGTCTTACCGAAGTCACCTATATTAACTCCCGTCAACACAATCTCCTTTCCACCCTCTCTTGCAGCCTCTTCTGCCTGCGCAACAAGTGACTGAATAGTCGGGTTACGTGAGAATCCACGAGCAAAAGGAATCGTACAATAAGTACAGAAGTAATTACATCCGTCTTGCACCTTTAGGAAGTAGCGTGTACGATTACCACGTGAGCAACTTGCTTGGAAACTTTTAATATCCTTCGTCTTTACAGAGTGATACTCTCCCTCTGACGTCTCTTCTTTAGCCGTATCGACCTTATTCCAAGCATCACTAAGATACTGTACGAGGTCGGCTTTCTCATTACTACCCAACACAAGGTCAACACCTTCTATCTTCGCTACCGTTGCACTCTCAAGCTGAGCATAGCAACCTGTCACGATTACGAAAGCACCTGGGTTCTGGCGAACCATACGATGGATGATCTGACGGCACTTATGGTCAGCAACCTCAGTAACCGAACAGGTGTTAATCAGACATATGTCTGCCTGCTCAGTCTTCTTCGCTTCACGCACGCCCATATTATATAAGGTACGCGCGAAGGTACTTG
>ERZ772779.201-NODE-201-length-29078-cov-21.220859_pt1 | contig 29078 bp, 21 predicted proteins | sample MGYA00511360_ERZ772779 | MGnify/ENA primary metagenome ERZ772779 (study PRJEB29015, sample SAMEA2738112) | human oral metagenome | biome: human oral; feature: human-associated habitat; material: saliva | place: China | collected 2231 ...
AGGAAAATTTTCAAGATAAGCCGGAATAGCGGGTAGCAAAGCCCTTTTGAAACGTTTTGTTAGCGGAAAGGACGGGAGCCGGGGAACGCCGGAGTTTTTCAGAGCAAGATTCTACCGAGGTGCCAAAATTCGCTCTCCGCTTATTTTTGCCCCTGCGGGAATCTTGTTGGGGAGTGCCTTCCCCAAACCCTGCTATGCGCCCTGTCGGGCGAGAAAGGAGGTCACAGACCATGCGAAAGAAATACAATACGCCCCACCGCCGTCATGTGGTAAAGACCCGCATGACCGATGAAGAATACGCCGACTTCACCGGGCGGCTGGCGGCTTATGAAATCAGCCAGTCCGAGTTTATCCGGCAAGCCATACGGAAAGCGACCATACGCCCCATTGTCACCGTTTCCCCGGTCAATGACGGGCTGCTTGCCGCCCTCTACAAGCTCACGGCAGAGTACGGGAAAATCGGCGGCAACTTAAACCAGATTGCCCGGAGCCTGAACGAATACGGAAGCCCCTACCGGGGGCTGGAAAAGGAAGTGCGGGGAGCCGCCGCCGACCTTGCCGCCTTGAAGTTTGAAGTCTTGCAGAAAGTAGGTGAAGCCGTTGGCGATACTCAAACATATCAGCTCTAAAAATGCCAACTACGGGGACGCTGAAAAATACCTCACATTCGAGCATGACGAGTTTACCATGAAGCCCACCCTTGACGCAGACGGGCGGCTCATACCGAGGGTAGACTACCGCATATCCTCTCTGAATTGTGGCGGGGAGGATTTTGCCGTTGCCTGTATGCGCTCCAATCTCCGCTACGGCAAGAACCAGAAACGGGAGGACGTAAAGAGCCACCACTACATCATCAGCTTTGACCCACGGGACGGCCCGGACAACGGCTTGACCGTTGATCGGGCGCAGGAGCTGGGCGAGAAGTTCTGCGCCGAGCATTTCCCCGGACACCAGGCCCTTGTCTGCACCCACCCGGACGGACACAGCCACACCGAAAATATCCATGTGCATATCGTCATTAACAGTCTGCGGATTGCGGAGGTTCCCATGCTGCCCCACATGGACAGGCCAGCGGACAGGAAAGCAGGCTGCAAGCACCGCTGTACGGACGCAGCTATGAACTATCTGAAAGCCGAAGTCATGGAGATGTGCCACAGCGAGGGGCTTTACCAGATAGACCTTTTGAACGGCAGCAAAGAACGCATTACCGAGCGTGAGTATTGGGCGCAGAAGAAAGGACAGGCTGCCCTTGACAGAGCCAACGCCCCTATTGCTGCGGACGGTATCGCGCCCCGGCAGACCAAGTTTGAAACGGATAAGGCGAAGCTGCGCCGGACTATCCGGGAAGCCCTTGCCGCTGCTTCCGGCTTTGATGAGTTTGCCGCCCTGCTTCTCCGGCATGGTGTGACCGTCAAGGAGAGCCGGGGGCGGCTAAGTTACCTCACGCCGGACAGGACGAAGCCAATTACCGCCCGGAAGCTGGGGGACGATTTTGACCGGGCTGCTGTCCTCTCCGTTTTGGAGCAGAACGCCGCCAGAGCCGCCGAAAAACCCGCAGCCATAGCGGAATACCCCGGCAGTATCAAAGACCGCTTACGGACGAAAAAAGAAGCGAAAAACGCCCCGAACAATGACGCTGTACAGCGCATGGTAGACATAGCCGCCAAGCGAGCCGAGGGGAAAGGACGGGGCTATGAGAAGTGGGCGACCATGCACAACCTCAAACAGATGTCGGCTACCCTCATGCTCTACCAGCAGTATGGCTTTTCTTCCCCGGACGAGCTGGACGCTGCCATTTCCGCAGCCAACACCGCCACGCAGGAGAGCCTTGCCGGACTGAAAGGGCTGGAAGCCGCTATCCGGGAGAAAAAGGAATTGCAGCGCAACCTTTTGGGCTATATCGGCACGAAGCCCGCCCGTGACGGTCTGAAAGCGCAGAAATCGGAGAAAGCCCGGAGAGCCTACCGGGAACAGCACGAAAGCGATTTTATCATAGCGGACACAGCCGCCCGTTATTTCCGGGAGCATGGAATAACCAAGCTGCCAGCCAGCAAAGCCCTGCAAAGGGAGATTGAGCAGCTTACCGTCCAGAAGAACGCCGGATATAACGACTACCGGGAGAAACGCCAGCGGGCGCAGGAGCTTCAGACAGTCAGACGCAATATCGACCAGATTTTAAGGGGCGCACCGAGCCAGCAGAAAAAGCGTGAACAGGAGCGTTAAAGACCGCCCCGAAATGATACCGAAACCCTACAAAAATACAGGTATGATATGAACCCTTACCGCAATACTCCCCGACTTCCAAACGGGGCTTACAGGGCAGAAAAAGCCCGAAAATGATACCGAGAACATACAGAAAATGCCCCCTATCCCGCTACACCGATAGGAACGGCAGAAAGGAGCTTACCATTGCCGAGAATGAGCAAGAAGCGGCGGCTGGAATGGTCTTTCTTCCTCAACCACCGCAACCGTATCACTTACAACGACCTATGCCGGGGCTGCACCCGTGACTGCAAACAGAGCTTCCGGGCGGTTATCATACTATGCCCTCGCTATTATTCCAAACGCTGGAAAAAGGAGGACGCAGCCTATGGCAGATAACCGCAAATATTACTACCTCAAGCTGAAAGAGAGCTATTTTGACGATGATGCAATCGTTCTGCTGGAAAGTATGCAGGACGGCGTTATCTATTCCAACATTCTCTTGAAGCTGTACTTGAAATCGCTGAAAAACGGCGGGAAATTGCAGCTTGACGAGAATATCCCCTACACCGCCCAGATGATTGCGACCATTACCCGCCAGCAGGTAGGTACCGTAGAGAGAGCTTTGAAAATCTTTATGAAGCTGGGGCTTGTGGAGCCTTTGCCAAGCGGCGCACTCTACATGAGCAACATTGAGCTTTTAATCGGCCAGTCCTCTACCGAGGGGGAGCGCAAGCGCAGGGCGCGGCTGGCTTTGCAGGAACAAAAAGCCCTGCCGCAGACAGGGGCGGACAAATGTCCACCATATCGAGCGGACATTTGTCCACCAGAGATAGAGATAGAGAAAGAGATAGATATAGAAATAGAAAAAGAGAGAGAGTTAGAAACGGGACACCCCGCCCCCGCCGCCTATGGCAGATACCACAATGTCATTCTTTCCGATACGGAGCTTGACGGGCTGAAAACAGAGCTTCCCGGCAAGTGGGAGTATTACATTGACCGCCTATCCTGCCATATCGCTTCCAGCGGGAGGAAATACAAGAGCCATGCAGCCACGATTTTCAAGTGGGCGCAGGAGGACGCAGCCAAGAAAGCCCCGAAAAAGGGCATACCCGATTATACCTGTAAGGAGGGCGAGAGCTTATGACGAATGGATTTGATGAAATGATTTTGAATATGACCGACACCACGCCGGAGCCGGAGGACTACACCGGCGAGGACGGGCTTTTATACTGCGGGAAGTGCCACAAGCCCAAAGAGGGCTATTTCCCCAAAGAAACCGCCGCATGGCTGGGGCGTGACCGCCACCCGGCAGAATGTGACTGCCAGCGGGCAGAGCGTGAGGAACGGGAAGCCGCAGAGAAACAGCGCAGTCACCTTGAAACTGTCGAGCGGTTGAAGCGGCGGGGCTTTACAGACCCGGCTATGCAGGGCTGGACGTTTGAGAACGACAACGGCAAGTGCCCGCAAATGGAACACGCCCATTTCTATGTGGAGAACTGGGAAACCATGAAAGAGCGCAACATTGGCTATCTGCTATGGGGCGGCGTTGGCACAGGCAAGAGCTATTTTGCGGGCTGTATCGCAAATGCCCTTATGGAGCGTGAAATCCCCGTGTGCATGACAAACTTTGCATTGATATTGGGTGACCTTGCCGCCAGCTTTGAGGGCAGGAATGAATATATCTCCCGACTTTGCAGCTTCCCGCTGCTTATCCTTGACGATTTTGGAATGGAACGGGGAACGGAATACGGCTTAGAGCAGGTCTACAACGTGATTGACAGCCGTTACCGCAGCGGCAGGCCGCTGATCGTCACGACTAATCTCACGCTGGAGGACTTGCAGCACCCGGAGGACACCGCCCACGCCCGCATTTATGACCGTCTGATTGAAATGTGTTCTCCTGTCCGCTTTACCGGGAGCAACTTCCGAAAAGCCACGGCGCAGGAGAAAATGGGACAACTGAAAAAGCTGATGAACAGAAAGGAGAGCCGCCTATGACCAACACCCCAAAGAATGACCGCAGCACCCGCCGCCCGGATTGCGTGACGGAAATCCGCATAGGTAATTCTGTCCTTGTCGTTTCCGGCTATTTCAAGCAGGACACCACCGCCACCGCCGCCGATAAAATGCTGAAAGTGCTGGAAGCGGAAGCTGCTACACAAAAATCGGCAATTTGACGGGACGTAAAGAAGCAGAAAGGACTGTACAGCCAGCCCCGGCGTGTGGTATGATAGTCATACGGAATAGTGGGGCTGGCTGTCGGAAATGGAGGACACTATGTTAAGACAGACCACCCGAAACCTTATTACCGCCCTTTATCCGAGATTATCCCACGAGGACGAGCTGCAAGGTGAGAGCAATTCTATTTCAAACCAGAAGCGTATTCTTGAAACCTATGCGAAGCAGAACGGCTTTTCCAATCTGCAATGGTACACAGATGACGGTTATTCTGGGGCGAACTTCCAAAGACCCGGTTTTCAAGCCATGCTTGCGGACATTGAAGCCGGAAAAGTCGGCACCGTTATCGTCAAGGATATGTCACGGTTAGGGCGAAACTATCTGCAAGTGGGAATGTATACGGAAATGATTTTCCCACAGAAAGGCGTCCGCTTTATCGCTATCAATGACGGAGTGGACAGCGCACAGGGCGACAATGATTTTGCCCCTCTGCGGAACATTTTTAACGAATGGCTGGTGAGAGATACGAGCAAGAAAATCAAAGCAGTAAAACGGTCTAAGGGTATGAGCGGGAAGCCCGTCACGAGCAAACCCGTATACGGCTACTTTATGGACGAGGACGAAAATTTTATCATTGACGGGGAAGCCGCCCCTGTTGTGCGGCAGATTTACAGCTTGTGCCTTGCCGGGAACGGGCCGACCAAGATAGCCCGTATGCTCACAGAGCAGGAGATCCCCACGCCGGGAACGCTGGAATACCGTCGGACGGGAAGCACCCGCCGCTACCACCCCGGCTATGAGTGCAAGTGGGCGACCAATACCGTGGTACATATCCTTGAAAACAGGGAGTACACGGGCTGTCTGGTAAACTTCAAGACGGAGAAGCCGTCCTACAAGACCAAGCACAGCGTAGAGAACCCCATTGAGAAACAGGCGATTTTCGAGAACCACCATGAGCCTATCATTGACACCCAGATGTGGGAGCGTGTGCAGGAGTTACGCAAGCAGCGCAAACGCCCGAACCGCTATGATGAAGTGGGCTTATTCTCCGGCATACTCTTTTGTGCCGACTGCGGCAGCGTCCTTTACCAGCAGCGTTACCAGAACGCCACCCGCAAGCAGGATTGTTATATCTGCGGGAGCTACAAGAAGCGTACCCGTGACTGTACGGCGCACTTTATCCGCACCGACCTGTTGACCGCCGGAGTGACCGACAATCTGCGGAAAGTCACCAGCTATGCAGCGAAGCACGAAGCCCGGTTTATGAAGCTGCTGATCGAGCAGAACGAGGACGGGGGCAAGCGCAGGAACGCCGCAAGGAAAAAGGAGCTGGAAGCCGCCGAGAAGCGTATCAGCGAGTTATCCGCTATCTTCAAGCGGCTGTATGAGGACAGCGTGACCGGGCGCATTTCAGACGAGCGTTTCACGGAGCTGTCGGCAGACTATGAAGCCGAGCAGAAAGAACTGAAAGAGAGAGCCGCCGCTATCCGGGCAGAGCTTTCCAAAGCGCAGGAAGCCACGGTAAACGCAGAAAAGTTTATGAATGTTGTCCGCAAGTACACCAGCTTTGAAGAACTTACCCCTACCCTTTTGCGTGAGTTTGTGGAGAAAATCGTTGTGCATGAGTGCAGCTATGACGAGAACGGCACACGCAGACAGGACATTGATATTTATTACTCTTTCGTTGGCAAGGTAGACCTGCCCGAATGACCGCCCGACCTATCCGGCGCAATGCGCAAACGCCGGATAGGAACGGCAAAATTTTTTACACTTCTATTGCTTCTTTATCACACATCAATAAAGAGCAAGGTATTAAGCAGCTTATGGCTGGAGGAGGTATCGTTCTTATCGGACTTAAGCTCATTCCACTACTTGCCAATGTACTCAATTGAGAAGAAAAGGAGAGCTTAGATGTTTGGAATATTCGACAAGATAGAAGAATTCTTTAAGGAGCTTCTACTGGGCGGTATTCAAGCAAACTTAGAGTCCATGTTTCTTGACATCAACGATAAAGTTGGTGCAGTTGCAACAGATGTAGGTAAAACGCCTATGGGGTGGAACGGAGATGTATTTGCCTTTATCAAAAGCATTAACGATTCCGTTATCATTCCAATAGCGGGACTAATCATCACAGCAGTTCTTTGTATCGAGCTTATCAATATGGTAATGCAAAAGAACAATATGCACGATACAGATACTTTTGAATTTTTCAAGTACATCATCAAGATGTGGATTGCTGTATGGTTAGTATCCCATGCCTTTGAGTTTTCAATGGCAGTTTTTGATGTGGCACAGCACATGGTAAATAAGGCGGCAGGGGTGATAAATACCTCTGCCACCGTTTCCGGAGATCAGATAGTGGCAATGATGGATACCCTAAAAGAAAAGGGTCTTGGAGAACTTGTCATGATTCTCTTTGAAACCTCACTCATCAAGGTTGCTATACAGGTAATATCCGTTGTGATTATGCTTGTAGTTTACGGAAGAATGTTTGAGATTTATGTTTATTCATCGGTTTCAGCCATTCCATTTGCCACAATGGGAAACAAGGAGTGGGGACAGATTGGAACAAACTACATCAAAGGACTATTTGCACTTGGACTACAAGGACTCTTTTTAATGGTTTGTCTTGGAATTTACGCAGTTTTAGTTAAGACGATTAAGATAACAGATATACACACAAGTACCATGACGATACTTGGCTATGCGGTTTTGCTGGGGTTAATGATGCTAAAGAGCGGAACACTGGCCAAAAGCGTATTAAATGCACACTAAAAGAAAGGAAAGATAGTATGGATAAAAGAAAAATATTATTGATAGCAGTAGTAATCGGAGCAGGTATTATGGCGATAATTGATAGGTTCAGGCTTCATAATAAGATGGAAGAATTGGAAGAAAAAACAGAGGACATTGGTCGCTGCCATAACGATTTTTACCTAATGCAGCAAAGATATAACAAGAATACAGATGAACAGCTTGCAATTATTCAGGATGAAATCGGATCTGTATATGAACACTTTGAGGAGCTGTCAAAGGACAAAGAAGATGGGAGGTAAGTTATGGCGTATGTACCAATACCCAAGGACTTAAAGAAGGTAAAGACAAAGGTTGCTTTTAACCTAACGAAAAGACAGCTCATAGGCTTCACACTTGCAGGACTGGTTGGAATACCAGTCTATTTATTTATGAGAAAGGTAGTGCCAAATGACATAGCCGTTATATTCCTTATCGTGTCCACGCTTCCTATCTTTTTCATCACACTATTTGAAAAGGACGGACTGACCTTTGAGAAATATTTTAAGCACATCTACCTTCATAAGTTTTATCAACCGCAAAAGAGAGTGAGAAAGGAGGTTTACCTTGAACAAGAAAAGAAAAATTCAGCAAATAAAACTCATGCAAAACGAAAAGGCATTGAGAAGTCAAAAGCGGGACTTAAAGAAAAGTAATTGTAAGTCAAAAAAAGACAAGGGAGGAATCCTTGATCTTATCTTTAAGAAAGAACCGAAAAGATATACGGTAGAAGATACCATTCCCTATCTAAGGCTTTTAAAAAGCGGAATATGCCAGCTTGATGAAAAGCACTTCAGTAAAAGTATAGCCTTTCAGGACATCAACTATCAGCTTGCCTTAGATGAAGATAGGGACTTGATTTTTAATCAGTTTGCAAACTTCCTAAACTCTTTTGATCCAAGTATCAGCATTGAGTTTTCATATATCAATCAGCTCGGACGAAACGAAGAAATGAAGTCGGCAATTCAGATACCGGATAAAAAGGACGGTTTCGACGATATACGCTTTGAATTTAGAGAGATGCTTAAAAGCCAGATTGTAAAGGGAAATAACGGACTTAAAAAATCAAAGTATGTAACCTTTACAGTGGAAGCGGATAATTTAGAACAGGCAACATCAAAACTTGAAAGACTGGAGATAGATATATTATCTAATCTAAAGAGCATGGGTGTGAGAGCAGAAAGCCTAAACGGAGAAGAAAGGCTAAAGATACTTCATGATGTTTTAAATCCAAATAAAACATTTGAATTTTCCTACAAAGACCTAAAGAAAAGGGAAAGTACAAAGACATATATTGTGCCTGATGAGTTTAACTTTACACCGAGTAGATACTTTAAGTTCGGCAAATTCATCGGAGCAACGAGTCATTTTCAAATCCTTGCCAGTGAGCTTTCAGATAGGATGTTATCCGAGTTTTTGGATATTGACGATAACATCAATATTTCCTTTCATATTAGGGCAATCGACCAATCGGAAGCCATTAAGATGGTAAAACGAAAAAACACTGATATTGATAAGATGAAGATTGAGGAAAATAAGAAGGCGGTAAGAAGCGGTTATGATATGGACATTCTTCCATCAGACTTAATTACCTATGGTGAGGATGTAAAGAGTCTATTAAAAGACTTGCAGACAAGGGATGAGAGAATGTTTGTTGTAAGTATTGTCTTTATGAATTTTGCAAGGACAGTGCAAAAACTCGATAACACCATTTCTCAGATAAGCTCCATTGCAAACAAGCATAACTGTAAGATAAAAAGACTTGACCATACGCAGGAACAAGGACTTATCAGCGTGCTGCCTCTTGGTGTAAATAAGATTGAGATAGATAGAGGACTGACAAGCTCATCAACGGCAGTATTTATGCCATTTACCACAGAGGAGCTTTTTATCAATTCAAGTAATAGTCTTTACTACGGACTAAATGCCCTAAGCCATAATCTGATCATGGCAGATAGAAAGAAATTAAAGAACCCAAACGGTCTAATCCTCGGAACTCCGGGCAGCGGTAAATCCTTTAGTGCCAAAAGAGAAATGGCAAATGCGATTTTAGTAACAGATGATGATGTGATTATCTGCGATCCGGAAGGAGAATATGGAAATCTCGTAAGGCAGTTTAAGGGAGAAGTCATTAAGGTCAGCAGTAAGTCGAAGGATTACCTGAATCCCCTTGATATAAACATGAACTACGGTGATGGGGATGCACCGCTGAAAGACAAGGCAAATTTTATCATGAGTATGCTTGAGCTTGTAGTAGGCGGTAGTGGTCTTACAGCAGAAGAAAAGTCCGTTATAGATAGATGCCTGCCTAAAATTTATGAAAAGTATTTTGAAAACCCGGAGCCTTGTAATATGCCAATACTGCAAGACCTATACGATATGTTAAAAGGACAGGAAGAAAAGGTTGGTAAGAAGCTGGCAACGGAGATGGAAATCTATGTATCGGGGTCTCTCAATGTCTTTAACCATAGGTCAAATGTGGACTTAAATAAGAAGCTGCTTTGTTTTGATATTAAAGAACTTGGAAGTCAGCTAAAGAAAATCGGTATGCTTGTTATTCAGGATCAGGTGTGGAATAAGGTGTCACAAAATAGAGGAAACAAGTCTACAAGGTACTATATCGACGAGTTTCATTTACTTTTAAAAGATGAGCAGACAGCATTGTATTCGGTTGAGATTTGGAAGCGTTTTAGAAAATGGGGAGGTATTCCAACAGGTATTACGCAAAATGTCAAAGACCTACTTATGAGTAAGGAGATAGAAAATATCTTTGACAATACAGACTTTGTCTTAATGCTTAATCAAGCATCAGGAGATAGGGAGATACTTGCAAGAAAACTTAAAATCTCACTTCCACAGCTCAGATATGTTACTAATTCAAATGAAGGTGAGGGACTACTTTTCTTTGGGAATACCATTGTGCCTTTCCTTGATAAGTTTCCGAAAGATACAATTTTATATCAGAAGATGACTACCAAGCCGGAAGAAGTGAGGTAGCCTATGGGAAAGAAGCTGAAAAAGGATTTTAAGGAAAGGCATAAGGCAAGCCTTGAAAGAGAGATGTTTCATAGTAAAACAGATACGATACCTGAAGAAAGTAAGCTAAAACATAACGATGATTACAGAGGTAAAATCGTCCACGAGAAAGAACGGTTTCAGGATAAAGTGCATGAAAAAACAAGTAAGGTAAGTGCTGATAATGAAAAGTCTTATGGAACATCCAAGAGAAACGAAAAATATAGAGCTTCAGATAAGGGAGACGTAAATTCCGCAATTGAAACGGGAAGATCAGATTATATTACGGAGGTTAAGGATGGAAAAATCTATGATCCTTTAGGAAAAGACCTTGATAATGATGGAATCATAGACAGGTATGATAATGACTTTAGGGATAGCGACTACTTTGAATCAACCTATGATGTAGATGACAATCTCCATAAAAAAGATGAGTTTATTGGAAGTTCCTCTAAAAATCATAAGGCTCAAAAGAGCAGATATAAGAGGAAAAACTACACCGATAGCCTTTATACAAGAAAAAAGGAAGATGTGCCAAAGGAAAATAAATCTGAAGGTAAAAAGACAGGGAAAGATGTTGCAGGAGAAAAAGAGTATAGCAGTCTATCAAAAGACCAAAAGAAAAAGCTAAAAAAAGACATGGTAAAGGTATCTGCCCTTTCAGGACTCGCCAAAGGAAGTGAAACGATAAGAGACTACCTTTCTCATGGAAGCGATGAAAATAAAGGGGTAGAAGCAGGAGAAAAGACGGCAGATGCAAGCTCAAAACTCATTCATGGCATAAAGAAATATTCTGATAAGAAAAAGGCGAAGAAAGGATATGACCTTGCAAATAAGGACTATAAAATCAGAAAGCGTAAGTCAAAGTTAGAGTTTCGGGATGCCAAAAAGGAACTGAAAAAGACGGATGAGTATAAAAGAGCAAGTGCTTATAAAAGATTTCAAAAGAAAAATCAGGTAAAGGCAGCAATTTCTCGTGAGAATAAGTCAAGGCTTAGAGATCGAATTAAAGAGGGACTTATCGGAACACTGAAAAGCTCAAAGGATATGATTATCCGAAAAGCAAAAGGACTAATGCTTATTTTCATAGGTATCATTATCTTAGGGACTTTTGTGATTAACTTTGCAGGAACGGGAATGACAGGCTTTATGAATTCTACAAGCTCTGTGCTTACAACAAGCTATTTATCAAAGCCAAATGTCCTAAGTGGAATCAATCAGAAATTTTCAGATATGGAGGTTGAGCTTCAAAGTGAAGTTGACCATGTGAAAGAAAATTATCCTGGATATGATGAATATATCTTAAATAATACAGAATATATCGGGCATAATGTCCATGAGCTTTTATCCTACATTACATCAAGGTGTGGAGAGGTAAAGAGTGTATCGGAAGTAGAATCCATATTAAAAGAATTATTTGATTCCATGTATGACCTTGAGTATAGGGAAGAAATTGAAATCAGATACAGGACGGTTACAAAAACCTATACCGATGAAGATGGCAATGAATATACCGAAAGCCACGAAGAACCTTATGAGTATAAAAAACTCATCGTAACGCTTCATAAAAAAGAGATGGACAGCATTATCCGAAAGGTCTTTGCAAACTATCCCGATAATCTAAAGCACTATGAAGCCTTGTTCCTTGCACAAGGCAATATGGGAGAAGCCTTTGGTAATTCTGACCTTATCAGTGCAAATGGAGGTATCGGCGGTGGAAAAGAGTATGAGGCATCTACGGAGGTTCAAAAGAAGATTGTTAATGCTGCATACATTACGCCATCCCCGGGTGCAGGCTGGTGTGCCATGTGGGTATCACAGGTCTATCAAAATGCAGGACTCGGGTATATAGGCGGGAATGCCTGTGATATGTACCGAAACTATACCTTTACATCAGACAGGTCAAAGCTCAAGGTCGGAATGCTTGTGGCAGTTGAAAGCAGCAGTAGCGGAAGCAATGCAGGGCTTACCTATGGTCATGTAGGTATTTACATTGGAGATGGAAAAGTGATTGATAACATCGGTCGAATAAGAGTAACTACCTTAGATGATTGGATAGCAACATTTTGTAAGCACCATCCCGTAGGATTCGGTTTTCCGCCAAATGTAAAGAAATAGGAGGTAACAATTTGAAAAAAGAATTGACAGCAGTTAAGAACAGAATAAAGAAGTTAAAGGATAAAAAGGCTCTGATTGATGAAGAATTGGAGCCTTTATTCATTCGTGAAGAAGAGCTTGAAAATGAAGAAATCATTGCCATTTGCAGAAAGAATAACATCACAATCAGCGATTTGATGGCAAAGGTAAACAGACAAAAAGCAGAAATGAAAAAGGAGAAAACAAATGAGAACCAGTTTGAAAAAGAATAATAAGTTTTGGACGGTAGCACTTGCGGTAATTGTAAGTATTAGTTGTATTTTAGGTCTTTGGACGGTTGTTTATGCACAGGAGCAAAAATCTGAAGCTCCAACAAAAAACGAAGCTGTTCAAACGGAAGTTGAAGTAAATGTAAGGTATATTTTTGAAGATGAAAAGGTCTTTAAGGAAGAAAAGATAAAGGCTGAGAAAGGACAACTTATTGATAGCGGAGATCTTCCAATGCTCCCAGATGATATGAAATTCATTGATGAGTTTCTGTTTTATGAGGTAAAGGGAGATGGAAAAGATGAGATTATCCGTAAGGTAGCAAAGATGGAGGTTAAGGATAAGGAAACGCAGACAGAGCTTTCTAAAGACGATATTTCACAAATAGAAAAAGAGGCAAAAGAGCTTCAGGAAAAACTTGATAAGTTAAATGGCGAAATCAAGGATAAAGATAAATTAAGCGATAAGCAGAAAGAAAAAATCAAAGACCTTGAAGATGAAATTGATAGCCTGAAAGAAAAAATGAAGAAAGATAAGGGAAATAAGGACTTATCAGAAGATATGAAAAAGGAAATAGATAAGCTGACGGAAAAGGTGAAAGAGCTTGAGAAAAAGGCAACTGAAACAAATAAAGCTCCTGTAACATCACAATCAGTTACACCGATTAGTCCTATTTCCGGAATTAAGACAAGTTCAGGTATTTCTCCTCAAACACCACAGACTTCTGTAAGTAGTACCGGTAAAGGCTCATCGGATTCGGTAAGCTCAGGTAATACTACAAAGGATACCGGTAAAGGCAAAACGGAAGTAAAGGAGAAAGAAAAGGAAGTTCGCTATCCTAATAAGTTGACGGCAAAAGCTCCTGCGAATAACAGTCAGGATTCATCAATGGAGTCTGCAAGTAAGAGTGTAAACAATAACAAGGGAGTAGCTTCATCTCCGTCAAAGACGAGAGCATCCGTTACGGAGAATGAAGATAATGCAAATAAGGAGTATCCGATTCATCATGGAGATAGTAGCGATAACAAAGAAACGGATCAGTATTCGGCAGATGCAAGGCAGTTTATTACCTTTCAAACGAAAAACGGTAAGACCTTTTATTTAATCATCAATCATGATGAAGATAGTGAGAATGTAATGCTTCTTACGGAAGTATCTGAAGATGATCTCTTAAACATGGTAGAGAAAAAAGAAGCACCAAAGCAGGAAGTAGTAAAAGAAGAACCTGTTAAGGAAGAAGTAAAGCCTGAGAAGAAGGACGAAAAGAGTAATTTAGGAACCTATATTATTTTGCTTCTTGTAGTAGGTGGTGCATTAGGAGCAGGCTACTATTTTAAGGTTGTGAAAAAGAAAGAAGATAAAGAACTTGAAGCCTTAGAGGAGAAAGATGATGATTTCTTTTCTGAATCTGAAAGCGAGGAAGAAATAAATGATGCAGATGAAGTAGAAGATGAAGAATAAGCGCACCTAAAAACATATTATTTTGGGTGCAAAGTTAGGGCGGGAGAGTAACATCTTTCGCCCTATTTTGATTTATAACAGGAGGAAAACACAGATGAAGTTAGTTATTGCAGAAAAACCGAGTGTTGCAATCTCCATTGCAAAGGTTATTGGAGCAAATAAAAAGAAAGACGGATATTATGAAGGAAACGGATATAGGGTGAGCTGGTGCGTTGGACACCTAATTCAAATGGCAAATCCGGATGCTTATGATGAAAAGTACGCCAAGTGGAATATGGCTGATTTACCGATTATTCCGAGCGACTACAAGTATGAAGTAGCAAAATCAACAAAGAAACAGTTTGCTATTCTTAAAAAACTGATGAATGATAAAGAAATTGATACGGTTATCAATGCGTGCGATGCAGGGCGTGAAGGAGAAAGTATTTTTCGACTGGTATATAACGAAGCTAAATGCAAAAAGAAGATGAAACGCCTTTGGATTTCTTCAATGGAAGATAGTGCCATTAAAGAGGGTTTTGATGACCTAACAGACGGAAAAGACTATGATAATCTCTTTGAATCGGCACAGGCAAGAGCTATTGCGGATTGGTTAGTCGGAATGAATATTAGTAGGCTCTACTCTTGTCTGTATCAGCAAAATTACAGTGTTGGTAGAGTACAAACACCTACCCTTGCCATGATTGTAAAAAGAGATGATGAGATAGCAAATTATCAGAAAGAAAAATATTACACAGTAGAGCTTTCTATGAATGGATTTACACTCTCCACAGACAGAATTGATGATGAAGTTGCTGCTGAACAGCTTATAAATTTAGTAGGCGATAAGATTGAAATCACTGATGTTATTCAGAAAGAGAAAATAACAAAGCCTGATTTACCTTTTGACCTGACAACACTTCAAAGGGAATGCAATAAGTATTTCGGATATAGTGCCAAGCAGACACTTGACTATGCTCAAAGCCTGTATGAAAAGAAACTGATTACTTATCCAAGAACGGACAGCAGATGTTTAACGGAAGATATGATTGTAAGTACGGTTAATAACATTTTGGGTAAAAATGACTTTGATACAGAGCGTATTAAGGTAGTATTTGATTCTAAAAAGGTTACAGATCATCACGCTATTATTCCGACAGTAAGCTCACTGAGTGAAGGTTTATCAGGCATTCCTGAGAGTGAAGCAAAGGTATATAGGCTTATATCTAATAAGCTCCACGCAGGTGTGGGTTATCCGCTTATTGAAAATACAACAAAGATTGTAGCTTCATTTGACGGTTTTGAATTTACAAGTTCAGGTAAGGTAATTAAGGATGAAGGCTTTAGCAAATACCTTAAAGAATACAAACCAAAAAAGAGTGAAGATGCTGTATTGACTTATGTAAGTATTGGTGATGTTTTAAGTATTGAAAATAAAGAGATTAAAGAAAAATTTACTCAACCACCGAAACACTTTACTGAAGATACGCTCTTAAAGTCTATGGAGATTGCAGGAAATGATGCTTTAGAAAAAGGTGTAGAAGTGGAAAGGAAAGGACTTGGAACGCCTGCAACAAGGGCAGGGATTATTGAAAATCTAATCTTTAAGGGATTTGTAGAAAGAGATAAGAAAAATCTTGTAGCCACGCATAAAGGAATTAGCCTTGTAACAATAGTATCTGATAGCTTTAAGTCAGCAGAAACTACCGCAAAGTGGGAAATGGAGCTATCCGATATTGCACAGGGGAAATCTTCAAAGGAAGAATTTTTAGAGGAGATTGAAAATGAGATAAAAGAGGTTGTTCTGACATATAGAAAGTAAGTGGCTACTAATTTCAGAGTGGAAAAAATGTCTTAAAAGTGCTATAATCTTTTGTAGGAAAAGTAGGGCGAAAGGAAGTAAGTATGAAAGATATATTTATGGATACTGCAAAAGTTATGGCAAAAGGACAGGTTACTATTCCGAAAAGGATAAGGGAACTTTTGAATTTAGAAAATGGAGATTATGTTACTTTTGTAGTTAATAAAGATAAAGTTGAAATTCAAAATTCCAAAGTTTTTATTGAAGAAAACATTAGGGAATAAAGGTGGTGAAAAAGCAGATGACGATAGATGAAATAAAGAAGTTAATTCAAAATGGAGAGAAGATAGATGTTGAGTTTAAAGAATCTAAAGATGCTTTAACCAAAGATGTCTTTGATACAGTATGCTCCTTCAATAATAGAAATGGCGGACATATTTTACTCGGTGTAAATGATAAAAGAGAGATTGTCGGTGTTAGTAAAGACAAAGTTGATAAAGTGATTAAGGAATTTACTACGGCAATCAATAACTCGCAAAAGATGTATCCACCACTTTATTTGCTTCCTGAAGTCTTTAATATAGATGAGAAAAAAGTAATTTACATCAGGGTGCCGGAAGGTTATCAGGTGTGCAGGCATAACGGAAGAATTTGGGATAGGTCTTATGAGGGAGACATCAATATCACAGACCATTCCGAACTTGTATATAAGCTATATGCAAGAAAGCAAGGAAGCTATTTTGTAAATAAAGTATATCCGAATCTGGATATTGATTTTCTTGATGCTTCTGTTATTGATAAAGCTAAGAAAATGGCTGTTTCCCGAAATAAAAATCATGTTTGGGAGAATATGAGTAATGAAGAACTTCTTAGAAGTGCTAATCTCATTCTGACAGATCCGGAAACAAAGCGTGAGGGAATTACATTAGCTGCTATTCTGTTATTTGGAAAAGACAACTCGATTATGTCCGTTCTTCCACAACACAAAACAGATGCAATATTCAGAGTTGAAAACAAGGATAGATATGATGATAGAGATGTTGTCATAACAAATCTGATTGATAGCTATGACAGGCTTATAGAGTTTGGGCAGAAGCATTTGAACGATTTATTTGTCTTAGACGGAATTGTAAATGTTAATGCAAGAGATAGGATACTTAGAGAGATAGTTTCCAATACATTGGCTCATAGGGATTATTCAAGTGGGTATCCTGCAAAGATGATTATTGATGATGAGAAAATTACTGTTGAAAACAGCAACTTGGCTCATGGAATGGGAGCTTTAGATTTACAGAAGTTTGAGCCATTTCCCAAGAATCCTGCTATATCAAAGGTGTTTAGAGAAATAGGTCTTGCAGATGAACTTGGTTCAGGAATGCGAAATACCTACAAGTACACACAGCTTTATTCAGGAGAAAACCCGTTATTTGAGGAGGGAGATATATTTAGAACGATTATTCCTCTAAAGAAGATAGCGACGCAAAAGGTTGGGGGCGACAATGTCGCTCATGATGTCGCTCAGGGTGTCGTTCACGATGTCGCTCACGATAAGATAGCCCTCGCAGAGTTTATTAAAGAAAAAGTGAGAAGCAATGATAGGATTACAAGAAAGGCTATTGCAGATGAAGCTGGAGTTAGCGTAAAGACTATTGAAAGAGCTATAAAGGAAATAGATAATCTGAAGTATGTAGGAAGTGGTAACAGCGGACACTGGGAACTTAATGAATAAAAGTAAGTTGCAGAACTATGATTTTTAGTAGGTAATTGATTTCTAAAAGTGCCATACAATAAGGTTTTGCAACAGAAAAATTAAGTTGCAGTAAGTTGCAGCACACAGAATCAAAAGGTGATTAGAGTAAAATCTAACCACCTTTTTTGTTTGGAAAAAAGAAGGAGGTAAAAATGCGAATAAATGATTTTCATAACATTTTGGAGCTTGTAAAACAAGATATTTTGCAAAGTGAAGCAGAATATCTGAAGCTCCTAAAGGTTGTCGGAAACAATCAGAGATATGACTTTAGAAGTCAATTAAGTATTTATGATAGAAATCCTGAAGCGACAGCCTGTGCCAAGTTCGATTATTGGAGGGAACGATTTAATAGGACCGTTATGAGAGGGCAGAAAGGTATCCCTATCTTAGAGGACTATGGCACATACAAGAAAGTTGACTATATCTTTGATATAGGTCAGACGGTTTCAAGAAACAGGGATGTCAATGAAGTAAATCTTTGGAAGTTTGACAAAGAAGCTCATCAAGATGTCTTAAAGGAAATGATAAAAAACGAGGGCTATGAGGAAAGTGAAAGCACACTTGAAAACATCTTTTCTTTAAGCAGGATTTACGGAGATGAAAAGATAGACAGCCTTATGAATGAGCTTAGAATAGCAGATGAGAATAGAATATCTTTTGCAAAGTTTGTGAGGGACTCTATAAGCTATGCAGTTGCTTCAAGATTTAAGGCAGATTATCCGATAGATAACGAACTTTTAAGAGAGAATTTTCAAAGACTTGATAGCATATCTATTATGAGTCTTGGTGAAACCGTATCGGATATTAGTGGAAAGATTATTGATGCAACCATTCAAAAAAGCAAAGAGCTGGACAAAGAAGTTTTAAGAGGAAAAGAAGCAGGATATAATAGGATTAAAGAAGAAATTGAGGAGGTAGAAGAAAATGTACTTCGACGAGATGATCAGGAAAGAAATGAAAACGAGCGAGTTCTCCGAAATGGAGAGTACGGACGAGATAATAGAGAAAATCAGAGAGAATACGCTAAACAGCTTGGAGGAACAGGTGGACTTCATGAAAGAATTCCCGAATCCGACTTACGCAGTGATGAGGCTCACTTACCTTTCAGAGAGCGAGGAGCAGAGGCACTTCGAGATGTTGGTAGACCTATACAAGGAGAAGAAACTGACAGGACACCTGATGGATATTCAAAAACAAGCGATAGACTTTATGAGAGCGGAGAAGCCGAAACTGATGGCAGCGTGGAAGATAGAGGACGAGAACAATCCACAGTATGGAGCAATGATTTCAGCCCTCAAAGAGATGACCATCAAGGAAATCGTGGAAATCTAAAAGAAAATACTGAAGTAGAGATAAGAGAAGCTGATAAGGCTTCTTTTTCTTTGCCTGAAAATTCTTATGGACAGATGAGGCTTACTATTCCTCTTAATCAGAAAGAGATAGATACTGTCTTTATTAACGGAGGAAATCACGATGGAAGTAGACTTCCTCTTATAGCTGAGTTTTCCAAAGGAAAGAGCAATGAAGAATTAGGAGAATACCTCAAAGATACCTTTAGAGGTGGAAACGGATTTTACATTGACGAAAGAGAGGTATCTTCCTGGTATTCGGATAAAGGTATTCATTTAGCTTATGGGACTTCTGCAAGAGAAGATAATACACAAATTTTAAGCTGGAGTGATGCAGCAAGCAGAATAAACGAGCTTCTTAATAGCGGTGAGTTTGCTACAAATGTAGAACTTTTAGAGGCACAGGACTATGAAAGGGATAGAATTTCAGAATCCTTATGGTATCTAACACACGATTTAAGCGAAGAAGGAATAGAGAAAGGATATTTCAACTCCTTTGAAAGAGGTGGTGGCTTTCCGGAAGAAACGAAAAGATTGTCTGAAGCGTTAAAAAATCCTGAATATCTGAAAGAAACAATCAGGGAATACGACAGATTTTTAACAGGATACAAAGAAAACAGAGATGTACTAAGGTTTCATTATCACAAGGTTGATAGCCTTTATCAGAGACTCAAGGAACTTGAACTGCCACGAAAGCAATACAGTACCAATCTGACAGAACTTCCGAAGGTAAAGCCTTTTATTACAGAAGATGAAGTCCTTGAAAGCCTTTCAAGAGGAAGCGGCGTTGATAGAGGAAAAGAACGAATCACCAAGTTTTTTAAAGAAAATCATACGCTTCAGGAAAAAGCGAACTTCTTAAAAGACGAATATGGAATCGGAGGACATTCCCATGCGGTTTCAGGGGCAATGGGAAGTGATGAATGGCATGATGCAAAGGGACTTAAATTACAGAAAAATGATTGTAATGCTGTGTTTCTTACTTGGACAAGTGTTGCAAAGCATATCGATGAGCTGCTTTCTAAAAATCGCTATATTGAAGAAACGGAAATAGGAAGTAAGACAGAGATAGAAGAACCACAATATTATTCCAAAGATGATCCTGAAAACTTAATGACAGATGAAATGCTTGAAAGAGTACCGGAGCTTTACGCACAGGAGGATGTAGCTTTAGCGGATAAGCAGGTTCATGCTGCATATATTATTCCCTTTAGAAGTAACTGGACTTGGTATATGACGGAGTATGACAGGGAAAGCGGCGATGCCTTTGGACTTGTGCTTGGGATTGAGCCTGAATGGGGATATTTTAATCTTGAGGAGTTGAAAGAACTAAACGCACAAAGGCTCATTTTAGAAGATTTTCCAAAGACCTTTAGAGAACTTAAAGACAGTGAACTTAAAAAGCAGATGGATGAGCAGGAGCTTCAGTTTGTCTTTAATGGAGAACTTAGCTTTGAAGATAAGGTAGAGCTTGAAGCACCTGAAGAAACAGAAGAAGCTACAAAGCGTGACACAGTTCAAGCTACCTTATTTGATTACCTCAAAGAAAGAGAAGAAGTAGAACTGAATGAAAAAGAGGACAGCCTTTTAGAAGAGTTTGCAGTTAAAGCAGGCGATACCGTCTATTTTCATCATGAAGAATATAAAGTCAGAGAAATTTCTAAAAATGAAATCACAGGAAGGTATGATTTGTGGCTTGATCCGGTAAGAAGTGGAAACCATCAAATTCCGATCGTAGACTTTACAAATAATGAGGACTTGCTGAATAAAATAAGTCTTGAAAGACCAAACTTTATCGTTGGAGATGAAGTTAAATATAAGGATAAAAACTATACCATCACACGCTTTGATGATATGGGAAATAACCTAAAGACAATAACAGTCAAGGACAATACCGAATATCTTGGCGGTATGATAACAGGATCCGATGTAATTCCTTATCGTTTTGAAAGCGACCTTGATAGGCTATTTGAAAATCTAAACTATACGAAACTTGAAAAAACTATTGAGGAAGTAGAAATAAAGAAAACGGAAGCACACAACTTCAAAATCACAGAAGAAACGCTACCTGAAAAGTTATCTCCAAGCGAAAGACTGAATAGCAACCTTGAAGCAATCTCTATGTTAAATAGAATTGAAAGAGGTGAGAGAGATTTAGATATTAACGCTCAGGAAGTCCTTTCAAAGTATGTCGGTTGGGGCGGACTTGCTGATGTATTTGACGAAAGTAAAGAGGGACAATGGGAAGTTGCAAGAAGTTTCTTAAAGGAAAATTTATCACCATCTGAATATGAAGCTGCAAGAGAGTCTACCCTAACAGCTTTTTACACACCGAAAACAGTGATTGATAGCGTATATAAGACACTTGCAGGTATGGGATTTAAGAGCGGTAATATCTTAGAGCCAAGTATGGGAGTTGGAAACTTTATCGGTAATCTTCCCGATGAAATGAGTAAGTCAAAGTTTTATGGCGTTGAACTTGACTCAGTAAGCGGTCGTATTGGAAAACTCTTATACCCTGAAAGTGAAGTGCAGATTAAAGGGTTTGAAGAAACGAGCTTTTCCAATAACTTTTTTGATGCAGTTATCGGTAATGTTCCCTTTGGAGAATATAAGGTAAATGACAGGGATTATAACAAAAATAACTTCTTGATTCATGACTACTTCTTTGCTAAGTCCATTGATAAAGTAAGAAATGGAGGTGTTATCGCCTTTATTACATCAAGTGGCACAATGGATAAAAAGGATGAAAGCGTCAGACGATACATTGCAGCAAGAGCAGAGTTTTTAGGAGCTATCAGACTTCCAAATGATACTTTTAAGGGTGTTGCCGGAACGGAAGTAACATCGGACATTATTTTCCTAAAGAAAAGAGATAGTATCAGAGAGCGTGATGAGGACTGGATACATCTATCTGAAGATGAAAAGGGACTTGTATATAACAAATACTTTGTAGATCATCCTGAGATGGTGCTTGGAAGTATGGAGGAAGTATCAGGAAGATTTGGAAATACCCTTGCTTGTCTACCGAAAGAAAATGCTGACTTAAAGGAACTACTTACAAAAGCAAGTGAAGAAATCGCTAAAGATGCAAAGTATGAAGAAATAGAGCTACTTGATGATGAAATCAGCACAATACCCGCAACGGACGATGTCAAGAATTTCTCCTACACCATTATTGATGATGAAGTGTATTACAGAGAAAATTCCCTATTTGTAAAGAAAGAAGTAACGGATAAAAACAAGGAAAAGATTAAGGATTACCTTGAAATGAACAACGCCTTAAAGGATGTTATTTATAAACAAAAGGAAGATTTTTCCGATGATGAAGTAAGGAAAGCTCAGGAGAAGTTAAATGAAGTTTATGACAGTTTTTCTAAAAAGCATGGGTATGTCAATAACCTTTCTAACACTAGAGCCTTAAAAGAAGATAGTAACTTCCCACTTGTTTCCTCAATAGAAATTCTTGATGAAGAAGAAAACTTTAAGGCTAAGGGAGATATTTTTTCAAAAAGAACAATCACAAAGGCAAAAGTTATCGACCATGTAGATACTGCCCTTGAAGCTCTTGTGTTATCTATGTCTGAAAAAGGCTATGTGGATTTTGACTATATGGGAAGTCTTACAGGAAAAGACAGACCGACTTTGATAGAAGAATTAAGGGGAGAAATCTACTTAAATATCAGAGAAGAACAGAACTTTTACAGACCGTTATCCTTTAACCCTGAAGATGGGGATTTACCTTTTGCCTGTGCAAATGGTAGCAATTCATATAAATATGGATATGTAACAAAAGATGAGTACCTATCAGGAAATATCAGAGATAAGATTGCGATTGTTGACAGTTATCTTTCTAAGCTAAGACAAACGGAAAGAGAACTACCTCATCTTGGCTATGCAGAAGATGGCAAAGAAAAAGAGCTGATAAGCTATGAGATGAACCGATTGGAATACCAAAAGGCAGAGCTTACAAAAGTTTTACCAAAGGAGCTAGAAGCAAGTGAAATCAATGTAAGGCTTGGTGCTACTTGGATACCAATAAAAGATATTGAAAAGTTTATCTTTGAAACACTGAAAACGCCGGGCTGGGCAAGATGGGATATTAAGGTTAAATTTTCAAATCTGACAAGTGAATGGAATGTAGAAGGAAAGAGCAGGGACAGAGGAAATGACCTTGCAGAGATGACCTACGGCACCTCAAGGGTAAATGCCTATAAGCTGATTGAAGATGCACTGAACTTAAAAGAAACAAAGGTGTTTGACCAGATTGTAAATCCGGACGGCTCGAAAACTTCTGTATTAAATAAAAAGGAAACGCTTCTTTCAGGGCAGAAACAGGAGCTTATAAAGGAAGAATTTAAGAACTGGATATTTAGCGACCAAGAACGAAGAAACAGGCTTGTAAAATTGTATAATGAGCGTTTTAATTCAATCCGTAATAGAGAATATGATGGAAGCAATTTATCCTTTGAGGGAATGAATACGAAAATAGAGCTTAGACCTCATCAGAAAAATGCTATTGCAAGAAGTCTGTACGGAGGAAATACGCTGCTTGCCCATGTAGTGGGAAGTGGTAAGACTTTTGAAATGGTAGCTTCTGCAATGGAATCTAAAAGGCTTGGGATGTGTTCCAAGTCTTTATTTGTTGTACCGAATCACTTAACAGGTCAAATCGGTCGTGAGTTTATGCAGCTATATCCGTCAGCTAACATTATGGTGGCAGATAAAAAAGACTTTGAGCCGAAAAATAGAAAAAGGTTCATAGGAAGAATTGCAACCGGTGAATATGATGCGGTTGTAATTGGGCATACGCAATTTGAAAAAATTCCGATGAGTAAGGAATATCAACAAAAACACATAGAGGATCAGATTGATGAAATCATCAACTATGTTGAGGAATATAAGCATGATAGAAATCAGAACTTCACGGTAAAGCAACTTGAAAAGACCAAGAAAAAACTGGAAACAAGGCTTGAAAAATTAAATGATGATTTTAAGAAAGACGATGTTATTACCTTTGAGGAATTAGGCGTTGATAAGCTCTTTATCGACGAAGCACACAATTACAAAAATCTCTATCTCTACACAAAAATGAGAAATGTAGCAGGTATCGGTCAAAGTGAAGCATTTAAGTCCTCCGATATGTTTATGAAGTGTAGGTATATGGATGAAATGACGGGTGGAAAAGGTATTGTATTTGCCACAGGAACTCCTGTATCAAATTCCATGACGGAACTTTATACAATGCAGCGTTATCTTCAGTATGAAAGCCTTAAAAAGAATAATTTAGAGCATTTTGATAGCTGGGCATCTACCTTTGGTGAAACACAGTCTGCCTTTGAATTATCTCCGGAGGGAACAGGATACAGAGTTAAGACAAGATTTTCAAAGTTCTATAATCTTCCGGAGCTTATGTCTATGTTTAAGGAAGTTGCAGATATTCAAACAGCGGATATGCTTAACCTTCCAACACCTGAAGCGCACTATGAAGTTATTAAAACTTTGCCAAGTGAGGAACAAAAGGAAATCCTAAAGAGCTTATCCGAAAGAGCTGATGATGTCAGAAACAGAGTGGTAGAACCTGATGAAGATAATATGTTGAAAATCACCAATGATGGTAAGAAACTTGCTTTAGATCAGCGTTTAATCAATCCATTACTTCCTGACAATCATGACAGCAAGGTCAATGTCTGCGTAAAAAATGTGTTTGCCATTTGGGATAAGACAAGAAAAGATAGGTCAACACAGCTTCTATTTTCCGATATGTCAACTCCAAAAGGCGATGGAGAGTTTAATATCTATGATGATATTAGAGAAAAACTTGTAGCAATGGGGATACCGAAAGAAGAAATAGCTTTTATCCATGAGGCGAATTCCGACAAACAAAAGGATGAATTATTTGCAAAAGTTCGTAAGGGAGATGTTAGGATTTTGCTTGGCTCTACTCAGAAGATGGGAGCCGGCACGAATGTGCAAAATAAACTGATTGCACTCCACGACCTTGATGTCCCTTGGCGTCCTGCCGACCTTGAGCAGCGTGCAGGTAGAATTGTAAGACAGGGAAATGAAAATAAAGAGGTAAATATCTATCGTTATGTAACGGAGAATACCTTTGATGCGTATTTGTGGCAGACCATAGAGAATAAGCAAAAGTTCATATCTCAGATTATGACAAGTAAAACACCTGTCAGGGTTGCAGAAGATGTGGATGAAAGCAGTCTTAACTATGCAGAGATTAAGGCACTTGCAACAGGTGATCCAAAAATCAAGGAAAAGATGGATCTGGATAATGAAGTTACAAAACTTAAAATGCTGGAAGCAAACTTCAAGTCCAATCGTTACAGGTTAGAGGATAAGGTCGCAAAAAACTATCCGGAAGAAATTGCAAGGACGGAAAAACTCATTGAAGCTGTTAAGAAAGATATGGCAAATGTAGAACCTAAAGCGGAAGGTGAGGAAAAGTTTACTTCCATTACCATTGCGGGAGAAAAGATTACCGATAAGAAATTAGCCGGAGAAAAGCTGCTTGAAGCTATTTCTAAAGTAAAAATCAATGAAAGCAAGGTTATAGGTAAGTATCGAAATATGGATTTAGAGGTCAGTTATAACTTCTTTACCAATGAGCATAATTTCAACTTAAATGGTGCTGCAAAGCATTCAGGAGAGCTTGGCACAAGTGCAGACGGCAATATCATAAGACTGGATAATGCCATTGAGAAAATGCCTGAGAAATTAAATAGACTTGAAGAAAAACTTATCAGCACAAGGGAACAACTGGAAAATGCCAAAGAAGAATTAAAAAAGCCTTTTGAAAAAGCCGATGAGCTGAAAAGTAAGGTATTAAGACTTGCAGAACTGAATAAGCTCCTTGATATGGGAGAAGTGGAAGAAAAGAGAAATGATAATCCGCTTATAGAAGATGTAAAAAGAGCAATCATTGACTTCTGTAATAGAGAGTACGAAGAAAATCATAGCTATGATGAATTTAATACCTTGTACCCTGATTTAAAGCACATCGGCATCGCCTATACCAATACACCTGACGAAAAACACAGCATCCAATATGAGCTTAACTTAGAGGATAAGAGATGGACACAGTATATTGAAGATATACCGATTAAAACGGAGAGTTTTGATTATGAAAACAAAGGAGAAAACGAAGCTCTACGAAATATGAAAAATGAGATTGAGCTGTCTTCTTTTAGTGATTTGGTCTATGTCGATTCGGAAGATTTAAGGGTGGCACTTGGACTTGAAATTGATGATGAAGGTAACTTCTATGATCCACTTGCAAAAGACTTAGATAATGATGGAATTGCTGACAGATATGACAATGACTTTAAGGACAGCGATTATTTTGAGTCAACCTATGATGTTGAAGATAATTTGCATACCAAAGAGGAAGCCACACAGAAAACGGGTGATAAACCATCTATCTTAGGACAGATAAGAGCCTATCAGGAAGAAAGTAAAACAGAAGAAAAACAAACTGCAAAAGAACAGGAATATGTACGATAAGGGAGGGAAACCTCCCTTTTACCATGAAAGGAGATAAAACATGGATTACAAAACAATGAGAAATCAGATAGAAGATATGGTAAGTGATAATTACAAGGACTTTGTTAAGGCGGTTATCAGCATGGAAAAAGGTATCAACGATGAAAGTGCTTTGGATAAGCTCTATGAGGCTTATATGGACAATGACACTGTTAATTTACTGCATGAGGAATTTGATTACATGATTGAAGATTTAAGAGAACAGGGGCAGATTAAAGATCTTCCTTATGTTCAAGAGGAGAAAGATAATCTTGTCAATATCGTTGGAAATATTGTAGGAAAGATCGATGTAGTTGAAAGAGAAAATAAGAACGGCGAAGCCTTTCAAGTAGTAAACTTCTCTGTGGCATCTAAAGATGATGAGGGCAATAAGGTATATCATAATTGCTCCGCATACGGAGAAAAGGGTGATATTCCAAAAGACTTTAAGCAGGGAGATTTTGTAAAACTCTTTGGACAGATCAGAACTTCCGTTGACGATAACGGCAAGGAACATACTAACATCAGGATACTTTCTTCAAAGCTCTTAAAGGCAAAAGAACAGATGAAAGGTCGAGATGAAAAGAAAGAGTCTGTGCTTGGAGCTATCAAAAAATATCAGGCTGAAGATAAGGAAAAGCCTAAAGAAAAGAAAGAAACATCAAAAGAAGCTGAGAGATAAACTTATGGTCGGTGTGGTCTTGGGACTGCACCGACTCTTTTTTAATTTGCGAAAAAAGGGATAAAGATTATCTCTCCATCTCCTTACCCATATAAATTCCGTAATTTTTTCGTATCTTATAAAGCTCGTCCATAGTGGATTTTGAGGAAGAATACTCTTGCATAAGGCTATTCTTTTTTTCTTGTAATTTATCAAGCTCAGCTAAAATATCCTTTGAATTTGGGAGCTTGGAATAAGATTTTTTAAGCTCTGAGAGAGCATTTTCATATAGGGTAATATGAGCTTTGTACTCTTCAAAAAATGCCTTGTCAGACGGATTAGCAGTATATTCCTTGTAGCACGCTCTGTATTTTTTAACGGTATGAACTTGCTCCATAGTGGTGGAAAGCTTCTGCATTTCCTTATCAATAGCCTTGATTTTCTCTTGTATATTTTGCCTTTCATCGGCTGCTTTTTGAATATACTCGTCAAGCTGTTTAACGGATTTAATGCCATGTTCTCTGATATAAATAACAGACTCAGCCATTGTATGAAGGTTATGTTTGGTTGCCCAATATTCGTAGCCTTTGCTTTCCTTTACCTTTGCATTGGTGTTCATGTCAATAACATTGCCGATGCGTTTTTTGACGTCGGGAGTCTTGATAAACTCTCTTTCTGCAATTCGTTCTTTTAATCTTTCCTCGGTATAATCTTCTCCGATTGTTTTAGTCCTTGTAAATCTCGCCTTATCTTTTGGCTTAAAAGCAATGTGCTTACCGTATTTGATTTCATAGCCAAGATCAGCCATCTTCTTTAAAAATTCGTCCCAGTCCTTTGACTGTTTTATTATTCTATCAATGTCAAATTGAAGTTTACTTTTCCAAGAAGTGCCATGCTTTGCCTGTTCGTTTTCATACCAAGATTTACCGTTAATCTTATATTTTTTCTTATAGCTTTCGTAAAACTCGTCAATGACAGATAGGCTATTTTCTTTGCAGAGTTTATCACTCTGATAACGGATTTGGTGGTAGCTTTTCTTGTTAGACTGGTAGCACCTACCTGTTACCATATTTACATTATTGAAGATGATGTGATTGTGGATATGCCCCTTATCTACGTGAGTAGATAAGACAAATTCGTACTCATCTTTGAGTATCTTTTTACACAGCTCCATACCAATCTGGTGAGCCAATTCAGGGCTTGTTTCTCCCGGTAAAAATGATTGAATGAGATGTCTTGCAAGAACGGTTCCTTTTGTTTCTGCGTCATTTCGTGTCCTTAAAAACTGAGTGTGAGCAGTTGATTCGTGGCATTTATGAGTGCTTACTAAAAGCTGCTCGTCTGTTTTATCTCCTTTTACAATGTAGTCAATAGCAAGATTAAGAGTCGATTTTATTGGGTGTATTTTTGTAATAGCCATTATTATTCACCTTCCGTTTCAGATGTTCTTTTCAGAAGTAGTGAATGAATTTGCCACAGCTCTTTTGAGAAATGTTCAATCTCTTTTTTTATATCACCTATGTCCTCTTTGTAGATTACACCTGTCGAATTTACTCGCTTTGCAATCTGATTGATGTTGTTTGTTGCATTAGAAAGTAAGCCTTGTAAATCTCTGAAAGGCTCTAAATCCACTTGATAAATTTCCTTTTCCAAAACGCATTTGCGGATGAAATGGCTCATGTTTCTACACTTCGCAAGTTTCCTTTTCTCTTCAAAAAGAGCCTTTTCTTCTTCAGTTAGTTTAATTTCAAGTCTTTCGTTTCTTGTTCTATTTGCCATAGTTAGTTCCTCCTTTGAATGTATTTCGGGGTCTTAGGGTTCTCCCTAACAAGCTAAAAATTGATAAAAAAAGAAGCAGATCCCCAAGGGCTGCTTCGTCGATTTTCCGTAAGTGTCCGTACACTTACTGTGCTTGCTACATAAGAATGAATTAGATAGCAAGCGTTAAGCAAGTTTTGAATTTACTACTAAATTATACCATAAGGA